>Ga0126377_10000983_pt1 | contig 18357 bp, 22 predicted proteins | sample PanSoiMetPlot_22_FD_92647 | JGI IMG/M metagenome (GOLD analysis project Ga0126377, IMG submission 92647) | Tropical forest soil microbial communities from Panama - MetaG Plot_22 | ecosystem: Environmental > Terrestrial > Soil > Tropical forest > Bulk soil | place: Panama | collected 2016-02-17 | reverse complement strand
TTCAGGAACCGCAGCTCCAGGTCGACCACCGGCCACAGGTAGCCCGACTCGGTCATCGCGTCGTAGTTGTAGCGGAACTGCTTGAGCAGCTCGCAGCGCGCGAGCTCCAGGTACTTGGCGTAGTGGCCGTGCCACACGTAGCCGGCCGGATCGAGATCGTGAAACGGGATCTCGATGCTGATCTCGGCCTGGAAGAGCGGCTCGGGTTTCATGCCGGTCGGGTCCTGCGGAAGCTGCGCGCCACGAGGCGCGGAAACCGGCGCAGCATGCCGAAAAACAGCCGCGCGTGCATGCGACTGATGAGCACGTTGTCGCGCCACAACTGGAAGTGCGAGACGCCATCCTGCGGGTAGAGCACGCGCGTCGGGATCTCGATGATGGGTACGCCGCGCCAGTGCAGGCGCACGACCACCTCGGTGTCGAAGTCCATGCGCTCACCCATCGGCTCCGAATCGGCCAGCGCGAGCACCGTTCGCAGGGGGTAGACCCGGAAACCGCACATCGAGTCGGAAATATCGAGCGAAAGCGTGTTGATCCAGACCCAGAGGTGTGTGAGGTGCCGCCCGTAGCGACGCGCCGCCGGCATCGAACCTTCGAACCGCGGCACGCCCAGGACGAGTGCTTGCGGATGTTGCGCGGCTTGCGCGAGGAACCTCGGGATGTCCTCGAGATCGTGCTGCCCGTCGGCGTCCACCTGCAATGCGTGGGTGTAGCCCGCGACAGCGGCCGCCCGGCAGCCGCTCAGTACCGCCGCACCCTTGCCGCGGTTGGCGTCGTGCGTGACCAGCCGGACGCCGTCCGGCTCGCGTGACACAAGCGCCTGCGCGACCGCATGCGCCCCGGGTCCCGAGCCGTCATCGACGATCCAGCACTCGAGCCCGCACTGGCGCAACCGGGCCACGATGACCCCGAGAGTCCGTGGATGCTCGAAATACGGGATGACGGCGCACGCCCGAATCATCGCGCCAGCAGGAACCGTCCGGACGAACAGGTGACAGCGGCTTCGCGGTACTCGAAGCGCAGCGCTCGCTCTTGAGGCACCCACTCCAGGTCGAGATCGAGCTCGGCGCCGGGCCGCACGACGCGCAGGAACTTGAGCCCCGTCACGCGCTCGACCGTGGGGTCGAGGCCGAGATGCCGCCGCGCATAGGCAATCGCCCAAGCCAGCTGCACGACGCCGGGGAGAATCGGGGTGCCGGGAAAGTGGCCGCGGAACCACCCCAAGTCCGCCGGCACACGCATCTTCACTGCCAGGCCCCGGGGGCGTTCGCGAAGGCTCAATTCTTCGGGCTGGGTCGTCAGCGCGGTCACGCCGCGGTCTCGTCCTGCATCAGCTCGCGCACGGCGGCCACCACGTCACCGACGGTGCGCACGTGACGGAACTGCTCCGGCTGCACTTTGCGCCCGGTGATCTGCTTCAGTTCCAGGATAAGGTCGATCGCGTCCAGGCTGTCGATGTCCAGGTCCGTGTACAGGTTCGCCGTGGGGACGATCTTCTCGGGCGGCAGCTCGAAGAGCTCAGCCAGCACCCGCCTGACCTGCGCGTAGATTTCTTGTTCGCTGTGCATCGATACGCCGCCGCAAAAGCCACGCGCATTATAGGCGGGCCGACTGGACCTCGGGCGGATTCGTGACCAGAGGTTCGCGAGCGGCGTTCAGGACCGCATCGATCCCGCGTGTGAAGTGCGTCGCAAGTTGCGCGGTGAGGTCGCGAGCCGCGAGCGGATGGGACAGGGCGCCAGAGTCATAGCGTTGTGCCGGGAGCGGTTGCCCCACCGTGATCGTGAAGTGCGGGCGGCGCGCCGGCACCTGGTACCAATGTGAACCTTTCGTGAGGAAGGGTGGATCGCACACGATCGTCACCGGGAGCACGTCGGCCCTCGAGGCGAGCGCGACCTGCGCCGCACCGCGCTTGAGGAGGAGCGGTTGCCCGGGAACCGTGCGCGTCCCCTCAGGAAAGACCAGCAGTGAGCGCCCGGACTCGAGGAGCCGCGCGCAATCCTGAACGAGCTCCGGGCCCTCCGAGTTTGGAATGTATCCAGCCCAGATCACCGGCCAGCGCAACGCCGGATTGCGCCACAGCGCGCGCTTGACGACGCAGCCGGCCTCCGGGATCAGCCACAGCAGGAAGACGACGTCGATCAGCGTGGGATGGTTGGCGACGATGAGCTGTCCCGGCCGGGCGAGGCGCTCCAGCCCGTGCAACTCGTAGGTCAGAAGCCCGAGACTGCGCATGAACCAGATGAACAACCCCATGACGCGGCGCATGGCCGCGTTGATCCGCCGCTGCGCGACGGCGCGATTCGGTGAAATGAGTCGCAGAACCGGAAACAGCGTGATGCTGAGCAGTGTGCCGCCGACCCCGAAGACGACGAACGAGAGCCCGGTGCCGAAGCGGCGCGAGCCGCGATCGAGCATGCCCCGCAATCGCGATTCCATCGACTGAGTGCCCCCCATACAATTAGCTTATCTCATCTGGAAGCGGCTTCACGGTGACGACTGTGTCAGATTCCCCGACGCTCGCGCAGACGACTGACGAAGCGGCGCTCGCAACGCTCCTGGTCCAGGCGCTCAACCTGCAGGACGTGTCGCCGACCCAGATTTCGCCGACCGCGCCACTGTTCGGTTTCGATCACGGAAGCCTGGGGCTCGACTCGATCGATGCGCTGGAGATCGCACTCGCCATCCAGAAGCAGTACGGCGTCGAGCTGCGCTCCGAGGACCCCGGCACCAAGTCCGCCTTCGCCTCGCTGAGGGAGCTCACGGCTCACATCCTGACCCGTCGCAACGGGCGCTGACGCGGCCCATGTTCGCGCTCGCCGTGGCCTATCCCGTGCTGGTGCACCTGGCCGTGATCTGGCCGCGCCCCTGGCTCGAATGGCTGGCGCTCGCGGCGCTGTGCGCACTGCCGCTCTATCCTTCGCTGCGCGCGCGCCGGCCCTGGGCCTGGCTGACGCTCGCGGCGTGTCTCGTGGCCAGTGCGCTCATCGTGCGCTGGCAGGGGACTCATTGGGTGCTGCTCCTGCCGCCGATCGCGATTCCGCTCTCGCTCCTCGTCCTCTTCGGCGCTTCGCTCCGCCCGGGCCAGCAGCCGATGGTGACGCGCTTTGCGCTCCTCGCGCGCGGCTCGTTGCCGCCGGAGCTGGTCAGCTATACACGTGGCGTCACGGTGCTCTGGGTCATCGTGTTCGCACTGCTGACGCTCTCGGCCATCCTGCTGGCCCTGTTCGCGTCGCGCGAACTCTGGTCGCTCGCCACGAACTTCCTGCATTACCTCTTCATCGGCGCGGTCTTCGCGGGCGAGTACCTGTGGCGGCGCTGGCACTTGCGCCACCTCGAGCACCCGGGGTTCCTCGCCTACCTGCGCCAGTTGAAACCCGTGCGTATGCGATCCTCATGAGCGCGGGCGCGACGTTCCCGGTGCTGCGCGAGCATGCGCCCGAAGACGTCGTGATCTGGCGCCGCGCAAGTCCAGTGAGTGCCGCGGAGCTGCAGGCCCGCGTTCACGCGCTCGCCCGCTCGCTACCGCGTGCCCGCTACGCGATCAACCTGTGCGAGAGCCGCCGCAATTTCCTGGCGGCTTTCCTGGCCGCGGCGCAGCGCGAGCAGATCAGCCTGCTGCCATCGAGCCGGGCACCGCTCGCCGTGCGCGAGATCCAGGACCACTATCCCGAGCACCACGTGCTGACGGACGACGTGGTCGAGGCGGCCGGGGCGGGCGCCGCGTCGACGCCGCTGAGCATCACAGGTTCCGGACCCGTCGCGATTGTCTTTACTTCCGGCACCACCGGACGTCCCAGCGCACACGAGAAGGACTGGCACACGCTCCTCGCCACGGCACAGCTCGCGCACCAGCGATTCCTCGACGGCGCACGGCGCTTCAATGTCATCGCCACTGTGCCGCCCCAGCACATGTATGGTTTCGAGACCACGGTCACGCTGGTGCTCCTGAGCGCCAGTGCCGTGAGCGACGGCCGCCCGCTGTTTCCGGCTGATGTCGCCGCGGAGCTCGCGTCCACACCGGCACCGCGCGTTCTCATCACGACGCCCGCGCACCTGCGCGCTTGCGTCGCGGCGGGCGTGGCGTTTCCGGCGCTCGAGCTCATCATCTCGGCCACGGCTGCGCTCGATCGCGAACTCGCGGCCGCAGCGGAGCGCGCTTGGAGCACGCGCGTATTCGAGATCTACGGCTGCACCGAGGCGGGCAGCATGGCCTCACGGCGCACCGTGCAGACGGATCAGTGGCTGACCTACCCGGACGCACGGGTCGAGACTCAACCGGGCGGTGCGACCTATCACGGCGCGCACCTGCCGCAACCCGTGCCGCTGCCGGATCGACTGGAGCTCGCCAGCCCGCGGCAGTTCCGGCTCGTCGGACGCGACGCGGACCTGGTGAAAGTCGCCGGCAAGCGCACCTCGCTCAGTGAGCTCACACAACGGCTGCTGGCGCTCGCGGGCGTGAGCGATGCCGTCGTTTTCGTACCGCGACCGGATGAGCGACCCGCTGCGCTCGTGGTCGCCCCGGGCGTGGCGCGCGAGGAGATCCTCGCAGCCCTCGCCCGCCAGCTCGACCCGGTGCTCGTGCCGCGACCCCTGATCCTCACCGATCGGCTGCCACGCGACGCGCTCGGCAAGATTCCACGTGCGGCGCTGCTCGCAGCGATCGGTGCGGTGGATGAGTGAAAGCCGAGTGAGCCGCTATGCCATCGCCGCGGATGCGCCCTATTTCGCCGGGCATTTTCCCGGCGACCCGGTGGTGCCGGGCGTGGTGATCCTCGACTACGTGCTCGAGACGATCTCGCGCGGCGCCGGAAAAACGTGTGCATTGCGCCGCCTGGATGCCGTGAAGTTCCAGAGCCCGCTGCGGCCCGGCGAGGAACTGAGCGTCGAACTGGAATCGCTGGGCGTCGACACGCTGCGCTTCATCTGTCGCTCGGGAACGCGATTCGTCGCCACCGGTGTGGTGCTGCTGCGCGCGAACGCCACGGAGCCGCAGCGCTCGTGAAACCCTCCCCATCGGACGCCGGCGGTTTGCGCTCGTGGGACAGCTACCGCGAACGCAGCACGCCATGGATGATCGCTCTGCTGGTCAACACCACGCTGTTCCTCGGCCGTCCGCTGATGCGCCTGGTGCTGTGGCCGATCGTGCTCTATTTCTACATCACCGGCAGCGATGCGCGCCGCGCCTCGCGCGACTACCTGCGGCGCGTCCTGCAACGCGAGCCGCGCGCGCGGGACATCCTGCGGCACTTTCACACCTTCGCGGTGGTGTTCATCGACCGCGTGTATCTCCTGAGTGAGCGCGAGGAGAAGCTGCACATCGAGGCACACGTCACCGACGATGCGCTGCGGACGATCAGGGCAAAGCAGGGGTGCCTGCTGCTGGTGGCGCACTTCGGCAGCTTCGAGGCACTGCGCGTCAAGGGCACGCGCCGCGCCGAGGCGACGATCCGCATCGTGCTCGACCGCCAGGTGGGACGCATGGCGATGAGCCTGCTCGAGAAACTCAACCCGGTCCTCGCCGCGCGCATCATCGATGCTTCGCGCCGCGGTCCCGAGTTGATGCTCGACATCAAGCAGGCGGTAGAGGCCGGCCACCTGGTCGGCATGATGGCCGATCGTGCGCGCGCGGATGAGCGTTCGCTGACGGTGCGCTTCCTGGGCGGAACGATTCGCGTTCCAGCCGGGCCCTGGATCGTCGCCGGCATGCTGGGTGTGCCGGTCGTGCTCGGGTTCGGCATGTACCGCGGCGGGCGCAACTACGAATGCCGGCTCGAGCTCTTCGCGCAGCGCATCGACTTTCCGCGCGAAAGCCGCGATGCCGTCCTGCAGGACTGCGCGCAGCGCTACGCGGCGCGGCTGGAGGAACAGGTGCGCGCAGCGCCGTTCAACTGGTTCAACTTCCACGACTACTGGCTCGAGGCCGAGCGCGATGGAACCGCTGCGCATTAGCGCGTACACGCTGACCTCGGCGCTCGGCCGCGGCAGGGCCGCGCACCTGGAGGCGCTGCGCGCCGAACGCAGCGGCCTCAGCCCGCAGAACGTCGAGGGCTGCACACTCGAGACCTGCGTCGGCGCCGTGCCCGGGCTCGAAGCGCCACTCGCGGGCGAGCACGCGCACTGGGATTGCCGCAACAATCGACTGGCGCAACTCGCGCTCGCGCAGGACGAGTTTCGCGCGGCCGTCGAGCGCTGCCGCTCCCGTCTCGGTGCCGATCGCGTCGGTGTCTTCATCGGCACCAGCACTTCCGGAGTGCAGCAGACCGAGCGCGCTTACCGCGAGCGCGACCGTGCCGCCGAGCGCCTGCCGGACTTCTTCCTGCATCGCTACACGCAGAACGTTTTCAGCGCCGCCGACTTCGTGCGCGTCGCTCTCGGCCTCGCCGGTCCCACGCTTGCGATTTCCACCGCATGTTCTTCCAGCGCCAAGGTGTTCGCCTCGGCGCGGCGCGCCATCGCGGCCGGGAGTTGCGATGCGGCGGTCGTTGGCGGCGTCGACAGCCTGTGCCTCACCACCCTCTACGGTTTCAACTCGTTGCAGCTCGTTTCCACCGAACCGTGCCGGCCTGCCGATAGCGCTCGCAACGGAATCTCCATCGGCGAGGCCGCGGGATTTGCACTGCTCGAGCCCGGGCAGGGCGAGTTGATGTTCCTCGGCTACGGTGAGAGCAGCGACGCGCACCACATGTCGGCCCCCGATCCGCAGGGGCGCGGCGCGAGTCTCGCGATGCGCGCGGCGCTGCGGCGTGCGGCGCTCGAACCCGGGAAGGTCGACTACATCAACCTGCATGGCACGGCGACGCCTGCCAATGACGCGGCGGAGGATTGCGCGGTGCGCGAAGTCTTCGGGAGTGACGTGCCGCAGAGCTCCACCAAAGGGTGGACCGGTCACACGCTCGGGGCGGCGGGCGGCGTCGAGGCGGCAATCGCACTCCTGTGCATCGAATCCGGTCTCGTGCCGCGCAGCCTCAACACGCGTGAGAAGGATCCCGCGATCCTCGGCAACATCGTGCTCGAGAACCGCAGCGCGCGCGTGCGACGCGTGCTCAGCAACTCGTTCGGTTTCGGCGGCAGCAACTGCTCGCTGATTCTTGGTGGCGCCGCATGAACGGGGCATTCCTCGCCGGCGTGGGCGTGATCGCCCCAGGGCTCACCTCGTGGCAGCAGGCCGCCGAAGTGTTGCAGGGCTCGGCACCCTACGTGCCCGCGCCCGTCGGCGCGGTGCAGTCCGAGCTCCTGCCGCCCAATGAGCGCCGCCGCGCGCCGCTCGGCGTGCGCATGGCCTTGCGCGCCGCGCAGGAAGCGACTGCGACACTCGGCTCGCCCACCGATCTCGCGTCGGTGTTTGCCTCCTCGGATGCCGACATCGAGATCATCCACCGCATCTCAATGGCGCTCGCCGAGCCGAGCCGCAGCGTCTCGCCCACCGACTTTCACAACTCCGTGCACAACGCCGCCGCCGGGTACTGGAGCATCGGCACGCGCGCGCGTGGCCCTTCGACCGCGCTGTCCGCTTACGATTTCAACCTCGCAGCGGGGTTGAACGAAGCGCTCGCGCTGCTCAAGTTCGACGACACCGACGTGCTGCTCGTGCTCTACGACGTCCCGGTACCGCCGCCGCTCTTCTCCGCGCGGCCGATCTCGCAACCGGTGGCCGTGGCACTGCTCCTCACGCGCGCTTGTGCACAGCCGCTCGCCTCGTTGTCACTCTGTACCGCCAGTACAGAGTCAACGCTACAGGATCCACAGCTCGAAGCGCTGCGCCGGGGCAACCCGGCGGCAGGCGCCTTGCCATTGCTCGAGGCCCTGGCGCGGCGTCGGCCCGCCGAGATTGGCGTGCGCGCGTACGACGATCGCTGCATCGGCGTCCGGATCGACACGCCATGATCGAGCGCGACGCGATCATGAAGCTGATCCCGCACAGCGGCAGCATGTGTGTCATCGATCGCGCACTGAGCTGGGACGGCGACGAGATCCGCTGTGAGTCCGCCAATCACGGCGATGTGCACCATCCGTTGCGGCGCGGTGGAATCTTGTCGGCCGTGCACCTCATCGAATATGGCGCCCAGGCAGCTGCGCTCCACAGCGTACTGGCGGCATCCGCTCCCACCCATATCGTCGCGACGGGCTTCCTCGCCTCGGTGCGCGCCTGTGATCTGCACGTGGAGCGTATCGACAACCTGCCCGGAACGCTGCAGATTGGTGCGAGCCGCGAGATCCGGAGCAGCGAGGCGCTCATGTACCGGTTCGAGATCTCGCACCAGGAGCGGTCGCTCTGCAGCGGCCGGCTCCTGATCAGGCTTGCGCCCGGAGGCTGACACTCCGATACTCCGCGCCATTGAACCGCGCCCACAGCGGTCCGCACCGGGGAACACCAATGACAAGAATACCCGTGCTTCTGTGCCTGCTTTGCGTGCCCTTCACCGTATCGGCACAGGCCACCTCGAACCCGCCGCCCGCTGCGAAGCTGGCGGGCCACCTGCACTACGAGTTGCTGCCCTTGCAGATGGGCGCCCCGTACGCCGGGCAGGAAGCCAACGAGAAAGCCAAGGCCAGCATCCAGCAACACCTCAACGAGGACATCGCGCCACTCCTCGACACCTGGACCAAGGCGGCCAAGGCGGACGATCCGGACACGACATTGCAGATCGCGCCCGAGATCCAGAGCATCAAGTTCATCAGCGGCGGCAAGCGTTTCTGGGTCGGTCCGCTGGCCGGATCCTCGTCCGTGGTGCTCAAGGTGACGCTGCGCGAGCAACCGTCCGGCACCGTGATCGGCGAGCCCGAATTCTTTCAGCGCGCCTCGGCGCAGAGCGGCGCATGGACCATGGGCGGCCAGGACAACGACATGCTCCGCCGCATCGTGGTGGTCCTCAAGAGCTATCTCGAAGGCAACTACAGCGAGGCTGTCGGCGGCGCCACCGGCCGCGAGAAGTAGCTTGCTTGACACGGTCCCAGCCCCTCCCTACTCTGCCGCCCCACTGTCAGGTGCACGGGAAGCCGGTGCGTCGCGCGAGCGACAATCCCGGCGCTGCCCCCGCAACGGTGATCGAGTGATGACGGCATCCTGACGCCACTGCGCTGCGAGGATCTCCTCAACGCGTGGGAAGGCGATGCCGCAGGCTGAGACTTCAGCCGACTCGTAAGCCCGGAGACCGGCCTGACAGCCGCACACCAGCTTCGCGGCGGGCGATGGCACTGGGCTAATACCCCACTCTCCCTTCCGCGACTGGACCATCGTCTCGAACACCATGCGGGAGTGCATGGGGGAGTCAGTCCGTGTTGCTTCATCGCCCGATTCTTGCGGCGCTTCTCGCCGCCACCACGTCCGTTGCTCTTGCCGCCGAGACCACCGAGCCACTCGGCGAAACCATCGTCACCGCCACGCGCACCGAGACGCCGCTGAGCGACGTGCTCGCACCGGTGATCCTCATCAACCGCGACGACCTGGCGCGCTCGCTCGCGCCGGACGTGTCGGGACTGCTGCAGTTTCACGCCGGCATCGACATCGCGCGCAACGGCGGGCCCGGCCAGACCACTTCGATCTTCATTCGCGGCACCGACAGCAACCATGCGACGGTGCTGGTGGATGGCGTGCGCATCAATCCGGGGACGATCGGTGGCGCCCAGATCCAGAACGTGTCGCCGGATGTGGTGGATCGCATCGAGATCGTGAAGGGGCCGCGCTCGACGCTCTACGGGACCGATGCGATCGGCGGCGTGATCAACATCATCACGCGCAAGTACGACACGAGCGGCTTCGATGCGAGCGTCGGCTACGGGCGCTACGACACGCGCCAGGCGAGCTTCAGCGGCGGCTTCGGGAGCGACAAGGGCGAGATCGGTTTCACGGGCAGCTGGTTCGACACCGAGGGTTTTCCGGCGCAGACGCCGAGCGATGTCGACAGCGGCTTCGAGAACAAGTCCTTCTCGATGCGCGGACGCACTTCCGTGGGCAGCGCCGAGCTCGGCGCCCGCGTGTGGTATTCGAGCGGGACCACGGACTATCTCGACTTCTTCCTCACGCCGGTGAGCCAGGACTTCGAGACCGGGAGCGCCGCCGCCGATGTCGCGTTCGGCAGTGGCGCGTGGAAATCGCGGCTGACGTTGAGCCGCATCGAGGATGACATCGAGCAGAACCAGTCGACCGACTTCGCGCGCACGCGCCGCAATGCGCTCGACTGGCAGAACGATCTGCAACTCGGCTCGAACCAGCTGGTCACGGCGGGCGTGCTCCTGACCGATGAGGACACGGATGCGATCGTGTTCGGCAGCGGGTTCGATGAGAGCACGCGCGTCAACATGGGCTACGTGCAGGACCGGCTCGGCTTCGGCCCGCACAACCTGCTGCTCGCGGTGGCGTACACGGATCACGAGACCTTCGGCGGAAAAACCACCTGGAACGCCGAATACGGCTACGACTTCGCGACGCGCACGCGGCTCATCCTCTCGGCCGGAACCGCCTTTCGCGCGCCGGACAGTACCGACCGTTTCGGCTTCGGCGGCAACCCCGACCTCGACCCCGAGACCTCACGCAACTATGAGATCGGCGTGCACCAGCCGCTAGGCGCGAATCAGCTCGTGACGCTGAGCGCATTCCGCAACGACATCGACGACCTGATCGAGTTCGTGGTCACCGACCCCGTCACCTTCGACGGCCAGAACCAGAACATCGATCGCGTGCGCATCGACGGCATCGAGCTCGCGTACCAGCTACGCGCGGCGGATTGGAGCCTGCGCGCAGAAGCGATCGCGCAGGATCCGCGCGATCGCGATACCGACGAGCTGCTCCTGCGACGCGTGAAGCACAGCGGCACCGTGTCGGTGGTCAAGGCGTTCGGCCTGCACGAGCTCGGGCTCGATGTGCTCTTCGCCGGTGCGCGCGAGGACTTTGGCGGTGTGCGGCTCGACCCCTACACCCTGCTCAACCTCTACGGCCGCATCGCGCTCACGCCGGCGTGGACCGTGCAGCTGCGTCTCGAGAATGCGCTCGATGAGCACTACGAGCTCGCGAACACCTACAATACGGCCGGCCGGAGTCTGTTCGTCGCGACGCGCTACGATTTCCGGTGAGGCAAGCCCGCATGGGTCATCGGCTCAGCAAGATCTACACGCGCACCGGGGATGATGGCACGACGGGTCTCGGCGACGGCAGCCGCACGCTCAAGGACTCAGCGCGCGTCGAGGCCTACGGCAGTGTCGATGAACTCAACAGCGCGCTCGGCGTCGTGCTCGCGAGCAGGCGGGTGCCGAAGCCGGTGCACGCCTGTCTCATCGAGGTGCAGCACGACCTGTTCGATCTCGGCGGCGAGCTCTGTATCCCCGGACATCGTGCGGTCACCGATGCGCAGGTCACGCGCCTCGAGCACGAGCTCGATGCCTTCAACGACAAGCTGCCGCGACTCAAGGAGTTCATTCTGCCGGGCGGCGGCCCCGCGGCCGCCGCCTGTCATCTCGCGCGCGCCATCTGCCGGCGCGCCGAGCGGCGCTGCTGGATGCTGGCGCACGCCGAGAGCGTGGCGCCCGAAGTGATGCGCTATCTCAACCGCCTTTCGGACCTCTTGTTCGTGATCGCGCGGGTGCTGGCGCGCAACGAGCGCGGCGCCGAAGTGCTCTGGGATCGCAGTCGCCTGGGCACGGCGAAGAAATCGTCGCGCCCGAAGCGGCGCTAGAAACTGCGAGTTTCGAGACACCGAGGTTGCAGCATGACAGCGTGGGCCTGGCTGATCCCGGCGCTCTCGATCGCCTTGCTCATTGGTGCAGCGACGGTAGGTGTCGGTTCAGTCCTCGCCATCCTCTGCGCGGCCGGCCTCATCGGTGCGGTGATTGCAGCGGTTCACCACGCGGAGGTTGTCGCACACCGCGTCGGTGAACCCTTCGGCACGCTGGTGCTCGCGGTGGCCGTGACCGTGATCGAGGCTTCGCTGATCCTGTCCATGATGTTCGCGGGCGGTGCCGACGCCGCAGTCATTCCGCGCGACACGATCTACGCGGCGATCATGCTCATCTGCAACGGTGTAGTCGGCACGTGCATCGTGGTCGGCGGTCTCGCGCACCACGAGCAGACTTTCCGCGTCGAGGGGTCGAGCGCAGGACTCGCCGCTCTCATGGCGTTGGCGTCACTTTCGCTGGTGCTGCCATCGTTCACGACGACCGCATCCGTCGGCACCTACAGCACCTCGCAGCTCTGGTTCGCCGCGGTAACCTCGGCGGTGTTGTGGGCGGTATTTGTTTTTGTCCAGACCGTGCGCCATCGGGATTATTTTCTTCCCGTCGAGGGATCGAGTTCCGGGGAACACGCCGCGCCGCCGACGGCGCGCGAAGCCTGGCTGAGTTTCGGCTTGCTCCTGGTCTGCCTCGTGGCGGTGGTGGGGCTGGCCAAGATGCTGTCACCCTCGATCGAGCGCGCACTCATTGCGGCGGGCGCGCCCAACGCGGTACTCGGGATCGTAATCGCGATGCTGGTGTTGCTGCCGGAGACGTGGGCCGCGGTTCGCGCCGCGCGGGCGAACCGACTTCAGACCAGCATGAATCTTGCGATTGGATCGGCGCTCGCGTGCATCGGACTCACCATACCCGTGGTCGCGCTGGCCGCGATCGCATTCGGGTTCCCCCTGGTACTCGGCCTCGAACCCAAGGACCTGGTCCTGCTGGCCGCCACATTCCTGATCAGCGCAGTGACTCTCGGCTCCGGGCGCACTCACATCATGCAGGGAGCGGTACACCTGGTCTTGTTCGCGGTGTTTCTGTTCCTCGCGTTCGTGCCTTAGTCGCGCGGGCCATGAATGTCTTCACGAGCCCGCGAAGCCGGCAACCCGTTGAACCACCCAGAACATGGCGAAGACGAGGGTTGCCTCGAGCCGGGACTCTCAACATCACATCGAAGGTTTCCGCGTCTCTCTGCCGAAGCTCGAGATACGCCGGGCGAAAGACATCGGCCGATACCGGGGCGACGGCTGTCAACGCGAGTGTCGCGAGCAACCAGGAGCGCAGGCGCAGGAGTCGGCGTCCTGCGGTGTGTACCCGATCGGTGAGGTCCAGGCGTGCTCCTTGTCCCGAGCAGCGTCTACAAGCCGAGTGACGCCAGCAGGTGCAGGACCAGCGGCACTTCCGCCAGCCCGCAAATGAGCAGGACCAGCGCCGCCGCAATGCACAGGTTGGCGGCGCGCCGGGCTTCGTCACCGCGCAGCACGCGCCGTACGCGCAGATGGCGCGAGCCGGGCGGCGGATAGACGCCACTGCGCCGGATGCGCCAGCCGAAGTGGCCGATCCAGATCGCCACACCCACGACAGAAGCACTCAGGATCCACACCAGCGTGCGAAACAGTTCTGTCGCGCGATGCAGGTCGTCGCGGGTCGGGCTGTGTGAGTTGTCGGTCAGCGTGCGGATCTGCACGGCCAGCCAGATGAGCACCGAAAACGCCGCCAGCACGCCGAGCACGATCACGACCATGAGGAGCCGCCGCGCGATCGGTGCCGGATGCGGCCGCCGCCGCTCGAGGCCGAGCGGCTGTGTATCGAGGTGCGTGGGGCCGCGGGCGCCCGCGGGTAGGGAACGCTCGGTCATGGCTGCGTCGCGGCGCCCGACAGGTGCTGGCGCGCCTCGGTCAGCAGCTTGCAGACCTGTTCCGTGCCCGCCACGACGCGCGGGGTGGCACGGGCAATCCGATCGGCACTGACGAAATAGAGGTTGTGGTAGCGCACGGCGTCGAGGTGCGGCCAGCGGCGCCACTGCGCCAGCGGGTCGTCGTCGCGCGCGCTGTCGCTGCCCGCGATGATGACCTGCGGATTGCGCTCCAGCACCGCTTCGACGCTCACCGGTGGTGCCAGCTGCTTGAGGCCGGCGAAGATGTTGCGACCACCGCAGACGTTGAGGATGTCGCTGATCAAGTGCTCTCCGTTGACGGTGAAAAGGGGTGCCGCCTGGATCTGAAAGAACACCGATACGGGCGCATCCTGCTGATGCCGGCGGCGCAGTTCTGCGACCGCCGTCGTAAATTTCTCAGCCGCCGCGCCGGCCTGCGTTTCCGTGCCAGCCAGGGCCCCAATACGGCGCAGCGCCGCCGCAATATCCTCCAGCCGGGCCGTGCCGATGCGCTCCACGTGCAAACCCAGTTGTTGCAATTTGGCGATGACCGGTTCCGGCGTGCCCGTCTGCCACACCAGCACCAGGTCCGGATGCAGTGCGAGCACGCGTTCGTAATCGACCTGGAACGCATCGCCGATGCGGGGCAGTGCACGCGCCTCAGCCGGGTAGTCGCTGTAGGCATCGGCACCCACCATGCGATCCCCGGCGCCGGCGCTGTATACGAGCTCGGTGAGATTGGGCGCGAGGCTCACGATGCGCTGTGCAGGGTGCGCGGCCGGGGCAGCGGGCCCGGCCAGCGAGCCGCGCAGCGCGACACCCAGCATGAAAGCGCCAGCCCACAGCGGCCTGCGCCACGAGCGGCGCATCAGCGCACCCAGCCGATCAGCACCAGTGCGGCGACGAACACCAGCCAGATCAGGAGCGCGCGGTTGACCAGGCTCATGCAGGCACGGACGTCGCGCGCCTCGGGCAATGCCTGCAGATCAGCGTCGTCCTCATCTTCCACCGCCGCCCGTCCGACGCTGCCGAGCAACTCATCGTTGGCGTCGAAGAACGGCACCATGCGTCGCATGACGTCCTTCCAGGCGGTGGTGGCGCGGCCGAAATTCCCGGCGAGTGCGTAGCCGAGTGCCAGCAGGCGCGCCGGCGCCCACGAGAGCACGCCGTGGATCACCTGCAAGGCGCGCACGAACTCGGGCACTTCCGCGGAGGCGTCGGCGCGCCCGCGATACTCGAACACCGCGCGCCGGCGCATCAGGTCACTGACGCGAAACAACCATGCGCCGGCCGGGCCGAGTGCCATGAACCAGAACAAGACGCCGAACGCGCGATTGTTGGCCTGCACGAAGATCGCGTCCTCGAGCGTGCTCGGTGCGCCGGCGGTGCGTTGCGCGGCGTCGTGCTCGGTGATCTCGCGCGCCACGCGCGCCGCGGTGTCGCGGTCGCCGCTCCCGAGCGCATCGAGGTACTCGTCGACTTCCGTCTTCAGGTCGCGCGGCCCGAGCGAGAACACCAGCACCAGCGCGCCGAAGCCGACGAACAGGATGCCGAGCAGCACCTCGCGAAACACCCACGCCACGAGCGCGATCGGCAAGACCGGCAGCAGCACCAGCACGATGGTCATGACGAACACGCTGCTGCCATGCAGGTTACGGAAGTACTTGAGCGCCCACTCGAGGTAGCCGTCGAACCAGCGCGGCTCGCGCAGGTGCAGGAGCTCGGTCGCGGCGCGCTCGAGCATCAGGCCGATCAGCAGGGCGAGGAGGGTCACGCGCGCCTCTTCAGTAACCCGGGCTCGAGCTCTGCCCGAGCGCGATGAGGGTCTTGAGCCGCGGCCAGTCGAAGCTCGGGCCCGGGTCGGTCTTGCGGCCCGGCGCGATGTCGCTGTGACCGGTGAGGCGCGACGGATCGAGCTCGCGATAGCTTGCGCACAGCGTGCAGATCACGCCGGCGAGCGTCACATACTGCGCGTCTTCGTATGCGGTCGTGTCCGTGCCTTCGAGCTCGATGCCGATGGAAAAGTCGTTGCAGGCGCTGCGCCCTTCATAACACGAGGCGCCCGCATGCCAGGCGCGATCGCGAAACGACACGTACTGGGTGATCGCGGCCTTGCGATCGATCAGCAGGTGTGACGAGACGCGCTGGCCGGCGATCTGCGCGAAGTACGGATGCGCCTCGGCTGGCAGCGAGTTGGTGAACAGGCGATCGATCCACGGACCGCCGAATTCGCCGGGCGGCAGGCTGATGCCGTGGATGACGATGAGATCGGCGAGCACGCCCGCGGGCCGCGCGTCGCAATTCGGTGACAGCACCCGGCGCGCGGTGCGCAGCCATCCGGTGGCGACATCCACCGCCGAATCTGTAGTCCCGGGTTCGCTGCGCTTGCGCCTGATCATCCGGTTCTGCACGACCCTCGACCCAATTGGGAGCGGATCATGCCAGAAACGCCGCCCGGCCCGCTCATCGCGTCGCGCCGCGCAGTGGAATAGTGAGACCGGCTACTCCAGAATGCCCCTGGCCGGCCCGACCATGACTCATCCACCCGTCGACAGCTCCAGTCTCGCGCGCCGCGACCTCGCGGTCGTCTGGCACCCGTGCAGCCAGATGCGCGACCACGAGTCGCTCCTGCCCATGATCCCGATCCGCCGCGGCTCGGGCGCCTGGCTCGAGGATCACGACGGACGGCGCTATCTCGACGCGATCAGTTCGTGGTGGGTGAACCTGTTCGGCCACGCCAACCCATTCATCAATGCGCGCGTCACGCAGCAACTGCAGGCGCTCGAGCACACGCTGCTTGCGGGATTTACCCACCAGCCGGCCGTCGAGCTCGCCGAGCGGCTGACGCAGCTCGCGCCCGCGGGGCTCACGCGCTGCTTCTACGCGGACAACGGATCCGCCGCGGTCGAAGTCGCGGTCAAGATGAGTTTCCACTACTGGCGCAATCTCGGCCGCACCGCCAAGCGCCGCTTCATCACGCTCGGCAACAGTTATCACGGCGAAACGCTGGGCGCGCTGGCGGTGGGCAACGTCGAGCTCTACAAGTCGATTTACCAGCCGCTGCTGATGGACGTGATCACCGTCCCCTCGCCCGACTGTTTCGAGCGCGAGCCCGGCGAAACCTGGGAAGCGCATTCGCGGCGCAAGTTCGCGGCGCTGGACGAGGCGCTCGCGCGCCACGCCGACGAAGTCGCGGCGGTGATCGTCGAGCCGCTGGTGCAATGCGCGGGCAACATGCGCATGTATCACCCGGTGTATCTCGAGCTGTTGCGCGCAGCTTGCGACAAGTACGACGTGCTGCTGATCGCCGACGAGATCGCCGTCGGCTTCGGCCGCACCGGGACGCTCTTCGCCTGCGAGCAGGCGCGCATTCGCCCGGACCTCATGTGCCTGTCGAAGGGACTCACCGGCGGCTACCTGCCGCTCTCGGTCGTGCTCGCCACCGAACCGATCTACCAGGCGTTCTACGACGAGTACACGAAGCTCACCGCGTTCCTGCACTCGCACAGTTACACCGGCAATCCCCTCGCCTGCTCGGCGGCGCTGGCGACGCTCGAGCTCTTCGCCCGCGATGACGTCATCCGTGCCAATCATCACCGCTCGCAGCTCATGGGCGGCCTGGCACGCGATCTCACTGATCACGCGCACGTCGCCGAGGTGCGCCAGCACGGCATGATCGTCGCGATCGAGCTGGTGCGCGACCGCAAGCGCCGCGAGGCATACGACTGGCGCGAGCGGCGCGGGCTCGGCGTGTACCGGCACGCGCTCGAGCGCGGCGTGCTGCTGCGTCCGCTCGGCAGTGTCGTGTACTTCATGCCGCCCTACGTGATCAGCGACGAGGAGATCCGCCTCATGGTCGATGTCGCCCGCGAGGGCATCGAGCTCGCCACGTGCGCGTGACCCGTATTCACTTCGACCGGCCGCTCAGCGCCGGCGCCATCGTCAGCCTGAGCGAGTCGGCCGCGGCGCACGTGAGCCGGGTGCTGCGCCTCGGCCCCGGCGATGAGCTGACGCTGTTCGACGGCCAGGGCGGTGAGTACCCGGCGAAGATCGTGGACGCGCGCGGCATCGTGGTACGAGTGCAGGCGGGCGAGTGCCGGAGCGTGGAGCGCGAGTCTCCACTGCATCTCGCCCTGGTGCAGGGCATCTCGCGCGGTGAGCGCATGGACTGGGTGGTGCAGAAGGCCACCGAGCTCGGCGCGGCGGAGATCATCCCGGTGCTCACCGAGCGCAGCGTCGTCAAGCTCAACGCCAGCCAGGCGGAGCGCAAGCGCGAGCACTGGCTCGGCATCGCGATCGCCGCCTGCGAGCAATGCGGGCGCAATCGTCTCCCGAGCATCCGCGCACCGGCGGAGTTCACGACCTGGCTGGCCACGGAGCCCGCGGCCGGGGTACGCATCCTGCTCGATGCGTCCGGGAACGACGCCCCGCCCGCACTGAAGCAGGCGGGTCGCGTGGCGCTGCTCATCGGCCCGGAAGGCGGACTGGCGAATGGCGAGCGGGCCGCGGCGCTCGCCGCGGGGTTTCAGTCGATGCGTCTCGGCCCGCGCATCCTGCGCACCGAAACGGCGGCCATCGCCGCACTCACGGCGCTGCAGTTGCTTGCCGGGGATCTGGCCGCGAGCGCCGGTTAGGCCGCGACCGAAGTCTCTTCGCTGATCATCTCTTCGAGGCGCTCGAGGTCGGGCACCAGCGGCGTCTCGTTGATCATGCGCACCTGGCAGAGAATCGGCGAGCGCTCGTTGAAGGTGCGGCTGGCATCGGCCTTGACC
>Ga0126377_10000982_pt1 | contig 18359 bp, 17 predicted proteins | sample PanSoiMetPlot_22_FD_92647 | JGI IMG/M metagenome (GOLD analysis project Ga0126377, IMG submission 92647) | Tropical forest soil microbial communities from Panama - MetaG Plot_22 | ecosystem: Environmental > Terrestrial > Soil > Tropical forest > Bulk soil | place: Panama | collected 2016-02-17 | reverse complement strand
CCCCGAAGCTTCGAGTTCGCTCTTCTCCATCAGCGCCGCGCCAAGATCGCTGTGAAGCCTGGCGTTATTGGGCGCAGTCTTAAGCGCCGCTTCAAATTCCGCGATCGCGTCGTCGAAATTCTTGCGCGCCAAATAGAATCGCCCCATCGCGTGATGCGCCGCGGCTGCCCCAGCTGCCCCGGCTGCCCCGGCTGCCCCATCTATTGGACTTTCCCTGGTCGCATCGTCCAGCAGGTCAAACGCGCGGCGTCGAGCCGGCAGATCAATTTCCGCCGGCTCGCCGTCGGCTTCCGTTCCGCCGCGCGTTTCGCGAAAAGGGGCGTACTGCAATTCCGTTATTCGAGCCATGACCAGACGCCGCTCGCGATAGGCCTGATTGAGCGCGACCATCCCTTTTGCCACTCGCGCGTCGACTTCGATCTCCCTATGGCCTCGCAGCAGGCTCCATATCCCAAGCCCTGATATCCCAATTCCAAGCCCGATCACGAGCGCCACAGAGACGGCGATCTTCAATCTGATCTGGCCGATCCGGGTGGATTGGCCGAGCCGGAACATGGCGATCGGCCATTTAAGCATTTGCCGCACGCTCCTTGACGCCTTGTCCACCCAAGTCGCATCCGTCTCTTCCGCCGGTCCCGATTTGTCGTAATCGGCGGCCTGTTTCACCATCTCATGCGCGATTATCAGTTTCTCTTGCCGCTCCGGCGTGGAGAAAAAGTTTTTCTCCAGAAGCTCGCGATCCCGCTCGTCGAGCGCGCCGAAGGCATAATCGGTGATCAGCTCGTCTTCGATCAGCCGCAGGCGTTCGACGTTCTCGTCGCCGCGCAGCAGATCGATCTCCACCTGTTCCACTTCATCCGGCGTCGCGACGCCCAGGATGTATCGCCTGATTTGATCTTCTTGTTCCGGTAGCAGAGTCATAGGGGGCCTCGAGGGGGAAATAAAGAGTTGCTAGCCATTCCGCGCCCTGCCTTCATTATTGAATGCAGTGGGGGCTCGGGAAATTTCAAACTTTTTTGTCGGATGGGGGCTGTTCGCGGCAATCAGTGATGCAGAGGCGCAGCTCTTCGTTCAGCCTGTGCATCTGGATGCGAAGCGCGTTGATCGAACAGCCGAGCTGCTCCGCCAGCAATATACGGTGATCGCGGTTCAATCGGTTTCCTTCGCGGTAATAGAGGATGAACATCTTGCGCTTCTCCGGCTTCAGCTTGTTCAAGCAGTGTCGCAAACATCTGCTGAGCGCTTCTCTTTCATCTTCCTCGCCCGTGGCGCCGGGCCGCGACGGATCAGGCATATCTTCAGGCACGGGACCGCCATGTTTTTTGACTTGCCGGTTGAAATATTCGAGCGCCACGAAACGGGCGATGCCTTGTATGTATTTGGCCGGCTCGCCCTGGTAGGAGCCTTCGATCGAAGGCAGTTGGCGAATCGCGCGATTAATGGTTTCGTCGGCCAGTTCTTCGGCCGCGGAGCAGCCGCGATAGTTGAAGATGGTTATCAGGCTTCGGCGAATGGCTTCGTATTTGCGCCCTGCCTGCTCGCGGTCGGCGTCCAGCCAATCGAGAAAGCGTTCAAACGCCTCTCGGGTGAACTCCAAGTCCTTCAAGGGGTTGGACATATAGCTTCTGAGGTGTTCGATTTGATTCGAATATACAGGGGTGGTCAGACCTGCGTGATTTTAAAACGCCCGTCTCGATGCGCAAGCGAATAGGGGGAGGTAAAACCACGCTCGCTTGCGGCGGCCGAAAGAAATTTTTCGCCAGCCCATGAAATTTCTCGCCAGGGGCTGGCACTACAGGAAGAATGCGTTCTTATTTAAATATAGCTGCGTCCTCAGCCGGTATGACGCCCTTATCCGATGTGGTATCCTCAGCCAACTCCACATCTCATTTTATGATCGCCCGATAGCATATACGTAGTATTGATAATCACGCCAGAAAATTTATTTGATCCCGTCAACCTCCTGGATAACCAGCCCGCAATCGCCAATGAATTTCTGTTCTCCCAGCAGAGGCGCCGGCCAGAGGCGTGGCCGTATTGTTCATAGCGTATTTGATTGCGCTCGATCCATTCGCGCATCGCATGATGATCGAGGGTACGGGGAAAGTGGCGCATGGCTTCGGGGCGCGCCAGATTTCAAGAAGGCCGAAGAGATCATACGCCGTGATATCGCGCAAGCGCAATCGTTCGGTCTCCAAAAATTACCCCGCTCATTGGCGTCACGTCGATATGTCAGTTTTACCATGCCTTTGCTATAGTCATCGCTCATCGCCTTGCGATCGAGTCTATTATCAAACATTTTCTATGAAATCTGGCAAGAAATTGTTCAGGAGAAAACATGACACTCACAGGATTGCCATCCGAATACGATAAGTACGACGCGCTCGGCCTGGCCGAGTTGATTGCGAAGAAAGAGATTACGCCGGCGGAGTTGCTCGACGCCGTTCGCCAGCGTGTCGAGGCGATCAACCCGAAGATCAACGCCTTCAGTAATTTCTTCTTCGACAAGGCTGAAGAACAGATCAAAAGCGGATTGGGTAAAGGGCCGTTTCATGGCGTGCCGTTCGCTTTAAAAGATTTAGGTCAATACCTGCAGGGCACGATCACATCAGCAGGCGGCAGGGTTTGGAAGGATCAAGTGGCCGATTACGACAGCACGCTCGTCACGCGTTACAAACAGGCGGGGCTGGTGATTTTCGGCAAGACAACGTCGCCGGAACTCGGCCTGACGACGACCACCGAATCTGTTCTGTACGGCCTGACGCGCAACCCATGGAACCTGGAACGGACGAGCGGAGGTTCGTCGGGCGGGGCGGCGTCGACGGTCGCCAGCCGCATCCTGCCGATGGCGCACGCAAGCGATGGCGGCGGCTCGATCCGCATTCCGGCTTCGTGCTGCGGATTGTTCGGATTGAAGCCCACGCGCGGGCGCGCGCCGATGGGGCCGGCGCAGTTCGAGGGTTGGAACGGACTGTCGGCGCATCACGCGGTGACGATTTCGGTTCGCGACAGCGCGGCGTTGTTGGACGCTTCATCCGGGGCCGAACTCGGAGCGCCTTACTACCCGCCGCCTCAGCTTCGGCCTTTTTTGCATGAAGTCGGCGCTGATCCCGGCAAGTTGCGCATCGCGTTGATCGCGGATTCTCCCGTGGGAACGCCGATCGATCCCGAATGCGAGAAAGCGGTAACGGAAGCGGCGAAGCTCTGCGAAGACCTCGGACACATTGTCGAAGAGGCGAAATGGCCGATGGACGCCGAAATGATGCGCGGAGCCTTCCTGACCATCGTCAACGTCTCGGTCGCCAGGGCGTTGGAGGATGCGGCCGTGTCGCTGGGCCGCCCCGTGGCTGACCAGGACGTGGAGCCTGTGACCTGGGCGATGGCCCAGAATGGGCGCAACATCAGCAGCGTGCCCTATTCGAGCGCCATCGCGACGATTCATCAGATCGGCTTTACGATGGCGAAATTCCACCGTACCTATGACGTGGTATTGAATCCGACGCTGGGCAAACCTCCTGTGCCGCTGGGCCTGTTGAGCCTGTCGCCGAAAGACATGCGGACGTTCATGAAAGAGATCACCGAGTTCAGCCCGTTCACGGCGTTATATAACCTGACGGGACAGCCTTCGATGTCCGCGCCGCTGCATTGGACTCCGGACGGGTTGCCCGTCGGCGCAATGTTCTCGGCGCCTTTCGGCGATGAGGCGATGTTGTTTCGCCTGGCCGCGCAACTGGAAAAGGCGAAGCCCTGGGCGGGGCAGAGGCCGGCCATCTGAATCAAATTATGATCGTAATGCTGCGGGACCTGATGTATCACAAAGGATTCGCGAATGCCTCCTTGCTGAAGGCCGTTCGACAGCATGAAACAGCCGCTCAAGATCCGGAACTGTGGAAGCTGCTTCATCACATCATCCTGGCCAACCGATTTTGGCTGCGGTTAAGTCTAGGGCTTCCGTTTGTAGTCGAAGAGGAATCGCGGACGCCTGAATCGCTCGAAGCTATCGCGGCGCAATATCGCGAAACTCATGAGCAGGAGATGGAGTGGATAGCTCAGGTTCAGGAGCCTGAACTGGCGCGTGTTTTGGAGACGCCCTTCATTCCTGATTTCAGTTGTTCGGTCGCTCAGGCAATGATGCAAGTCTGTCTGCACAGCCAGGGCCACCGCGCCCAGTGCGCAACCAGGCTCCGACAATTAGGGGTTGCTCCTCCGAATATGGATTTCATTCTTTGGCTGAAAGATCGCCCTACCGCCGACTGGGAGTAGGTATTGCCACGATTTAGCGGCTTTCACACATTTGAAGAGTTACGATTTGAAAGAGGGGATTATCGAGTGAAGACTCTATTGCAAGACTGGTGGCATCCGCTGAGATTATCTCCAGGTTTTCGCTCCGTCTCTATTACGGCGCTCATTTTGTTCTCGGGGTGCGCTCTTCTACATAAGCGATCGCCTTATCTTGATCCTGATCGGCTTATGAGCGTCGTTAAAGTCGCGCCTTCGGGAGAAGCGCCAATCCTGGGCACGGACTTTCTTACCTTGAAGAGTGAGAGCAGAACTTTGGAGCCGATCGCAGCATACATATTCCGGGGACTCGTCTTGAATGAAAGGGAGTCGGAACGAATTTATTCCGCGCAGGTCACTGCGGATTTTTTCCCCACTTTGGGAGTCAAGCCGTTTTTGGGCCGCGCCTTGCTCCCTGCTGACAACCAGCCGGATAGCTATCCCGTTGTGGTTATCAGCCATACTCTATGGCAACGTCGCTTTGGCGCCGATCCGAGCATGATCGGAAGAAAAATAACGCTTGATCAGGCGCCGTGTACGATCGTTGGAATTATGCCGCCCGACTTCCGTTTTCCCAAAGATTGCGATGCATGGACGCCTCTGGCTTCCGATTTCCAGGATGTAAGCCTGATCGTGGGAGGCAAAAGGATGGGGACTGAAGTGGAAGTGTTCGCGCGCCTGAAACCCGGCGTCACGCTACAGCAAGCCCAGGCCGAGATGAGCCTTATCACGCCTAAGCTCGAAGGAGATCATGCGGGAACCAATAGCGGTCGAAACCTGAATCTCACCGCTCTGCGTGAGAGTCATAAACAGATAGACAATGTGCTGGAATTTAAGATTCGCCAGCCGGCAACTCTTCCGGTTGAAACAGGAAAGGAAAAATGAGCAATAATTTTAAGGATCAGGTTGCGATCATAACCGGCGGCGCGTCGGGGATCGGGCTGGCGGTAGCGAAGAAGCTGAGCGGCGAGGGCGCGCGCGTGGCGATGGTTGATTTGAATGTGGCGGCGCTCCTGTCGGCGCCAATGCCGGTTGGCGAAAACGCATACGCATGCGACGTGACTGACGAAAATCAGGTCAAAGCTTTGGTCGATCAGATCGCGGTACATTTCGGGCGCATTGACATTCTGATCAACAGCGCGGGCGTGACCGGCAAGACGAATATCAAAACTCACGAAGTCGAACTCAGCGATTTCCGCTTCGTCTTCGATGTCAATGTCGTCGGTTCTTTTCTGACCTCGCGCGCTGTCTTGCCGCATATGCTCAAGCGGAATTACGGGCGCATCCTGCACATCGCCTCGATCGCCGGCAAGGAGGGCAACGCGGGGATGCTGGCTTACTCGGCTTCGAAAGCCGCTGTGATCGGGATGGCGAAAGCGCAGGGCAAGGAGTACGCCGAGACCGGAATCACCGTCAACGCGCTCGCCCCCGCCGTGATTCGCACGGCGATGGTCGAAGCGTTGCCGGAAGAGCAGGTGAAATACATGACCGACAAGATTCCGATGAAGCGCTGCGGGACGCTCGAAGAGATCGCGAATCTCGCGGCGTTTATCGTCTCGTCCGGCGCGAGCTTCACGACCGGATTCACCTTCGATATGACCGGTGGCCGGGCGACGTACTGAGAGGCCGTCCAGATGGAAACAGTGAAGCAGTTTTTCTCGGATTTGTTCGCGATATTGTTCATGGGAATCGGGATCAGCACGACGCGAACGAAGCAGAGGAAGCTCGACCTCCGAAAGCTAGTCCACAATACAGGCAGGCGCTCCGGAGAAAGCCGCGACTCCGAGGAAAAATGGATTTTAGTCAACCGCGCCGCGTCGAGTGTCGAATACAGAAACCAACAATCGGTCAGATTCGATTCGCGTTTGGGCGCCGGTCTCGCATGGGTCGAAGGCTTGCGATTCTCCGTCGGCAAGATTGATTTGAACATCGCCGCAGTGAAACAGGATGTTGGCATAGCCTTTCACGTTCGGAACGAGAGGGAATTCGAGGCCATTTGTTTTCACATCGGAAATGAGGCGCGAGACGAAGGCGCAAGTCAGCGTGTGGTCGTCAAATACCTTTCAACCCAATCGGATCAGAACGTGGATCACGAAGCGGAATTCGATCTGCCGTACAGCCAATCGGGCGAGTGGTTCAAAGCGAGAATCTCGATCTCCAAGGAAGTCATTGCCGTCTTCATCAGCGGCGGCAACCTCCCCACTCTGAGTGTGGACACATCCGGGAGGGGCGAAGATTACGGCTCTGTCGGTCTGTGGTTCGGCCCCGGTTCCTCCGCGCTTGTGGCTGATTTCAGAATCCATGAAGTCAGACACGATATCGAAAAACAGATCAGAAGCATATTAGGTAAGAGTACAATGGGATGAGGCGCCAATTGCGCGCAAACGCTCTGCGGGAGAGAACAAAATGATTCGCAAAGCATTTTTGATGATTCTGAAACCGGGCAATCAGGCGGAATACGAGCGCCGCCACAATCCGATCTGGCCGGAGTTGAAGGAAGTGTTGAGCAGGCACGGCGTGCGAAATTACTCGATCTTCCTCGACCGCGAAACCGATAGGCTCTTCGCTTACGCCGAAATCGAAACGGATGAATTATGGGCGAAGATCGCGCAAACCGAAGTCTGCCGGCGATGGTGGGCGCATATGAGAGATTTGATGCTGACCAATGACGACAACAGTCCTGCGGCGATCAATCTCGATGAAGTTTTTCATCTCGACTGAGGAATTGGAATGAGGGAACTGCTCGCGGATTTTTTGGATCGCGCGCTTCGTTACATTGAAAGCCGTGACTCGCGACGTGTCGCTCCGCCGGTTGAGGCTCTAAATCGGCTCGGGCTTCTGGATGAGCCTTTACCTGAAGACCCGACCGATCCGCGAATTGTTCTGCGAATGCTCGATGAGATCGGCTCACCCGCAACTGTTGCTAGCGCCGGCGGCAGGTATTTCGGTTTCGTGACGGGAGGCGCGCTTCCCGCGGCTCTTGCCGCAAATTTGATGGCCGGTATTTGGGATCAGAACGCGGGCTACAGAGTTCAGTCGCCAGTGGCCGCCACGATCGAAGATGTCTGCCTCAAATGGCTGCGTCAAGTGTTGAGTTTGCCCGCGTGCGCAGGAGGCGGTTTCGTGACCGGGGCGACGATGGCTAATTTCGCCGCTCTCGCCGCGGCTCGGCGCGCCGTGTCTCTGAAGGCGGGTTGGAACGTCGAAGAGGACGGTCTGATCGGCGCGCCGCCGATCCGCGTCGTGGTCGGCGATGAAGTTCATGCGAGCCTCCTCAAGGCGCTCTCGCTTCTCGGTTTGGGGAGAGCGCGCGTCGAGCGCGCGCCCGTTGACGGTCAAGGGCGTATGCGCGCTGACTCGCTGCCCGATTTTTCCGGCGCGACCATCGTCTGCATTCAGGCAGGCAATGTGAATACAGGCGCATTCGATCCGGCGAGGGAGGTTTGCGCGGCGGCTCACGATGCGGGCGCTTGGGTACACGTCGACGGAGCTTTCGGATTGTGGGCCGCGGCCAGCCCGCGACTGGCGCACCTGACTGCGGGCATCGCAGACGCCGATTCCTGGGCGACCGACGCGCACAAGTGGCTCAACGCGCCTTACGACAACGGGATCGTCTTCGTGCGCGAGGCAGAGCATCTGCGCGCGGCAATGACCGTCGGCGCGGCTTATCTGATCGCCGGCGTCGAGCGCGAACCGAGCCACTATACTCCTGATATGTCACGGCGCGCGCGCGGCGTCGAAATCTGGGCGGCGCTTCGCTCTCTGGGAAGAGCGGGATTGGCCGATCTGATCGAAAGAAGCTGCCGCCACGCGGCGCGCTTCGCCGAAGGGTTGCGCGCCGCCGGCTACGAAATCCTGAACGACGTTACGCTCAACCAAGTACTGGTCTCTTTCGGAGATGATGAGACGACCCGGCGCGTAATCGAGGCTGTTCAAGCCGACGGAACCTGCTGGCTCGGCGGCACGGTGTGGCAGGGGCGCGCGGCGATGCGCATCAGCGTCTCTTCGTGGTCGACGACCGAAAACGATGTCGAACGCAGTCTGGACGCCATCATCCGCATTGCGTCGCGGAACAACTAAAATTGGGGGCGGCCTGGATTTGTTGATCCTCGCATAGTGAAGTTATGCAATGCGGGACGAAATACGAAAGGACAGATCCTGATATGAAAAACTTATCGCAATTTGGGTCAGCGCTCGTGGTTTTACTGTTGCTATGCGCCGTGCCATGTCGTTCTTCACAACAGGATAAAGGAGACGACGGGCTATTGGATAAAATCAGTTCAAAGATACATGATCAGTTCGGACCGAAACTGAAGGTGGACAATTATACGTCGCCATATTATTTGCAGGGCGATTTTAATGGTGATGGCTTTGGTGATGTTGCAGTTCAAGTGAAAGTGGAAGAAGGTAGGGAAGATCTGAAAAGCCACAAGGTCAAATACATTGATATTAATCCGTATAACGGAAGCAACGGACATGAGAAAGATCCTGTTTCCGGTATGTGGAACAATTGCGCGGGCGTAGCCGTGATACACGGGACAGCCGCCGGATGGGATGCGCCTTCGGCAAAGTATATTTTTTATGAATGCTTCTCGGTTTTTCGGATGATCCGAAAAGGCCGGAAGATTTACAGAGGCGGCGGATCAAGAGGGCCGACGCCGGCTCCCAAAGGGGATTCCATTCAGCTTGAACTCGAAAATGGCGGTACCGTGCTTGTCTACTGGAATGGCAATACTTATCGGGGATTTGGCCAAAGAAGCGGTGATTAAACCTCAAAGGTCGCAGATAGAACCAACGCAATTTCGAGAAATCAAATGAAACCTGAAGAATTACGCGCAAAATATGGCGGCGTCGTCGCATTCCCGGTTACGCCGTTTCGCGACGACCTGTCTCTGGACATCGAAGGATTGCGGTATAACCTGGCGCAGTTGATGAATCATCCTGTCTGCGCCGTCGTGGCCGCGGGCGGCACCGGCGAGATGTATTCGCTGACGCCGAGCGAACATGCGCAGGTGATCGAGACAACCGTCGAGGTCGTCAACGGCAAGGCGCCGATCATCGCCGGGGTCGGATTCAACCGGATGCTGGCGGTTGAAATGGCGAAGCGCTCCGACGCCGCGCGAGCCGACGCCGTTCTAGCCTTGCCGCCTTATTACCCGCAGGCTGATGAAGAAGGTTTGATTGAATATTACCGGGCGATTGGCGATGCGACCGATTTGGGAATGCTGATTTACAGCCGCGATTGGGCGAACTTTTCACCAGCGCAGGTTGAACGATTGGCTACGAAGATTCCATCGCTGGTCGCCTGGAAAGATGGGCAGGGTGATCTCCGCCGTCTCCAGATGATCATCGATCGGGTCGGAGATCGTTTGCATTGGATTGCCGGCGCGGGCGATGACATGGTTCCAGGCTATTATTCAATTGGCATACGAACGTACACATCGAGCATTGCCACGGTCGCGCCGAAATTGTCGTTGGCGATTCACGACGCGGCTGCGAATGGGCGCGCTGAAGAGTTATCGCAATTGATGTCGGATTACGTCATCCCGCTTTACGCACTGCGGGCGCGACGAAAAGGCTACGAGGTGTCGGCGATGAAGGCGATGATGGATATGGCGGGCTTGCGCGGCGGCCCCGTGCGACCGCCGCTGCCCGATGTGCGAGCCGAAGAACGCGAAGAATTGCGATCGATGCTTGAAAAATGGAAACCGTTCCTGGACTGACGTTCTGAATCGCGGAGATAGCGCCTATGGAGAGATCGGCGGACATGATGATAAATCCGAATACCATACCTCGGATTATAGACATACTCTCTCTCAGTAAATCTACCCCTGTAATACAGCGGTGTATCAGCGAGTTGGAAAGAATAACGACACTGGGAACCTCGGTAGACATGATTGTTGGCGCCAAACAGATTCTTTCCATTTGGCGCCTGCGGATAGAAATGTGTCGTGCAAGGTACGGGAATATCATTGAGGACGGTGATGATGTGATCAACGCGCTGGAAAAAGAGACCGGAGAGAAGGTGAGACTTTTAGCGTTTCTTTCCGATAAGGAATCCTTCTTGATATTTACGGACCCTGAGTTGGAGAGGCTTATTGGCTGCATGTCTTTAGAACATTGAAAACCGGGATCTGCTCACATCAGCCGCTGCAAGACCGATCTGATTTCAAGCATCTTCTTTTTATCCCCGCCCTCGGCGATCAGCCGGATGATTCCTTCCCGATCGATAACTATGTGCGCCGGCAGTCTGTTCACGCCGTAACTTCGGGCAATCGCATTGTCCCAGCCGGTGTCATCGAAGATGACCGGCCAATCTACGGGATGATTGGAGAGTAAATCCTTCAGATCTCGCAACGTGGTATCAGTGTTTTCTCCACCATCAAGGCTGACGCTGACGATCTCGACCTTCGATCTATCAAATTGATTGTGTAGCTCCTTGATCTCCGGTAAGGTCGCAACGCAGACGCCACACCAGCTCGCCATAAAATCCAGCATCACCACTTTCCCTCTGAGGTCTGACAGCCGCACCGTTTTGCCGTCCAGAGCGCGGGCGTCGAAATCTGGCGCGGGTTCTCCTTCCGCAATGCCGTTTTTGGGCGTCATCTCAGCTTTATAGGCGCTGGTTTCATTCAAGAAGACCGTTATCTCGCCACTCCCATAACTGCTCGATACGATGTCCGGCCTGCCGTCGCGATTCAGATCGGCCACGGCCACGTAGTTTGCCCTCTTTCCGGCCGGCATCGGCGAATTGGCCGCAGTGATAAACCCTCCTTTGCCGTCGCCGAGCATGATGGTTACGCCATGATCGAGCTGCGCGCCCAAGGCTAGGTCTTTTTTGCCATCTCCATTCAGGTCGGCCACGGCGACGCCCCAGACTGGGTTGGGCGGCCGCAGCGGAGACCCAGGCGCAGGATTGAACCCTCCCTTGCCGTCGCCGAGGAGCACCGCCAGCAGCGGGTCGTCGTCATGCGTCGCCACCAAATCCGCTTTCCCGTCGTCATTGAGGTCGGCCACCGCCACGTAGCCGGGGCGCGGGCCGAGCGCAAATGGAGAGCCAGGCGCTGGCGTGAAACCAGCCTTTCCATCACCGAGCATCACCATCACCGCGTTCCCCAGCAAATTGGGAGTAACGAGGTCAGCTTTGCCGTCATTATTGACATCGTTCAGAACGACGGTGTCGTAAGGATGTCGTCCCGCTTTTATCGGCAAGGCGCCGGACGGCGCGAAATTCCCTTGACCATCGCCCAGCAGAACAGAAACCGAGTTGTCGTTGGCGTTGGTCGTGAGGAGATCGAGATTACCGTCACCGTTGACGTCGCCAGTGGTGATGGCGTGAGTATGCGCTCGCGGGTGTACGTGTGGGCCTGATGCGGCCACGAAAGGAGACCCGGGAGCAGGTTTGAAGCCTCCGCGCCCGTCGCCAAGGAGAGCCACCACCTCATAACTCTCGTGTTGGGCGACGAAGATATCCGGATGCCCGTCGCGGTTCGCGTCGCCGACGGCGACTTTGCGCGCTGAAGAGCCGACGGGAATCGGCGAGCCTTGCGCAGGCTTGAAACCGCCGCGCCCGTCTCCGAGCAGAACCTGCACGTGACCGCTCAGAGGATCGGGCGGAGAGCCGCAACAGGTCCCGCAGGCCAGGATTATGTCGAGGTTCCCATCATGATTGATGTCAGCGATGACAGGGTCCCCGGCCATCGGGCCTACTTTGATCGGTGAGCCGGAGGCCATTTTGAAGACGGGCTGTTTTGACTCGCTCGGTTCCGGCCCACTCATCGCCAGAACAGCGGCTGATGCCAATAATGGAAGAATAATCGAAACAATGCTCAGTCGATTCATGGTCCACCTCTCCGCAAAAGGATTTATAAATCTCATTCGCTTGGACGGAGAGTGTATTCATTTTCTTCCATTTATTGTGAGGGAACGTGGAATTGCGGATTGCGGATTGCGGATTGCGGATTTATGAGTCTGTTCAATCACGGAATCGAAATCGATTGAAGGTTGTATCAATCCGCAATCCGCAATCCGCAATCCGCAATCCGCAATCCGCAATCCGCAATCCGCAATCCCTACTCCCCACTTACTGCAATCTCGACTTTCTCTTCAACCAGGAACCAGTACGTGACCACATTTGCGCCTATAGCGTTTTTCGCCTGGATGTTCAGAAAGGCTCTACTGTCGACTGCCGACTGGCCACTGATGACTGAGGACAAATACACCATCGCTCGTAGTCAATCGCTTATGGTTTATTTTTCCCCAGTGGTCAGTGACTCAGCGGCGACTGCTGTGATCAAAGCTTTGATATAACCGAAGGTAAACGCATACGCCTGCAGCCCCTGTGGGTCGCCGGCGATCTTCGGCACATGATCGGGCATCATCATTCCGTCATAGCCGATTTCCTTGTAAACCCGCATGGCTTTGAGCATATTCACGTCGCCGTCGTCGATGAACGTCTCCTGGAAATCGAGGAAGCGGCCGCGGATATTGCGGAAATGCACGTTGAAGATTTTTCCGCGCTGGCCGAAATAGCGGATCACGTCGAAAATCTCCTCGCCAGGATTCTGGAGCATCTCCGAGACCGTGCCCTGGCAGAAATTCAATCCATGATATTTGCTCTCGGCGATTTCGACGAATCGCTTCAATCCGGCGACATTGCCGAGCACGGTGTGGACGCCGCGATAGCCCTTGTCGAGCGGCATTCCAGGATCGTGCGGGTGGCAGGCCATGCGAACCTTGTATTCCTCAGCCACCGGAATGACCCGCTTCAGAAAGTATGTGATGCGCTCCCAATAGACGTCGTCGTTGACCGGCCCGGCTTCGGTCAGCGGCGGTTCCTGTTTGGCTTTGACATAGACGAACGTGCTGTAAACGGCGCCGCCGCGGCCCCTGGTTGATTCGGTTCGAGGCACGCCGAGAATGTTCAGGTTGTATTTCAACGCCGGGATTCCGGCTCGCGCCGTGTTGCGGATCATCTGACATATGTCATCGATCTCGCGCTCGCGCTCGGGACTTTTGCCGAGCATGATGTTCGGGTTTTCCGCTTTCGCGATGTAGCTCGAACTCAGCGGCAGCGGAACCATCTCCAGTTTTATGTCGAAAGATTCCACCCGCTCGCGCAACTTTGTCAGTCCTTCAACCGACCATTTCTCATCGAGCTTCGGCGAGGGAAGATCGCTGCAGATATTGTTCACGCCGAAGGCCGCCAGCAGCGTCAGAATTTCGTTGGATGAATAATGCTGGTGGCCAACCTTCATTATCGCTTTGCTCTTCGCGGCGTTCGGTTCGTATTTCGGCGCGGCGGCGATTTGAGAGGCGGCCATGGATTCGGCCAGCGCGCCACCCGCGATTCCCATTCCAGTCAAGCTCACAAATTTTCTGCGATTCATCATTTTCTCCAGGTTAAATGGCCCCACGAAGAATCGGCGTAGATGTTCAAACCCGAAATCGCCTTTCGCTCTCTTCGTTTCGGGCGCCAGCCAAAGTGTTACGCACGACCCAGGTACGCGTCGCTTCCAGCGCGCAGTCTCGGCGAAAGACCTGTAGATCAGACTCGGTCGCCGCCGTGCTGGAGGTGATGCTTACTCAGGTCTGGTTCCTATAAATTCGTCTATAGCCGAGACTGCGCGCTGGAAGCGACGCGTACCCAGGGTGTTCCGATTCGGCGCCAAGAAGCCTTAAATCAGATCCCAGGGCTTCCGCGCTTTGCGCCCGAGCAGCTTCGACGCCGCGACGTCATTGACGAAATCTTCTTTCGCAGCGTCCCACAGGAGTTTTCGCTTCGTTTTGTACGCGATATTGCCGAGGTGGGGAACAGTGGTCGAGCGATGACCGATTTCGATGTCAGCATTCGGCGTTTTGCGCGAACGCACGCATTCGATGAAGTTGGCGACGTGCAGATCGGTGGCGTCTTTCGATTGAACGCGCTTCGCCTCCATCCGATAACTTTCGACTGGTTTGCTTCTCTCACGCGCCGTGCGCGCGGCCCTCGCCGGCTCCGGGTAAATCTCGAAACCGATGCGGTCGGCGAAGATCGCGCCATTTGCGCCGTAGTACGCCTCGCCGTGAGGGCGGTCGTCTTTGCCGCGCATCTGGTAATAGCTCATCTCCGGCGTGCGCCCACCGAGGCCGTGCGCGTTCAGGTTGCAGGCCTCGTAGCTGAGAATGAAGCTCGCGTATTCGTAAGTCACCTGCAACACGTCAGGCATTTCGCCAGCGTCTTTCAATAAGAACCTGCCGCCCGATGCGCTGACGCTGAGCGGAGCTTCAACACCCATCACCTGATGCACAGTGTCGAACCGGTGCGTGCCGAAATCGGTGAGCGTGCCACCGGCGTAATCCCAGAACCAGCGGAATGTCCCGAGGAATCGAGCGCGGTTGAACGGGACTTTCGGCGCGGGGCCGAGATAGAAATCCCAATCGAGTCCTTCGGGCGGCGGGCCGTCGGGCGGGCTACCGATGCCGTCGGGCGTCAGGTTGCTGTAGTTCCAGACGCGCACGAAGCGCACTTCGCCAAGCTCGCCAGATTTGATGATGCGCTCGACTTCGCGGTAATGGGGGGCGGAGCGATGCTGCGTGCCGGCTTGCGCAATGCGATTGTGTTTTCGCGCGGCCGCGACCATCGCGCGTCCTTCCTTGACGTTGTGCGCCAGCGGCTTCTCGACGTAAACGTCCTTGCCCGCTTCGCAGGCCATGACCGTCGAGATCGCGTGCCAGTGATCGGGCGTGGCGATGTGGACCGCGTCAATCTCTTTCAGTTCGAGCAGCTTTCTGAAATCACCGAAGACGCGGGCCGATGCGTTCAGCAGTTGTTTCGCCCGCTCGGCGTTCGGCGCGTAAACGTCGCAAACCGCGCCGTACTCCGCGCCCGGAACCTGCCTCATCAATTGCGCGACGTCCAGCCCGCGCCCGCCACAGCCGATCAACCCGATCACGACGCGATCATTCGCGCCGATGATGCGCTTAGCTGAAACGGCCGTGGTCGAAACCGCCGCCGTCGTTTGTCTGATGAATTCTCGTCGCTTCATATTTTTGTCCGATTGGTCGTTGATTGATGGTCGTTGCCACACGATCAGTTATGTGAGGCCTGTACATAGCTAGCCTAGCCTTAGTTGTTCTTGTATGTGATCCGCCGAGCGCGAAGCCAGCGCCATCACCGTCAGCGTCGGGTTCTTCTCCGAATAATCAATGAAGCCGCTCCCGTCGGCGACGTAAAGATTTTCGATGTCGTGCGATCGCAGGAACGGCGTCAGCACTGACGTCTTCGGATCATTGCCCATCTTGCAGGTTCCGACGAAATGCACGCTGTCCACACCTGGCTGCAGCTGCGTGTAGCTGATCACTCCGCCCGAAGCCTCGATGATCTCCGAAATCTTCTCGGTAGCGTCTTTGAAGATCGCGCGGTCTTCGGTCGTGATGTTGAAATGGATTTTAGGCGCCGGCAGTCCGTATTGATCCTTCACTTTCGGGTCCAGCTCGACATAACGTTCAGGCGAAGGAATCATTCCGTTTTGCGAATAAAGGTTGATCAGCGCGGGGAAGCGCCCGCGGACTTCGCGCTTGAAGTCCGCGCCGAAACCGGCGGGATCGTGAGCGAAGCCGGGATAGCCGACGCCGAGCCGCGTCCCCGAATCAACGATAATGTGATAACCCTTCGGAAAATCGGGATGCGGTTTCTCATAGTAGAACGACGCGATGTAGGCGTGGCTGCTCTCGGTCCCGTCGTCGGGAACCACTTCGCGGCCTATGAGCGATTTCAGATAGCCACCGGCCGATGCGGTCGTGTGGGTGATCAGGTTCTTGCCGACCAGCCCGCTCGAATTGGCCAGGCCCGTGGGGAAGTGAGGCGACTTCGACATCAACAACAAACGCGCTGATTCGATAGGCCCGCACGCCAGCGCGATGTAGCGCGCTCTGACCTCGTAGCTCATCATAGTCCGCGCGTCGTAATAGCGCACGCCCGTAGCCTTCCTGCCGTCCTGGCTGACGATGACCTCCGCGGCGTTGGCGAAGAGAATCAGTTTAAGTTTGCCGGTCTTGAGCGCCTCCGGGATCGAGGTATTGGCCGAAGTGAATTTTGACTCGGTGTCGCAACCGCGCATGCAATGGCCGCAGTAATGGCAGGCGGGCCGCTTCGACCAGTTGCGCTCAGTCAGGATTGCCTTCCGCGCGGCGATCATCCGGTATCGCTGCGGGTCGAGTTTCTCGCAACCTTTTTTTACTTCATAAGCAGCGCAATTCCAGGGCAGAGGCTTGAGAAAGACTCCGTCCGGCACATTCGGGTGATGGTCATAATTGCCCGTCACGCCCATCAGTTGTTCCATCCGGTCGTAATATGGCTTGAGTTCATCGTACCTGACCGGCCAGGCTGCGAAATCGAAGGGACTGTTGCGCCAGCTCAATCCCGCCCAGAGCAACGTCTTGCCGCCGACGGCCTTCGTCAGGAAATAGTCGATGCCCGTATTGCCTTCTTTGGAGAAGGGCTCTTTTACGGGATCGACTCTGAGATGGCGGCGCGGGTCCCACCCCATACCGTTCTTCGGCGCCTCGTACGGCATCGTGTGACTGTAAAAATCCTTAGCGGGCTCAACCCATTTGCCGGCTTCTAGCGCTACGACCGAAGCGCCGCGCTGAGCGAGTTGCATCGCCACGACTCCGCCTGCCGCGCCTGTGCCGACCACACACACGTCGTAAATTGTGGAGTTCTGTTTCATAGATGTTTCGGATTGCGAACGAAGGTCTCAAATCACTTCGATTGGTAGGCACTATAGTGTAAGGCGTGAATAGAGACAACGGCGAAGTAGATTCGGCGCAAGATTGAACCACGGGGACCACGGAGAACACGGGGATGAGCTTGGTCGGAAGATGCGCCGAACCTTTATTACGTAAAGCCTCTTACTTTTTCATCCCCGTGTTCCCCGTGTTCCCCGTGGTTCTTTTGCCCAACCCAAGACTGGGGTTCAGTTAAGCTTCAAGAGGAGTCAAGTACGAAATCCGAAACCGCACGCTCCATCTACAACGCGCCCTCGCGCTTAGATGGAGTATTTGACTCCTTTTCCTTATCCTCAGATTTTTTTTCTCCTGAATCGGGTTCTTCATGTAAGGCTCGTTTAAAGCCGCGAATCGCTTGGCCCAAGCCTTTACTCAATTCCGGCAGCCTTTTAGGGCCGAACAATAACAACACGATAGCCAGCACAAGTATCAAATGCAGGGGCTGAAAGAGTCCTTCAAACATATTCGTTACTCCCAACAAGATTCGCTTCGACTTCCTCTCTGACCGGCTGCGGTCGCCGCAGGTCGGGCGGCGCCTTCCGGCGGTCGTCGCGGTTAAATGCGAGATAGAGCGCAGGAAGCACAAACAGCGTCAGCAGCGTGGCCGAGATCAGCCCGCCAATGATTACCACCGCCAGCGGTTTTTGCGTCTCCGAGCCGATGCCGTGCGAGAGCGCCATCGGCAGCAGTCCCAGCATCGCCAGCAAAGCCGTCATCAACACCGTGCGCAACCGCACCAGGGATCCCTTGAGTACGGCCCGGTAACTCGTATCCCCTTCATCGCGCAGTTGATTGAAATAGCTGACCATCACCACGCCGTTCAGCACGGACTGTCCGAAAAGCGCGATGAAGCCGATGGCCGCCGAGACGCTCAGATGGATGCCCGTGAAGAGCAGCGCGAAGATGCCCCCGATCAACGCGAACGGCACGTTGAGCAGAATCAGCATGGCGCTGCGGGCTGAGCCGAAGGCGTTGAAAAGCAGCGCGAAGATCAGCAGCACACTGACCGGCACAATCACCGCCAATCGTTTCATCGCGCGTTGCTGATTCTCGAACTCGCCGCCCCAGGTAATGTAATATCCGGGCGGCAGTTTGATCTCGCGGGCGACCTTAGCCTGCATTTCGGCGACGAGGCTTCCCATGTCGCGGTCGCGGATGAAGACACCGATGGCCATCACACGCGCGCCTAATTCGCGGCTGATGTTCATGCTCCCGGATTTGATCGAGACTGTCGCCAGTTGGTCGAGCGGGATGCGTTGTCCGTCGGGCGTGTCCACCAGAATGTTTTTGATATTGTCCATCTGACGCTG
>Ga0126377_10000981_pt1 | contig 18364 bp, 13 predicted proteins | sample PanSoiMetPlot_22_FD_92647 | JGI IMG/M metagenome (GOLD analysis project Ga0126377, IMG submission 92647) | Tropical forest soil microbial communities from Panama - MetaG Plot_22 | ecosystem: Environmental > Terrestrial > Soil > Tropical forest > Bulk soil | place: Panama | collected 2016-02-17 | reverse complement strand
GTGCTGCGCCAGTTCGACCTGGGGGTCGACGGCGTGATCATGCACGGCGCCACGCCCGACGAGCTGGCCCCGGTCGTCGCCGCCTACCGGGCCCGCCGCCCCGAGCGCCGCTTCGACGGCCTCGAGCCCAACCCGGGGCGCCGAGCCGCCGTATCGTGACGGCGGCGGCCGTCTCTTTCTCAGCGAGACGGCACGGACGGTGAACCATGGCGGACCCCGGTTGGTATCCCGACCCGGCACGACGGCACGAGTACCGCTACTACGACGGCACGGGTTGGACCGACCACGTCGCCGACCGCGGCACCGTCGGTGCGGACCCGCTGCTCCCGGTGGCGGCGCCGGCGGACCCCTCGTTGCGCAAGCTCGGGCGGTGGGCGGACCGCCGGATGCACGGCGCTGCCGCCTGGCTGGTGGACCGAGGCGACGAGCGGGGCCCCGGCGCCGCCGTGCCCGTGCTCGACCACGAGCCGAGCCCTGCGGTCCTGGCCCAGTGGAGCGGCCTGGCCGGCGCCGTGCAGAAGTATGCGATCGCCACCAGCGGCATCACGGGCGGGGCCGAGCTGGTCGGCGTGCTCCGGGCCGTGGCCGGGTCCGAGGATGCGCAGGGACGGCTGCTGCGCTCGATCGACGCCAAGGTCGACGCCCTGGTCAAGGGTCCGTACAACACGGGGCGCACCTACCTGAGCGAGGCGCAGCGCCTCGGCCCCGACGACCCCGACACCGTCCATCGCGTGGAGCGCGCCCGTGACGCGTTCTACCTCGCCCACGGGCAGGCCGCCTCGGTCCAGAGCCGGGCGCTGGTCGAGTACCACCTCGGCGTGGTCTGGCTGCTGCTCGGCTCGCGCGACGATGCGGCGCACTGGCTCGCCCAGAGCCACGCCTCCGCCCTCGCCGTCGTGGACGAGCTGGCGCGGTGCTCGAAGAACGTCAAGGTGCTGCGCTCCCCCGCCGGCACCGCCGCGGCCGCCTGGTTCTACCCGGCCGGGATCGTGGTCGCCGGGATGAAGTTCCGCAAGCTGGTGGCGGCCGAGCGCGCCCGCCGCGCCCTGGTGGAGATGCTGCCCTTCGTCGACTGCTCGGCCCGCTGCCACAACTGCCTGGTCGGCGACGCGCCGCGGCTCGGCGCCCTGGAGCTCGTCAGCGCCGGGAACGACACGTTCGAGCTGGTGCCCGTGGCGCGGTGAGCGCCCGTCCTCCGCAATGGCGTCCGCGGGTCAGCCGCCGGGCTGGACCGCGGTCGTGACGATGGCGCTGTTGCGGTAGTCGGGGTCGACGCTGGACGAGCTGACGGCGGCCTGGGCCTGGAGCGTGGTCGTGCCGGTGGGGGCGACGACGGTGACCTGCACGTGGCTGCCGGCATCGCGGGCCAGGTCGCCGAGATCGCACGTCACGACGTTGTCGGCCCCGGGGGCCGTGGCGCAGGTGCCGGTTGTCGCCGTGGTCCCGGTCGCGGTGACGCCGTCGGGCAGGACCAACGCCAGCCGCGCGGCGTCGGCCGCGTCGGGGCCCTGATCGACCACGTCGAGGGTGTACGTGAGCTGGCCGCCGGCGGTCACGGGGTCGGGCGTGGCCCCGGCCGCCAGCGTGAGGTCGGCGCCGGTCAGGTGGGCCAGGTAGAGGTCGAAGCCCGCGCCCTCGGCCGCCGGCGGGCCCAGGTCGGTCGCCGTGCTCGCGAACGCGATGGCGTTGCCGGCGATGACCGGGCGGCCCGACTCGCCGGCGGCCGTCGCCGTCCCGTCGGCCTTCGACGAGACGAGCTGGGTCAGCCCGGTCACCAGGTCGCGGACGTAGACGTCGGGCTGGTTGTTGTCGTCCTGCGCCGCGAGGTTGGTGGCACGGCTCACGAACACGAGCCGGCGGCTGTCGGGCGTGAAGACGGCGGCAGGAGAGAACTGGTCGCTCCCGCCGCCCGTGCCCCCGACCGAGCCGCCGGGGTCGACCGACACCTGGCGGACGGCCCCGGTCACGAGGTCCTCGACGTAGAGCTGGTAGTCGTCACCCCCGGGCGTGCCGGCGAAGGTGCCGCCCCGGTTGATGAAGGCCAGCAGCCGGCGGTCGGGGCTGACCCGCACGGCGAGCGACTCGCCGCCCGCCGTGTCGCTGCCGGCGGCGTCGGTCGTGAGCATGCTGGTCGTGCCGGCCGCCAGGTCGCGGACGAAGATGTCGGCATTGCCGCGTCCGCTGTCCGGGGGCCCCACGTGGTCGCTCCGGCTGCCGAACACCAGCCGGTGGTCGTCGATCCACATCGGGCGCGTCGTGTCGAGGTCGCTGAACTCGGTGCCGGGCGACGCCAGCACGGTGGTCCCGGCGACGAGGTCGCGGACGTAGACCTCCTGCGACAGGACGGTCACCCCTTGGGGGAAGCGCTGCAGCGCCCGGCTGATGAACGCGATCTTGGTGCCGTCGGGGCTGAAGACCGGGACGCCCGCGTCGTGCTCCCCGGTGTTGCCGCCCGGCACGCCGACCGACACCAGGCTGGTGGTGCCGGCGGCGAGGTCGCGCACGAACACGTCGCCGGCGCCGTCGCCCCGGGGGGTCGGGGTCGTGGTCAGGTCGCCGGCGAACGAGCTGAACGCGATCTTGGTGCCGTCCGGGCTGAACACGGCGTTGTGCGAGTCGGCGTTGCCCGTGGCGGTGCCGTCGGCGTCGACCGAGACGAGCGTCGTCACGCCCGTGTCGATGTCCCGCAGGAAGATGTCCGCTCCCGGGATGCCGCCGCCGTCCTGGGAGTTGTGGTCGGAGATGGGGCTGATGTTCTCCGCCATGCTCTCGAAGACCACCTGCGATCCGTCCGGGCTGAACCCGTCGGCGCCGACGAAGCTGTCGAAGTTCCCGCCGCCCGTGCCGTCGCGGTTCACCGACAGGAGGCTGACGTCACCGCTCGCCCGGTCGAGCAGGTAGACGTTGATGTTGCCGGTCCCCTCGACCGTCGGGCCCAGGTCCGAGGCCGCGGCCCGCGACAGCGACCACACCCAAAGTTCCGCACCACATCGGTCGTCGCACAGACGACCTCCTCCCAGCGACCGGGCCGGCTCAGGCGGTCGGCAGGGTGTAGCCCTCGAACTTGGTGCGCAGGTCCTTCTTGGAGAACTTGCCCACGCTGGTCTTGGGGATCTCGTCGACGAAGGCCACGTCGTCGGGCAGCCACCACTTGGCCACCCGGGGCCCGAGGAACTCGATGATCTCCTCCTTGGTGGCCGTCTCGCCGTCGCGCAGGACGACGCAGGCCAGCGGGCGCTCGCTCCAGCGGGGGTGGGGCAGCCCGATGACCGCCGCCTCGGCCACGGCCGGGTGGGCCATGATCTCGTTCTCCAGCTCGACCGAGCTGATCCACTCGCCGCCCGACTTGATGACGTCCTTGGTGCGGTCGCGCAGCCGGATGTAGCCGTGGGGGTCGATGCTGGCGACGTCGCCGGTCTTGAGCCAGCCGTCCTCGGTGAACGAGTCGGGCGAGCGCGGGTCGTCGTAGTAGCTCATCGCCACCCACGGGCCCCGGACCTGGAGCTCGCCGGTGGCCTCGCCGTCCCACGGCTGCTCCTCGGTCGAGCCGGGCTCGACGATGCGGGCCTCGACCCCGAGCAGGGGCTGGCCCACGGTGGTGCGCAGCTCGGCCTTGCCCTCCTCGTCCAGGGTGGCGGCCAGGGTGGACTTGATGTGGCCGCTCGACGCCACCGGCGAGGTCTCGGTCATGCCCCACGCCTGGGTGATCGGCAGGCCGACCTGGGTGCGGTAGCCCTCCGACAGCGACATCGGCACCGCCGAGCCGCCGCAGGGGATGGACCGCAGGCTCGACACGTCGCGGCCCTGGAGCTCGGGCAGCACGCCCATCCAGATGGTGGGCACGCCGGCCGCGATCGTCACCCGCTCGGACTCGATGAGCTCGGCCAGGCCCTTGGCCGACAGGTCGGGGCCGGGCATGACCAGGTCGGCGCCGCAGGCCACCGCGGCGTGGGCCAGGCCCCAGGCGTTGGCGTGGAACATGGGCACGACCGGCAGCACCCGGTCGGACTCGGTGGGCCCCAGGCCGCTGGCGGTCAGCACGCCGAAGGTGTGCAGGAACGTCGAGCGGTGGGAGTAGACGACGCCCTTGGGGTTGCCGGTGGTGCCGCTCGTGTAGCACATCGACGCGGCCCGGTTCTCGTCGTCGACCCTGAACGCCACGGGGTCGGCCGCGGCCAGGAGGTCCTCGTAGTCGTGGACCCGCTTGCCGGCCGGGGCGTCGGGGACCTCGCCGGCGGCGCCGTCGTCCATGACCACGACGTGGCGCACCGTCTCGAACTGGTCGAACAGCGGCCAGGCCAGCGGGGCCAGCGACTTGTCGATGAACACGACCTCGTCCTCGGCGTGGTTGGCCACGTAGACGAGCTGCTCGGCGAACAGCCGGATGTTGAGGGCGTGCAGGACCCGGCCGGTGCACGGGGCCGCGAAGTACAGCTCGAGGTGGCGGGCCGTGTTCCAACCGAAGGTGGCCACCCGGCCGTCGCCGCTGATGCCGAGGGTGTCGAGGACACCGCCGAGCCGGCGGGTGCGGTCGGCCCACTCGCCGTAGGTCTGGCGCTGGCGGCCCCCGGCGGTGGCGGTCACGACCTGCTTGTCGGCGAAGTATCGCTCGGCCCGCGCGTGCAGGTGCGGGAGCGTGAGCGGAAAGTCCTGCATGAGCCCGTCCATGCGAGCGTCCCCCCTTGTCTCTGCTGGCGCCGAGGATAGTTAGGCTCGGGAGACCATGGCGGATGACGCGAGCGTCCCGGCGGACCCCCCGCACCCGGCCCGGCGCCGGCCGTCACGCCGCGCCGTGACGCTGGTGAGCGTGCCGCTGGTCGCCCTGGTGGTGATGAGCTACGTGGGCGACGCGCTGGCGCCGACGCTGGTGGACACCCACCCGCTGCTGCTGATGACGCTGAACGCCCGCAACCGCAACCTGGCCCTCGTCACCAACCAGGTGGCGCCGCTGCCGTTCTACGGGGTGGGGACGCTGCGGCTGCTCATCAGCGACCCGCTGTTCTTCCTGCTGGGCTACTGGTACGGCGACGCCGCCGTGTCGTGGATGGAGCGCCGCACCCGCACCTGGGGCACGCTGATGCGGTCGATCGAGCAGGGGTTCGGGAAGGCGGCGTACCCGCTCATCTTCATCGCCCCCAACAACTTCATCTGCCTGTTCGCGGGCGCCGCCGGCATGCCGATCGGGGCGTTCTTCGTGGTCAACCTGGCCGGCACGGCGTTCCGCCTGTGGCTGATCCGTAAGTTCGGTGAGGCGTTCGACCGCCCGCTCAACGACATCGTGGACTGGATCGGCCGGAACCGGCTCATCCTGCTGGTGCTCAGCGTCGCCCTGGTCTGCCTGTCCCTCGTGCTCGAGGCCCGCAAGGGCGAGACCGAGATCGGCTCCCTCACCCGCCTGGACGACGAGCTGGAGGAGGAGCTGGACGAGGCCGAGGCCGGGGCCGACGCCGGCGCCGACGCCGCCGAGGCCGAGGCCGGCGAGCCCGAGGACCGGCGCTAGGACGGTGCCGCCGGGCGCGCAGGTCGTGGTCGTCGGGGCCGGGATCGGTGGGCTGGGCGCGGCGCTGGCGCTGTCCCGGACCGGTCACCGGGTGACCCTCGTCGAGCGGGACGACACGCCCCTGCCGGACTCGGTGGAGGCCGCCTTCGACTGGGACCGGCGGGGCGCCCCCCAGGTGCGCCACTCCCACGGGTTCGCCGCCCGCCTGCACCAGATCCTGCAGGCCCGGTTCCCCGACGTGCTGGACGACCTGCGGGCCGCGGGGGTGGTCGAGCACGACCTGGGCGCCCTGCTCCCGGCCGAGCTGGGCGACGGCCTGGGCGCCGTCACCGTCCTGGCGGCCCGCCGCACCACCTACGAGTGGGTGCTGCGGCGGGCGACGCTGCGCTCGCCGGGGGTCCGCCTGGTCGTCGGCGTGGGGGTCCGGGCCCTGCTCACCGGGTCCGCCGACGGCGGGCCGCCCCGGGTGACCGGCGTGGCGCTCGACGACGGCACCGTGCTGGCGGGCGATGCGGTGGTGGCGAGCACCGGCCCCCGCGGCGAGCTGGCCCGCTGGCTGGCGCCACACGGCGTGGCCGTCCCCGAGACCGTGGCCGCCACCGGCGTGGTCTACCTGTCGCGCTTCTACCGCCTGCGCCCCGGCCGGTCCCTCCCGGGCGGCATCGTCCAGGCCGCCAGCCGGCGGGCCGGGCTGAGCTACTCGTGCGTCGAGGCCGACAACGGCACCTACTCGATCACCATCGCCGTGGAAAGCGACGACACCGAGCTCCGCCGCCATCTTCTCGAGCCCGAGCGCTTCGAGGCGGTGTGCCGGCTGCTCCCCGGCATCGAGCACCTGACCGACCCCGACCTGGCCGCACCCATCACCGGGGTGCACGCCATGGGGAGCCTCGTCAACCGCCTCCGCAGCTTCGTCGACCGCGACGGGCGCCCGCGGGTGACGGGGCTCCACGCCCTCGGCGACGCCCACACGACCACCAACCCCGTCTACGGCCGCGGCTGCGCCCTCGCCATGGTGCAGGCGGCCCTGCTGAGCGACGCGTTCGCCGCCCATCCCCACGACCCGGTCGCCCGCGCCGCCGCCTACGAGCAGGCGTCCGCCCGCGAGATCGAGCCCTGGTACCACTTCGCCGTGAACGGGGACGCGCTGCGCACCGAGGCCGACGGGGTCCGGCCCGACGATCCCCGGTTCACGCTCCAGGACCTGATGCGGGCCGGGGCGGCCGAGCCGGCACTGCTCCCCAAGACCCTCCGGGTCCTGACCCTGCTCGACACCCCGGACCTGGTGGCCGACGACCCGCAGTTCGTCGACACGCTGGCCTCGGTGCGGGCCGACCGCGCCGCCAAGGCCGCCGCCCGGCGGGCCCGGGGCGACCGCCCGCCCGTGCAGCGGGCCGACCTACTCCGGGCCGGCGCGGGCTGACCGCTTGAGGAACACGCTGACGTAGCGGATCAGGCCGGCGTCGTCCCGCTCGAACAGGAGGCACTCGGGGTACTCGGTCGCCACGCCGTCGACCTCGACGACCTCGCTCAGCTCGACGTAGGACACCCGCTCCGACACGTGGGACACCCGCCGCACCCGCAGCTGGTAGCCGGGCAGCGCGCTGACGGTGTCCCGCAGGAAGGCAAGGTAGGCCTCCTTGCCCTCGACGACGTCACGGAACGGCCCGTCGCGCACGAGACCCCGGTCGGCGAGCGTGGCGGCCAGCGCATCCCAGTCCTGGGCGGCCAGGGACTCGAGATAGCGCTCGACCGTGCTCACGCGTGCGCCGGGGTCACCACTGGGGTTGGGAGCCGGCGCTGTAGGACGAGCCGCGGCGGCCGCCGGAGCGGTGGACCACGTCCTCGTTGGTGCCCAGGTACGACGTGATGACCCGCGGGTCGGACAGGACCTGGGCCGGCGTGCCGCCGGCGATGACCTTGCCCTGCTCCAGCGCCACGAAGCCGTCGCACAGGGACGAGAGCAGGGTCATGTCGTGCTCGATGATCACCATCGAGCAGCCCGTCTCGGCCTGGACCCGGCGCAGCAGGGGGCCGAGGGCCTCGGTCTCCCGCTGGGCGACGCCGGCCGACGGCTCGTCGAACAGCACCACCGCCGGGTCCTGGGCCAGCAGGCACGCCAGCTCGACGATGCGCCGCGTGCCGGTCGACAGCTCGCCCGTGGGCCGGTCGGCGTAGGCGCCCAGGCCCAGCAGGTCGATCAGCTGGTCGACGCGGTCCGCTGCCGACGCCTCGGACTCGGTCGACGCCGGCAGCCGCAGCGCGGCGGCCACCGGATCGCGGTTGGCCAGGTGCTGCTCCAGGGCCACGGCGATGGCGTCCTCGACGGTCAGCGACGGGTAGAGCAGCGCCTCCTGGAACGTGCGGCCCACCTGGGCGATCGCCCGCTTGTAGGGCGGCCACCGCGTGATGTTGACGCCGTCGAGCAGCACCTCGCCGCCGTCGGCGGGCAGGAACCCGGTGAGCACGTCGAACAGCGTGGTCTTGCCGGCCCCGTTGTGACCGATCAGCCCGACGATCGTCGCCGGGTGGATGGTCAGGTGGACGTCGTCGAGCGCGGTGATGCCGCCGAAGCGCTTGGTGATGCCCCGCGCCTCCAGCGTGATGCCCCGGGTGGCCCGCTCCCACGGCGGCGGGACGGTCTGCGCCGCGGCCGCGTTGGCCGGCACCCGCTGCTGCTCGCCGCCGATGAACACGGCCCGCAGGATGTCGGGCCGCTCCAGCAGCCCGGCGGTCGGGCCCCGGAAACGCACCTGCCCCTTCTCCAGGAACAGCGCCCGGTGGCACAGCAGCAGCGCCACGTTGACCGACTGCTCGACCACCACCACCGTGGTGCCCGAGGCGTGGATCTCCCGCACCTTGTCGATCAGCCGGTCGACCACGGTGGGCGCCAGGCCGAGCGAGAGCTCGTCGATGCACAGCAGCTTGGGCCGGGTGATGAACGCCATCGCCAGCGACAGCTGCTGCTGCTCGCCGCCCGACAGGTCCCCCGCCATCTGGTCGTGGCGCTGGGCCAGGATCGGGAACATCGCCTCGACGTTGGCCCGGCCCGCGGCGGCCGCCTCCGGGTCGTGGCGCAGCATCCAGCAGGCCAGCCGCAGGTTCTCGGCCACGGTGAGCGTGGGGAAGACCCCCTTGCCCCCGGGCACGAGAGACAGGCCCTTGCGGGCGATCTCCTCGGCGGGCAGGCCGGTGATGTCGTGGCCGTCGAAGACGACCTTGCCCGCGGTGGGCCGCAGCAGGCCGGCCAGCGACTTGAGCACGGTCGACTTGCCGGCCCCGTTGGTGCCGAGCAGCGCCAGCAGCTCGTTGCGCTCGACGCCCATCTCGATCCCGAACAGCACCTGCAGCGACCCGTACCCCGCCTCGACGTCGTCCGTGGTCAGCAGGAACTGGCCGAGCCGCTCGCGCCGCACGCTGCCGAGCCGCAGCCCGGCGCCCGCGGCGTCGCGATGGACCACCCCGCCCGGCGCCGGCTCGACCGCCTCCTCGACGGTGTCGACGTGGTCGACGACCGCGATGCCCTTGCGCACGGCGATGCGGTGGACGATCCGGTCGCGCACCCGCTCGAACGCCTGGGCCAGGCCGCCGGGCAGCACCAGCAGGATGAGCAGCAGGCCGACGCCGGTCAGCAGCAGCTGGGCCTGGGGGAACAGGTAGCCGGCCCACTGCACGACCACCACGCCGGCCAGCACGCCGCCGATCGACGACACGCCGCCGATGACGGCCATGGAGAACACCAGCAGGCTGGTGGCCGCCGGGTAGGTGCCCGCGCCGATGCCCCGCAGCGCGGTGGCGTGGAGGCCCCCGGCGATGCCGGCCAGCACGCCGGCGAACACGAACGCGGCCAGCCGGGTCTCGGTGGTGTTGATGCCGGCGGCGGCCGCGCCCCGGTCGTTGTCGCGGGTGGCGGCGATCGTGCGCCCGGCCCGGGCCCCCCGCAGGTTGTGGACGATGTAGATGCCGGCGAGGACCAGGCCGGCGCCGAGGCCGTACAGCCAGCGCTCGTCGGCCAGGTCGAGCGCGCCCCACAGCTCGGGCCGGGGGTAGGCGGCCGGGAGCAGCGAGGTGTAGTTGGCCGGGTTGAGGAAGTAGAGCTCCATGGCCACGGCGAAGGCCAGGGTGGTGACGGCCAGGAACTGGCCCGACACCCGCAGCGCGGGCAGGCCGAGCACGAGGGCGATGCCGGCCCCGGCCACGGCCGACAGTGCCAGGGCGACGAACAGGTCGCTGTTGTGGTCGGCGATGAGGTTGGCGGTGACCACCGCGCCCACGCCCATCACGCCGACCTGGCCGAGGCTGACCACGCCGCCCCAGCCGGTCAGCACGACCAGCGAGAGGGCCACCAGCGCGTAGGCCAGCGTGAGCGTGCCGAAGTTGATCTGGCTGTCGCTGCCCAGCAGCGGCAACGCCACCACCAGGGCGGCGACGACGATGGCGCCGGCGATGCGGGCGGTGCGCACCTCGGACATGCGCGAGTACACGCGGGGCAGCCGGTGGCCGACGCCGACGGCCGACCACGACCCCTCGCCCTGCTCGGCCCGGTGCCAGGACCGCCGCTGGAACAGCAGCGCCACCACGATGACGCCCAGCAGCACGACCGAGGTCGGCGCCTGGCGGTCGACGTTCCACAGCACCAGCTGGTCGAGGATGCCGAGCAGCACGGCGGCGACGAAGGCCCCCGCCATCGACCGCATGCCGACCACCACGGCCGCGGCCAGGGCCGGCAGCAGGATGGTGGGGCCGGCGGCCGCGGTGAGGGGCACACCGGCCGTGGGCGCCTGGAGCACGACGGCCAGGGCGGCCACGCCGCCGGTGACCGACCACAGGATCAGCGAGAGCTGGTTGACCGGGATGCCGAGCAGCCGGGCCCGGTCCATGTTCTCGGCCATGCCCCGCACGGCCATGCCGGCCTCGGTGCGCAGCAGGAACCAGCCGAGCCCGATCAGCACCACCGGGATGACGGCCAACAGCAGCAGGTCGTTGGCGCTGAAGGTGACCGGGTCGATGTTGAACTTGTGGTCGGACAGCGAGTTGGTCACCCGGGGGATGACCGTGGGCGCGCCGAACCAGTTGGGCATGTAGAGCGCGATGCCGCCCAGCAGCTGGGCCAGGCCGATGGTGGCCACCGTGAGCACCAGCCGGTTGGCGTTGACGAACCGCCGCACCACCAGCCGCTCGGTGAGCGCGCCGGCCACCACGCCGGCGGCCACGCCCACGAACGCGGCCAGGGCCCAGTTCCAGTGCTTGCCGACCGTCAGCGTCACGGCCAGCGCCCCGCCGATGGTGCCCATGGCGCCGTAGGCGAAGTTGATGACGCGGGTCGTGCGGTAGGTCAGGACCAGCCCGACCGCGATCAGGCCGGTCGCCGCGCCGAACAGCGCGCCCCGGGCCACGATGCCCACAGGGAACGTGTCGGGCGCGATCGCCATGCCGACCACGACGGCCGCCGCCAGTGCGACGGCGATGCCCCAGGCCCGGCTCACTTGAACACCTCCGGATCACCCTCGGGGATGTGGCCCTGCTCCCACCGGACGCCGTTGTCGTCCCAGGTCCCCTTCTTGTTGTTGAACGGCGAGATCTTGTCCGGGTCCCACCAGATCTCACGGATGTCGCGCACCGGCGTGTAGGTGTTGTCCCGCCAGTCCCACAGCCCGGCCTGGCCCGACGCCCGGGGGAAGGCGAACAGCCCGGTCTCGAAGTGCGCGGGCGTGAGGTCGGGGCCCGCCATCTGGATGCCGAGGGCCAGGGTGAGGATCTGGTCGTAGATCTGGTCGACCAGCACCGACGGCGTGCCGTTGGGCTCGATCGAGCGGTAGGCCTGGTAGGCCTCGCTGGTCTGCGGGGAGAGCGCCTTGGTCGTGGGGCTGCCGCCGAAGGCGCGGTTCCACTGGTCGCCCGACAGGTTGGCGATGATCTGGCCGCCGAGGTCGAGGTCGATGAAGCCGACGCCCGCGATCAGCCACTCGGGGTGGTAGTCCTGAGCGCTGGCGTTCTGGGCCAGGTAGGCCTGCATGATCGGGTCGCAGGCGCAGGACACCGAGGTGACGTTGGCCGCCTTGAGCTTGGCGCTGAGGCTGGCGGCCTCGCCCTGGAGCTGGGCCACGTCGAGCGTGTAGTCGAGCCGCAGGTCGATCTTGTGGCCCTCCTTGGCGATGCCCTTGGCGAAGGCGTCGACGCACTGCTGGTACTCGAGGTTGTTGGGGGCGATGACGGCCAGCGTGCGGGTCTTGTCCTTGAGGCCGCCGCCCGCGAACTTGGCCGGCCGGCCGAGCAGCCGCTTGTTGGTGTACTCGGCGGAGATCTGGCTGACCGCCGTGCAGTCGGGCGTGGTGCTCCAGGCGTAGGGCCGGCGGGCCTGGAACCACTGCTGGGACATGTAGGGGGCGCCGATGGCGACGACCTTGTTGCGGGCCAGGGCGTCGGCGTAGGGCTGGGTCAGCGCCGAGGCGTCGGCGAAGGCGCCGACCTCGTTGGCCACCTTGATGCTGTCGTTGCCGGCGAGGTCCTGGCCGCCGCCGGTGAACTCGTTGATGACCGAGCCCCGGCCCTGGAAGCCGACGAACTCCATCTTGCGGCCGTAGAACTGCAGGTGCTTGTTGAAGTACTCGACCAGGGCCTTGGCCGTGTCGGCCACCTTCTCGTTGGTCTCGTGGAGGTCGATGCCGCCGACGTTGCCGAGCAGCTGGAGCAGGGGCGGGTCGGTGGTGTTGCGGTAGGTGACCTTGATGGTGGTGCCGGTGACGCCCCGGGAGGTGGCGCCGCCGTTGTCGCCCGAGAACTGGAAGCAGGGCGGCGAGTACGACATGCCCTCGGGCACCTGCTTGGCCTGGCCGGGACAGGGCTTGACCGAGGTGCCCCAGCCGCTGGCGGTGTGGCCGGCGGCGGTCTCGGCGACGGTGCCGGGCTCGCCGGCGCCGGCGCCGCCCGGCACGGTGGACGGCACCAGGGCGACCATGGCGACCACGGCCGCGACGAGGACGACCAGCGGCGCATACCCCTTCAATGCTCGATCATCGGCTCCGCGGAGCCTGTGCCGATCTCGCGGCATGGGTCTTCCCCTCGGTTGATCCCCGGCTGGTTGTCCTAGCAGACAATGTAACCCAGCGGTAACCGGGATCGCCCACCCAATGTGTGGCTACCGACGCGTCCCGGCTCGGGGCGTCAGGAACGGGCCCGCTTGGCGGCCCGGGCGCGCGTCGACTGGTCGAGCACCACCTTGCGCAGCCGCACCGAGCCGGGCGTGACCTCGACGCACTCGTCGTCCGCGATGTGCTCCAGCGCCTGCTCGAGCGAGAGCGCCCGGGGCGGGATCAGCTTCTCGAACTGGTCGGCCGCGGCCGCCCGCACGTTGGTCAGCTTCTTCTCCCGGGTGGGGTTGACGTCCATGTCCTCGGGTCGGGCGTTCTCGCCGATCACCATGCCCTCGTAGACCTCGACGCCCGGGCCGACGAACAGCTGGCCCCGGTCCTGCAGGTTGAGCAGGGAATACGCGGTCGTGGCGCCGCTGCGGTCGGCGACCAGCGAGCCGTTGCGCCGGGGCCGGATGTCGCCCGCCCACGGCTCCATGCCCTCGTAGACGTGGTGGAGCAGCCCGGTGCCGCGGGTCTCGGTCAGCATCTCGGTGCGGAACCCGACCAGGCCCCGGGCCGGCACCACGTGCTCCAGCCGCACCCAGCCCGTGCCGTGGTTGGTGATCTGGGTCATGCGCCCCTTGCGCAGGGCCAGCAGCTGGGTGACCACGCCGAGGTACTCCTCGGGGACGTCCACGGTCACCCGGTCGACCGGCTCGTGGACCCGGCCGTCGATCTCTCGGGTGAGGACCTGGGGCTTGCCCACCGTGAGCTCGAAGCCCTCGCGCCGCATCATCTCGACCAGCACGGCCAGCTGGAGCTCGCCCCGGCCCTGGACCTCCCAGGTGTCGGGCCGCTCGGTCGGCTCGACCCGGATGCTCACGTTGCCCACCAGCTCCTGGTCGAGGCGGTTCTTGAGCAGGCGGGCCGTGAGCGAGGTGCCCTCGCGGCCGGACAGCGGCGACGTGTTGACGCCGACCGTCATCGACAGGCTGGGCTCGTCGATGGTGATGACCGGCAGCGGGCGGGGGTCGTCGGGGTCGGCCAGCGTCTCGCCGATCGTGATCTCGGGGATGCCGGCGATGGCCACGATCTCGCCCGGCCCGGCCGCCGGGGCCGGCACCCGGTCGAGGGCGTCGGTGACGTACAGCTCGGTGAGCTTGGCCCGCTCGATCTCGCCGCCGGCCCGGCACCAGGCCACGACGGCGCCCTTGCGCAGCTCGCCGCTGCGGATGCGGCACAGCGCCAGCCGGCCGACGTAGGGCGAGGCGTCGAGGTTGGTGACCAGGGCCTGGAGCGGCGCGTCGGGGTCGTAGGTCGGGGCCGGGATGTGCTCGACCAGCAGGTCGAGCAGCGGCGCCAGCGTGGTGCCCTCGGGCAGGCCGGCGCCGTCGGCGGGGCGCTCGAGCGAGGCCCGGCCCTGGCGGGCCACGCAGTAGACGACGGGGAAGTCGAGCTGGTCGAGGGCGGCGTCGAGGTCGAGGAACAGCTCCTCCACCTCGTGGACCACCTCGGCCACCCGGGCGTCGGGGCGGTCGACCTTGTTGATGACGAGGATGACCGGCAGCCGGGCCTCGAGCGCCTTGCGCAGCACGAACCGGGTCTGGGGCAGCGGGCCCTCGCTGGCGTCGACCAGCAGCAGCACGCCGTCGACCATCGACAGCCCCCGCTCGACCTCGCCCCCGAAGTCGGCGTGGCCGGGCGTGTCGACGATGTTGATCTTCACCTCGCCGTAGCGGACCGCGGTGTTCTTGGCGAGGATCGTGATGCCCTTCTCGCGCTCGAGGTCCATCGAGTCCATGACGCGCTCGCCCACGTCCTGGTGCTCCCGGAACGCGCCGGACTGCCACAGCATCTGGTCCACGAGCGTGGTCTTGCCGTGGTCGACGTGGGCGACGATGGCCACGTTGCGCAGGTCGGAGCGGGTCAGCACAGAAGGGCAAGCCTACCGGCCGGACGCGCCGCGGCCCCGGGCTCGGGAGATTCGAGCCCGGGGCCGCCGGCCAGCGGGTGGCTACGCCTTGGGCGTGGCCGTCGCGGTGAACGTGTTGCCATCACCCGGGATGATCAGGTTGATGGCGAAGGTGAGCAGCCCGCAGTTCTTGAACTTCGGGATGGTGAACTCGCCGCTGAAGTGCGACGGGTTGGCCAGGTCGACCGGCCCGCTCATGGTGAGCGTGATGGGCTCGGCGGTCTGGCAGCGGCTGCCGACCAGGTTCAGGCGGGTCCCCAGCACGTTGAGGTGGGGGATCTTGATGTTGAACGTCGAGGTGATCGACACCGTCAGGTTGGTGAAGTCGATCGTCCCGTTGGTCGGGCCGACCGGCGCCAGCTCGAAGCCGACGTCGGCCAGGTTGAGCCCGAGCAGCTTGAACTGGACGTCGCTGGCCGGCAGGTTCAGGTTGCCGGTCACGGTGCCCGCGCCGATGTCGGCGCTGCCGACGAACGACCCGCCCGTCACGTTCTGGGTCAGGCCCAGCTTGGCGATCGTGGTCGTGGCGTCGATGTTCCAGTCGATCGGGATCGTGGGATCGGCGGACGCCGGGGCGGCGGTCGCCACCGTGCCGGCGAGGGCCGCGGTGACGAGGCCGAGGGCGCCTACCGTGCGACCCAGCTTGGCGCGCAAGCGCATGGGCAACTCCTTGTCGTCGTGGACCGTGACGTGGCGAGACGGCGACGGTCGCCCGGGCGCGCCGCGGCCGGCCCCAAGCGGGCCCCCCGACCGACCGGGAGTCTGTCCCCTCCTCCCCGCCCGCACCCTGACGCTCGCGTCAACAACTGTCAAGGTCTTTCTGACGACCCGTCAGTAATATCCCGGATGCGTTCGCGACACGGTCCCGCGCGGTGCCGACGGTGGGCGATAGCGTCCGCTGCGATGTCCCACGGTCACGCACCGTTCACAGGCGTCGGGGTCCCGATCGTCACGCTGTTCACCCGGGACGGCGATCTCGACGCCGGTGCCACCGGCGACCTGGCGGCCCGCCTGGTGGCCGCGGGCGTCCAGGGCGTGGCGGTGGCCGGGACGACCGGCGAGCCGGCCACGCTGACGCCCGACGAGCGCAGCGCCCTGCTGGCCGCCGTGCGGGATGCGGTCGGCGGCCGGGCGCCGGTCCTGGCCGGCACGGGGGCGCCCTCGGCCCGCCAGGCCGTGGAGCTGTCCCGCAGGGCCGAGGCCGACGGCGCCGACGCCCTCCTGGTGCTGTCGCCGCCCGGCGCCGAGGACCCCCGGCCCTACTACGACGCCGTGGCGGCGGCGGTGGCCCTGCCCGTGCTCGCCTACCACTTCCCCCCGAGCTCGGCGCCGGGCATCCCCGTCGACGTGCTGGCCCAGCTGCCGGTGGCGGGGCTCAAGGACTCGACCGGCGACCCGGTCCGCCTGGCCGTCGAGCTCGACGAGCTCGACTCGGGCGTCTACACCGGCAGCGCCGCCCTGATGCTGCAGGCGCGCGCCATGGGGTGCAGCGGGGCGATCGTGGCCCTGGGCAACGTCGACCCCGCGGGCTGCATCCGGGCCTGGGAGGGCGACGGCGCCTGCCAGCGCGAGCTGGTCAGCGGCCACCGGGCCGGCGCCGGCTCGGGCATCGCCGGCATCAAGCGGGCCCTCAACGCCCGCTACGGCACCTGCGCCGTGACCCGGGTGGGCTGAGGGCCGGCTGAGGACGCTCAGCCGAAGCGCTGCTGGAGCTCGAACTTGAGGATCTTGCCCGACGGGTTGCGGGGCAGGGCGTCGACGTGCTCGAGCTGCTCGGGCAGCTTGCGGGTGATCAGGCCGGCCTCGCCGAGGTGGGCGGTCATCTCCTCGAAGGTGATCGGGACCTCGCCCGCCGGGGTGACCACCACGGCGCAGGCCCGCTCGCCGCTGGCCGGGTCGGGCAGGCCGATCACCGCCACGTCGGCCACCCGGGGGTGGGTGAACAGCAGGTCCTCGACCTCCTTGGCCGAGATGTTCTCGCCCTTGCGGATGATCACGTCCTTGAGCCGGCCGGTGATCGTGAGGTTGCCCTCGGCGTCGAGCGTGCCGAGGTCCCCGGTGCGGAACCAGCCCTCCTCGTCGAAGGCGGCGGCGTCGAGGGCGGCGTCGAGGTAGCCGAGCGTGACCTGGGGGCCCTTGGCCCGGACCTCGCCCTCCTCCCCCACCCCGGCGTCCTTGCCGTCGACGGTGACGATGCGCAGCCGGGTGCCGGCGACCGCCGGGCCCTCGGTGCCGGCCAGCACCTCGTCGGCGGCGTCGTGGTGGTTCATGGTGAGGATGGGGGCCTCGGTCAGCCCGTAGCCCGACACCACACCGACGCCGAACGCCTTCTTGAGGTCGTAGTGGAGGCTCGGCGGCTTGGGCGCCCCGCCGCCGGGGAACGTGCGGACGTCGGGGAACAGCCGCTCGCCGGCCGGTAGCGCCTGCTGGGCCGCCAGGTAGGTCTGGTGGAAGAACGTGCCGGCGCCGGCCTGGGTCACGCCCTCCCGGCGCAGCAGGTCGATGGTCGTGGCGGGGTCGAACGCCTGGTCCAGCACGAACGTCATCCCGTAGGCCATGGCCGCGTACGTGTAGACGCCCCCGGCCACGTGGGTGATCGGGAACACGAAGGCGAAGCGGTCGTCGGCCGCCAGGCCCAGGCGCTCGGACATGCCGAGCGACGCGGTGCGCAGCGTGCGGTCGCCGTGGCGGGCGCCCTTGGGCTCGGCCGTGGTACCGGAGGTGTAGTAGAGGAAGCGGACGGGCACGTCGCCGTCGGCGTGCATGTCGTCGTCGGGGGGCGGGGCCAGCGTGGCCGGGTCGCCCTCGGGCAGGTCGCGGTCGACCACCAGCACCTCGCTGCCGGTGCCCTCGGTGACGGCGGCGGCCATGGCCTCGTAGTCGAAGCCCCGCCAGGTCGAGGGCACGACCAGCAGGGCGGTGGCGGCCTGGCGGACGATGAAGCCGACCTCGCGCTCGCGGTAGATGGGCAGGATCGGGTTCTGCACCGCGCCCAGCCGCCGCAGCGCGCCGAACAGCACCATGGCCTCGAGGGTCGTGGGCTGGACCCAGGAGACGACGGTCCCCTCCCCCACGCCCCGGGCGGCCAGCCCGGCGGCGGCGCGCTCGCAGGCGTCGCGGTAGGCGGCGAAGGTGAGCCGGCGGCCGGTCTCGTCGACCGCCATCCCCCGGTCGGGCGTCTCCTCCGCCCGCCGGACGATCAGCTCCCAGATGTTGCGGGCCTCGAGCACGGCCGCCCTCCCCCTCGGTTCCTGACGACGCGTCAGAGACTAGGGCCTTACCACCCCTTACGCCGTCCGGTAGGGCGGGAAATGAGGACGATGCCCGATGGCGCCGCCGGGCCGCGGGCGCACGATCGGACCATGCTCCCCCATGCCATCACCCATCCCATCACGGTCGACACCGCGACCGAGCCGGCCCTGGCCCGGCGCCTCCGCCGCATCCCCGCGGCCCAGGCCCCCTGGCCGGCCCGCATGGTCGGCGGCAAGCTCCTCGTCCCCGCGTGGCTGGCCCGCCCCGCGGCGCCCGCAGCGTGACGCCCGTCTACCGGACCACCGGCTACCCCGTCGACGCCCGCCTGGCCCGCCTGCTCCGCGAGGAGCGGCGCGCCCGCCGCCGCACCCGCCGGCGGCGGAGCTAGAGGCCGAGCAGCGCGTCGAGGCCGACCGTCAGCCCCGGGCGGTCGGGCACCTGCTTGACCGCCAGCAGCACGCCGGGCATGAAGCTGTCCCGGTCGTAGCTGTCGTGGCGGATCGCGAGCGACTGGCCCGTCGTGCCCAGCAGCACCTCCTGGTGCGCCACCAGGCCCCGCAGCCGCAC
>Ga0126377_10000980_pt1 | contig 18368 bp, 13 predicted proteins | sample PanSoiMetPlot_22_FD_92647 | JGI IMG/M metagenome (GOLD analysis project Ga0126377, IMG submission 92647) | Tropical forest soil microbial communities from Panama - MetaG Plot_22 | ecosystem: Environmental > Terrestrial > Soil > Tropical forest > Bulk soil | place: Panama | collected 2016-02-17 | reverse complement strand
CGTCAAGCGCGGTCGTGCCCTCATCCACGCGCGCGACGTCATCATCCTGCTTCGCGACGGCGACCAGCTCGTGATCGCCGCCGGCGCCGGCCGTGTCACCGTCTCGGAGGAGGTCCGCATCCCCCTTGCCGACGCGACGGCCGGCGAGGTCCTCGCGCAGCAGCGCTCGCGGCGCATCGCGGACGCGCACCGCGAGCTGCGCGTCCTGGCCGAGCGTCTCGGCGTCGAGCACGCCGAGGCCGCCCTGCTCGTCCCGCTCGTGTACCGCAACACGAGCCTCGGCGTCCTGGCGGCCTTCGACCACGCCGAGGGCGGCGAGCCGTTCACCCACGACGAGGAGCAGCTCCTGGAGGCGTTCGCCGCCCAGGCGGCGACGGCGGTCGCCACCGCGAAGACGGTCGAGTCCGACCGCCTGCGTCGCTCGCTGGCGGCGGCGGAGTCCGAGCGCCGCCGCTGGGCGCGCGAGCTGCACGACGAGACGCTCCAGGCGCTCGGCGGCCTGCGCGTCCTGCTCTCGAGCGCCGCGCGCCTCGACGACGCCGACGCCATGCGCGACGCGATGCGCGGCGCGGTCGAGCAACTCGGCGCGGACATCCAGTCGCTGAGGTCGATGATCGCGGAGCTGCGCCCGCCGGCGCTCGACGAGCTCGGGCTGGCGCCGGCGCTCAACTCGCTCGCCCAGCGCACCTCGGCCGCGACCGGGCTCGAGGTACGCATGGACGTCGTGCTCCCCGAAGGACGGCCGCTGACGCCCGAGTTCGAGACGACGGTCTACCGGATCGTCCAGGAGTCGCTGACCAACGTGGCCAAGCACGCCCGCGCGTCGACCGTCGAGCTCTCCGTCAGAACCGACCAGGGCTGCCTGGAGATCTCCGTCACCGACGACGGCACGGGCTTCGACCCGGAGGCGACCAGCAACGGCGGGTTCGGCTTGACCGGCATGCGCGAGCGCGTCGACCTGCTCGGCGGCGAGCTCAGCATCCTGCCCGGAGCGCGGGCCGGCACGGTGATCCACGCGCGGCTGCCGCTCGGCTGACCTAGTCCGGCCCGACGAGCCCGTGGTCGAGCGCGTAGCGCACGAGCTCGGCGCGCGTCGAGCGCCCGAGCTTCTGTTGGATGTGCGCGCGATGCGACTCCACCGTGCGAACGGAGAGGAACAGCTCCTGCGCGATCTCCGCGTTCGTGTGGCCCAGCGCGATCAACCGCAGGACGCCGACCTCGCGTTCGGTGAGGTCGTCCGGCGGGCCGGTCTGCTCGGGCGGCGCCGCCGCGAGCATGGCGCCGAGACGGGGGTTGAGATACGTCGCTCCCGCCGCGACGCGGCGAATGGCGTCGACCAGCTCGTCGTCGGCTGCCTCCTTGAGCACGTACCCCGCGGCGCCGGCGCGTAGAGCGCGGCGGGCGAACTCGGGGTCCTCCTGCATCGTGAGCACGACCACGCGCGTGTTCGGCGACACGTCCGGCACGCGCGGGATCGCCTCCAGCGACGTCGGCTCGCCGGGCATGTTGAGATCGAGGACGAGGATGGTCGGCTTGTGGCCGAGGACCGTCCGCAGCGCGGAGTCGGCATCGGCGGCCTCCGAGACCACCTCGAAATCCTCCTCGCGCTCGAGGACCATCCGCAGCCCCGACCGGACGACCGCATGGTCGTCCGCAAGGACGATCGTGATCGGCTCACCGTCGGACGCCATGACCCCGGACAATCTCATAGATGAGCGCGACCCCGCGCGACGAGAGCCTGGGCAGCGTCTTCGCGGCCCTTGCCGCCAACACGGCGATCGCTATCGCGAAGGGGACCGCTGCCGCGCTGACCGGCTCGCCGGCGCTGTTCGCCGAGACGCTGCACACGCTCGCCGACGCCGGCAACGAGGTGCTGCTCTACATCGCCATCCGGCGCAGCCGTCATCCGCCCGACGCCTCGCACCCGTTCGGCTACGGGCCCGAGCGCTACTACTGGGCGCTGCTGGCCGCGATCGGGATGTTCGTCGTCGGCGGCGCGTTCTCGATCTACGACGGCATCCATGCGCTCTTCCACCCGCCCGAGCTCGAGGCGTTCTGGGCGGGCGTGGCGGTCCTGGTCATCGCCCTCGTGCTCGACGGGCTGAGCCGGACGGTGGCCGCGCGGCAGCTTCGGCTGCAGGCCTCGCGGCGCGAGCTGCGCGTGAGCGAGTACCTCCGCGAGACCGCCGACCCGACGGTGGTGACGGTGTACTTCGAGGACACGGTCGACGTGCTCGGCGCGGCGTTGGCGCTGATCGCGCTGGTGCTCCACAAGCTGACGGGATCCGCCGTCCCGGACGCGGTCGCAGCGATCATCATCGGCTGCCTGCTGTGTTTCATCGCGGTGCGCCTGTCGACGCGCAACCGGGAGCTCTTGACCAACCAATCGGTGCCGGAGCGCTACGTTCAGCGCCTGCGCGAGCGCCTTGAGTCCGAGCCGTCGATCCGCGCCGTGCCGCGCCTCGAAGCCGTCTACCTCGGCCCAACCGAGGTGCTCCTCGCGGCGGACGTCGAGATGTCCGACGGGCTCAGCGGAGACGACGTCGCCGGAGCACTCGATCGCATGCGGGCGGACCTGCACCGCGAGATTCCCGTGATCGCGCGGGTGTACCTGACGCCCGTTGAGCGCTAGGTCGCGAACTCCGCGGTGAAGCCGCTGCCCGCGTTGGCGAACACGACACGGCCGTCGCGGACCGGCGTGTCGGCGCCGTCGACCAGCACGGTCCGCGGCGCCGCGCCGTGCAGGACGAGCTCGAAGGTCGCGCGCGCGAACTCCGGGTAGCCGTCGCCCTCGACGGCCGCCCGCACGGTCACCCGGCCACCGCCGCGCGTCACCGCCAAGGTTGTGCGATAGCGCGCGCCGTCGAGCGCGCCGAACGTCAGGCCGTCGTCCTCCTGCAGCATTCCGTGATGCGTGCCATCCGCCACCGGCACGAAGAGGTGCAGCTCGATCGATTCGGGGTGATGGCCGTCGGTCGACGGCGGCGCCGACGGCCACATCGGGATCACCGCGCCCGCGCGCGCGTAGATGGGGATCCTGTCCATCGGAGTCTGTGCCAGCACGTAGCGGCTGCCCTCCATCCGCTCTCCCGTGTGCCAGTCGAACCACTCGCCTGCGGGCAGGTAGACCTGGCGCGCGGTGGCGCCGGCGGTCACCACGGGCGCCACGAGCAGGTCCGGGCCGAGCAGGTACTCGTCGTCGACGTCGCGCGCGATCGGGTCGTCCTGGTGCTCGAAGACGAGCGGGCGCTGCACTGGTGCGCCCGTCTCGTGCGCGCGGACGAACGCGGCGTACAGGTACGGCAGCAGCCGGTAGCGCAGCTCGAGCGCGTCGCGGACGAGGTCGAGGACGGCGTCGCCCCAGGACCACGCGTACTGGTCGACGTTGCCGATCTCGGAGTGGTTGCGGCAGAACGGGGTGAGCGTCCCGTACTGCATCCAGCGCAGGAACAGCTCGGCATTCGAGTGGCCCTGGAAGCCGCCGATGTCGGCGCCGACGAACGGCTGGCCCGACAGGCCGAAGCCCATCGCCATCGGCATGCTCAGCCACAGGTGGTCCCAGCGCGACTGGTTGTCGCCCAGCCAGTTGGCGGCGTAGCGCTGGATGCCCGGCGAGCCCGCGCGCGTGAGGATGAACGGGCGCCGCTCGGGCAGCGCGCGCTCGAGCCCCTCCCACGTGGCCATCGCCATGAGCAGCGCGTACTGGTTGTGGAGGCGCTCGTGCGAGAAGCGCCCGCGGCCGAAGCGCATTGCGGACGTCGGGATGCGGCCGGTCGCGGGCTCGTTCATGTCGTTCCAGATCCCCGCCACCCCCGACCGGGCGTGCTCGGCGTTCAGGTCGCCCCACCACGTGCGCCCCTCCTCGGTCACGAAGTCGGGGAACGACGTCGCGCCGGGCCACACCTCGCCGACGTAGACCTCGCCGGACTCGGTGCGGCAGAGGACGTCGCGCGCAAGCGCGTCGTCGAAGACCGGGTAGCCGCGCTCGTGCTTGACGCCGGGATCGATGATCGTGACCACCCGGAAGCCCTGCTCGGCCAGGCGCTCGAGCATGCCGCCCGGGTCCGGGAACGCGTCTCGATCCCAGGTGAAGACGCGGTAGCCGTCCATGTACTCGATGTCGAGCCACATCGCGTCGCAGGGGACGGCGAGCTCGCGGTGGCGCCGCGCGAGCGCCTCGACGGCGTCCTGCGTGTAGCGAAACCAACGCGACTGGTGGTAGCCCAGCGCCCAGAGCGGCGGCAGCGGCGGGCGCCCGGTCAGCCACGTGTAGGCGGCCAGGACGTCCGGCATCCGCGGCCCGGCGAAGACGTACTCCACGTAGTGGCCGCCGGCGAAGTGGACGCGGTACTCCTCGGCGCGCGAGAGCTCGTAGGCCGCCCGGTACCCGTTGTCGACGAACGATGCGGCCACCGCGCCCGACGGCTGCGCGTGGTGGTACATGAACGGGATCGACACGTAGTACGGGTCGAACTCGGTGCTCGTCGGATCCGCACGCGGGTCCTCGGGCGCCCAGCCCGCCGTGAACGGCGCGCTGTCGTTCGGGTCGAGGACATCGAGGTTCCAGAGCGTGAAGTCGCGGCCGCGGCGGTTGAAGCCGCCCGTCTTCTCGCCGAGCCCGTAGAACGCGTCCTCGGGGCGGCACCGCCGGCGCAGCGTGAACGCATCGTTGAGCCGCGCGTAGGCCCACGGGCGCCCCTCGGCGTCCGTCGCCGTCTCGACGACCGGGCTGCCGTCCGCGCGATGCACGTCCAGGCGGAACGGGTCCAGGCCGACCGACACCACCAGCGCGGCCGTGCGCAGCCGCACGACGTCGTCGTCGCGCTCGACCTCGAAGGCGACGGGCTTAGCGAGCGGGTCGACGCACACGGCATGCGTCGGCGACTCGTCGAACGCGCCGCCGCGGCTGATCGCGACGCGCACGACGTCGTCGCGGACGACGTCGACGCGCAGCCGCTCGTCGTCGATCTCGGCGAGCAGGCCGCGCTCGGTCGTCTCGACCGAGCGCACGCGTTCGAGGCGCATGTAGTGGTCGGTGTCGATCATGCGGGAGTAGTACCGCCGGCATGGGCGACCATGTGTGGTCCATGGGGCGAACGGCGGTGGTGACAGGAGCGAACCAGGGGCTCGGCTTCGCGCTCGCATCGGGCTTGGCGAAGCAGCTCGAGGCCGATGACGTCGTCTACCTCACCGGCCGCGACCCGGTTCGCGTGCGCCACGCGGTCGAGCGGGTCCGCTCCCCGCGCGCGCGGGTGCGCGGCCGCGTCCTCGACGTCCGCGACGACGCGGCGTTCCGCGCGCTGACCGACGAGCTCGGCGGCGTCGACATCGTGTTCTCCAACGCCGCCGCCCGCCTCACGCCGGACACGTCCTGGTCCGAGCTCGTCGAGCCGTTCGTCCAGACCAACAACCTCGGGACGACGCGGGCGCTGCGCGCGTTCGCGCCAGTGCTCCGGCCGGGAGGGCGCCTGCTCGTCGTCGCCAGCAGCTTCGGCACCCTGCGCGAGCTGCCGGCGCATCTCCATGCCCGGTTCGACACCGACACCATGTCGCTCGACGACGTGGACGCGGTCATGGCCGCCTGGCGCGATGCCGTGCTCGAGGGGCGCGCCGCGGACGAGGGCTGGCCGGACTGGATCAACATCCCGTCGAAGGTCGGCCAGGTCGCCGCGGTGCGCGTGCTGGCGCGCGAGCGGCGCGACGCGGACGCGGCGGGCGCGACGCTCGTCGCCGCCGTCTGCCCCGGGCTCGTCGACACCGAGGCCTCGCGACCGTGGTTCGCGGACATGCGGGGCGCGCAGACCCCGGACCAGGCGGCGGCCGCGCTGCTGCGCCTCGCCCTCGATCCCCGTCCGAACCAGGACTTTCACGGCGAGCTCGTGCAGTTCGGCAAGATCCTGCCCTGGCGGTGAACCACGAGAAGGGGTGACACGGCATGACCGAAACGCAGACCGTCGTCCCCGGGGGTCCGCTGGCCCCCGACGAGCTGCGCCGCATCGATGCCTGGTGGCGGGCGGCCAACTATCTGTCGGTCGGGCAGATCTACCTGCTCGACAACCCACTGCTGCGCGAGCCGCTCACCATCGACCACGTCAAGCCGCGGCTGCTCGGCCACTGGGGTACGACGCCGGGCCTGAACTTCGTCTACGTCCACGTCAACCGCGTCATCAACGCGGCGGACCTCGACGCGATCTTCATCACCGGCCCCGGGCACGGCGGGCCCGGGCTCGTCGCCAGCACCTACCTCGAGGGCAGCTACAGCGAGTTCTATCCGAGCATGACCCAGGACGAGGAGGGCATGCGGCGGCTGTTTCGCCAGTTCTCGTTCCCCGGCGGCATCCCGAGTCACGTCGCGCCCGAGACGCCGGGGTCGATCCACGAGGGCGGCGAGCTCGGCTACGCGCTCGTGCACGCCTACGGCGCGGCGTTCGACAACCCCGACCTGCTCGTGTGCTGCGTCGTCGGCGACGGCGAGGCCGAGACCGGCCCGCTGGCCGCGAGCTGGCATTCGAACAAGTTCGTCAACCCGGCGCGCGACGGCGCGGTGCTCCCGGTCCTGCACCTCAACGGCTACAAGATCGCCAATCCGACGGTGCTCGCGCGCATCCCGCAGGACGAGCTGCGGGCGCTGCTCATCGGGTTCGGGCACGAGCCGTACTTCGTCGAGGGCGACGACCCGGCGACGATGCACCAGCTCATGGCCGAGACGCTCGACCAGGTCGTGAGCGACATCCGCGCCATCCAGGATCGCGCGCGCAACGGCGCGCCGCACGAGCGCCCGCGCTGGCCGATGATCGTGCTGCGCACGCCGAAGGGCTGGACCGGGCCCAAGGTGGTCGACGGGGTCCAGGTCGAGGGCACGTTCAGGGCCCACCAGGTGCCGCTGGCGCAGCTCGCGGACCGGCCCGAGCACCTCCAGGAGCTCGAGACCTGGATGCGCTCGTACCGCCCCGAGGAGCTGTTCGACGACAACGGCGCGGTCGTGCCCGAGATCACCGAGCTCGCGCCGCACGGCGACCGGCGGATGGGGGCCAACCCGCACGCCAACGGCGGCCTGCTCCTCCGCGACCTGAACCTGCCCGACTTCCGCGACTACGCGGTGCAGGTCTCGGCGCCGGGGACGACGACCGCCGAGGCGACGCGCGTGCTGGGCGGCTGGCTGCGCGACGTCATGCGCGCCAACGCGGGCACGCGCAACTTCCGGGTCTTCGGCCCGGACGAGACCGCGTCGAACCGGCTCGGCGCGCTGTTCGAGGCGACGGACCGCACGTGGATGGCGGACTTCCGCGAAGGCGACGACCACCTGTCGCCCGACGGTCGGGTCATGGAGGTGCTGTCCGAGCACCTCTGCCAGGGCTGGCTCGAGGGCTACCTGCTGACGGGCCGCCACGGCCTCTTCAACTGCTACGAGGCGTTCATTCACATCGTCGACTCGATGTTCAACCAGCACGCCAAGTGGCTGAAGGTCACGCGCGGCATCCCGTGGCGGCGGCCGATCGGGTCGCTGAACTACCTGCTCTCGTCCCACGTCTGGCGCCAGGACCACAACGGCTTCTCGCACCAGGACCCCGGCTTCATCGACCACGTGGTCAACAAGAAGGCCGAGATCATCCGCGTCTACCTGCCGCCGGACGCCAACACGCTGCTGTCGGTGATGGACCACTGCCTGCGCAGCCGCGACTACGTCAACGTCGTCGTCGCCGGCAAGCAGCCGGCGCTGCAGTGGCTGTCGATGGACGAGGCGATCCCGCACTGCACCCGCGGCATCGGTATCTGGGACTGGGCCAGCAGCGACGACGGCGACGAGCCCGACGTCGTGCTCGCGTGCGCGGGCGACATCCCGACGCTCGAGACGCTGGCCGCCGCCGAGATGCTCCGCGAGCACCTGCCCGACCTGAAGGTTCGCGTCATCAACGTCGTCGACCTCATGCGCCTGCAGAGCGAGGACGAGCATCCCCACGGCATGAGCGACCGCGAGTTCGACGCCCTGTTCACGCCGAATCGGCCGGTGATCTTCGCCTACCACGGCTATCCGTGGCTGATCCATCGCCTGACGTACCGGCGCACGAACCACGGCAACTTCCACGTGCGTGGCTACAAGGAGGAAGGCACGACCACGACACCGTTCGACATGGTCATGCTCAACGACATGGACCGTTACCACCTGGTCCTCGACGTCATCGACCGGGTGCCGGGCCTGGGCCCGCGCGCGGCCGGGCTGCGCCAGCAGATGGTCGACGAGCGTCTGCGCCACCGCGCCTACACGCGCGATCACGGCGACGACGCCCCCGACATCCGCAAGTGGACCTGGCCGGGCCTCGTCGAATGAGCCTGCGCGTCCTCGTCGTCAACGCGGGGTCGAGCAGCCTCAAGCTGCGGCTCCTCGGCCCCGGGGACGAGGTCGAGGCCGCGCCGGACCTGTCGCCCGACGAGCCCGACGCACTCGACGAGCAGCTCGCGGCGATGCCGCGGCCCGACGCCGTCGGCCACCGCGTCGTGCACGGCGGCGACCGGTTTCGCGACGCGGTCGTCCTCGACGACGACGTGGTGGCGGCGCTGCGGGACCTCACGGACCTCGCGCCGCTGCACCAGCCGCTCGCGCTCGACGGGATCGAGGCGGTCGGGCGGGCGCTGCCGGACGTGCCGGCCGTCGCCTGCTTCGACACCGCGTTTCACGCGACGCTCCCCGCGCCGGCGTTCACCTACGCGCTGCCCCGTGCGTGGCGCGAGATGGGCGTGCGGCGCTATGGCTTCCACGGCCTGTCGCACGCGTACGCGTCGCGGCGGGCCGGCGCGCCGCGCGTCGTGACCTGTCACCTCGGCGCGGGCGCATCGCTGGCGGCGGTCCGGGATGGCGCGTGCGTCGACACGACCATGGGCTTCACGCCGCTCGAAGGCCTCGTGATGGCCACGCGCGCCGGCAACGTCGATCCCGGAGCGCTCGTCTGGCTGCTGCGCCACGGCGTCGACGCCGACGCGCTCGAGCAGGGCCTCGACCGCGAGGGCGGCCTGCGCGGGCTGGCGGGCGACGGCGACATGCGCGCGGTGCTGGCGCGCGACGACGCCGATGCGCGCCTGGCGCTCGACGCCTACGTCCACCGGTTGCGCGCGGCCATCGCGGCGATGGCGGCCGCGCTCGGCGGGCTCGATGCGCTCGTGTTCACCGGCGGGGTCGGCGAGCACGCGGCTGAGATCCGCGCGCGGGTCGCGGAGGGGCTCGGCTTCCTCGGCGTGAGGCTCGATGGCGAGCGCAACGCTCGCGCGCACGCCGACGCCGAGATCGGCGCGGATGGGGCGCCGGTCCGGGCGCTCGTGGTCACCGCGCGCGAGGACCTCGAGGTGGCGCGCCTGACCCGGGAGGCGTTGTCATGACGGAGCGGGCCCGCGCCTGGAACCACGCCGCGCGAGCGGCGGTCTGCGACGTCATCGAGCCGTGGGAGCACGGCGCGGTGCTGCGGGCGACGCGCTATCCGACGTACTACGACTTCAACCTCGTCCGCGTCGAGGGCGACCCGGCGATGAGCGCGCAGGAGATCGCCGCGTTCGCGGACGAGTCGCTCGCCGGCCTCGAGCACCGGCGCGTGGAGGTCGAGGACATCGGCGCCGCCGAGCGTTTGCGCCCCGGCTTCCGCGCTCTCGGCTGGCGGACGACCCGGCTCGTGTCCATGCATCACGAGCAGCCGCCGCCGCCCGGGCCGGACGTCGACGTCGAAGAGGTGCCCTACGACGCCGTGCACGATTTGCGCGTCGCGTGGCACGAGGAGGACTTCCCGGGCGTGGACGCCGGCGACCACTTCGCCGAGGCGCGCGACGTCGCGCTGCAGCGCAACGCGCTCATCCTCTCCGTGGTCGAGAACCGCGTACCGGTGGCGTTCGCGCAGCTCGAGCGCGACGGCGACGATGCGGAGATCACGCAGGTGTTCGTCCATCCGCGCTACCGCGGCGGCGGGCGCGGCACGGCGATGACGCGCGCGGCGATCCTCGCGGCCGGCAACGCCGGCGACCTGTGGATCGTCGCCGACGACGAGGACCGGCCGAAGGAGCTCTACAGCCGCCTCGGGTTCCGCCCAGTGTGGACGTGGATGGAGTGCACGCGGCTCCCATGAGCGACGAGCGGCGTCCTACCGCCGTCCGTCGGTCCGGGCAGTGACAACGGCGAAGGCCGCTTGTACCCTCGCCGGACCAACACATGGGGTGGCGAATGTTGGATCCTGAGCAGGTCGACCTTGCCGACCTTGCGCTCGCGCTCGAGGATCACTCCGACGAGCACACGTGGTGGTTCGACCCGGAGACAGGGGCGGTCGAACCGCAATCCGTCCACGCGCTGGAGGTGGGGGACGACGAGCCGGCGCGGATGATGCCGATCACGCCGCTGCCGGTCTCGCTCGGCTACGGCGACATGGAGGACTTCGTCGCGTGCGTGCGCGACATCCGCGCGCGGGACTTGCTCGATCGCGCGATCGTCGGGCGTGGAGCGTTTCGCCGATTCAAGGACACGCTCTTCGACTTCCCGGAGCTGCGGCGCGCATGGTTCGCGTTCCACGACGCACGCGGCGAGCGCCGGGCGATCGAGTGGCTCGTCGAGCGCGGCCTCGTCGACGCTGAGGCCGCCGAGGAGGCGATGGCGAGCCGGGGCGATCCCGACCCGGCGGAGATGCCCGGGCTGCTCGATGCGCAGGGCCTCGCCCGGCGCGTGGCGGCCGACCTGCGGCGGATGTACCGCAAGCGGCTGCGGGCCGTGCTCCTCGTCGGGCCCTGGGCCCGCGGCGAGGCGCAGCCGGAGTCCGCGGTGGAGCTCGTCGTCGTGCTCGACCGCTTCACCGACCGCTGGTCCGAGAAGCGGCGCATGGAGCGCGTGATGTGGCGCCACTCGATGCGCAACGACGCGGTGGTGACCGAGATCCCCGTGACCGCGATCGAGTTCGAGCACGCGGTCACGCCGCTGCTCTCGCGCGCCGTCGCCGAAGGGGTGCGGGTCGCGTGACCGAGGCGATGGAGCCGCTGGAGCGCGGGCGCGAGGAACTGCGCGCCGCCCGCGCTCTCCTCGACACGGGCTTCCCGTCGCAGGCGCTGGCGCGGGCGTACTTCGCCGGCTTTCACGCGGCGGCGGCGGCGCTGATGACGACGGGCGAGTCGCCGCCGACCGAGGCCGGCGTGCTGGCCGCGTTCAGCCGGCAGGCATTGTCGAACGGGCATTTCGCCGCCGACGACGCGCGCGCGTTACGCAAGCTGTTCGAGGACCGCAACGACGTCGACTATGCGCTCGCCGAGGCGCCTGTCCACGAGGCGCAGCAGGCCGTCGACGCGGCGGAGCAGCTCGTCGCGTCCGTGTCGCAGTTCGTCGGCAGCCCGCGCTGACCGTCAGGCGTAGCTCAGGCTCTCGAGGACGTTCGACACCTCGAGCTCGCGGCGCTGGACCGCGGCGCGCGCGGCGCGGTACGCCCGGGCATCGCCGCGCCGCGCGGCGCTCGCGAGCCGCCGGTAGGCGCTCTCCGCGGCGTGCAGGCGGTCGGGCAGGCGGCCCGAGCCTGGCACGTCGAGTGCCGCGCCCGGCAGCGCGCGTTGCGCCTGCCCATACGCGTCGGCCAGTGCGGCGGCGGCCGCCGCCTGGGCGGCTGGGCGCCGCGCGTTGCGCAGGCGCCTTCGCTCCGTCGCGCGCTGCTCGCTGAGCTGCCGGACGGCGGTGTCGACGGCCCCCACGTAGGTCGTGCGCTGGTCGAGCGAGGCGGCCTCGTTCGACGTGACCGTCGCGGGAGCGCGCGGCGGCGACGTGCCGCCGGACTGGCCGAGCGCGAACCCCGCCGTGCTCATCAGCACGACGAGACCGGCCCCTATCGAGACCGGCGCCGGCCAAGCCGCCAAGCGCCGACGCGACCTGCGGCTGTCGCGTGGGGGGCGGGCGCCGCGGCGGCTTGACCGGTCTGGCGTCTGCGCGCCAGCACGCGCGTCCGCCGCCGCAGTTCTCTCGGCCGGTCGCCGTGGGACCGGTGCGGGTGCCGGCCTGCGGGGAGCCGGTTCGACCGCCGGCCTGCGCGAGGCCGGCTCGTGCGCCGGCCTGCGTGGGGCCGGCGCAACGGGGATGGGCGCCTTGACGCCGAGCGCCTTCTGGGCCGCGCGCATGAGGCGCGCCGGCGACGCGTAGCGCTGTTCGGGCTGCTTGTTGAGTCCAGACGCGACGACGGCGTCGATGTCGTTCGGCAGTCCCTTGCGCCGCGTGGAGACCTCGGGCGGCGCCTCGACGCGGTGCGCCTGCAGGGTCAGCAGCGGCCGGTCGTACGGGTACGGCGGCGCGCCGGTGAGACACTCCACGAGTAGGCACGCGAGCCCGTAGACGGCGCTCGCGCGCTCGCGTGGGCGCCCGCCGATCTCCTCCGGCGAGCGGTAGTCGACGCCACCGATCGCCTCACAGCCGCGGCGCGTGGGCACGCGCACGCCGAACGCCACCAGCGTCGCCTGCCTGGGGCGGCCGTTGGTGACGAAGACGTCCTCCGGCGTGAGCTCGTCGGTCGGCAGGCCGAGCGCGTGGGCGGTCTCGAGCGCGCCGGCGACCTGGCTGAGGATGCCGATCGCCTCGGTGCGCTCGAGCGGCCCGTTGCGCAGCAGGTCCGCGAGGGTGCGGCCCTGCGGCACCGGGTGCACGAGCGCGGTGCGGCCGTCGCCGAGGTCGAGGGCGCCGAGCACCGGCAGCAACGGGTGCGCCAGCGCCTCGCCGAGGTCGGCGAGCCGCAGCAGGCGGCCGCGGAGCTCCGGATCGGCGGCCAGTGGTTCGGCGAAGAGCTTCAGCGCCACCCGCTTGCCCTGCGGCGAGGCGGCCTCGACGAGCGTGTAGCGGTCCGGCACGTGCGAGAGCACGCGCTCGACGGTGAGGCCGGCGATCGTGGTGCCGACCGCCTCGTGTGTCTGTGCCGGCATGCTCATCCGCCGTCGTCGAAGAACTGGGTGCCGGGGGTGGTGGCGACCGTGGGCTTGGGCGCGGACCGCTTCGGTGCCGCGGGCTTGGGGGCCGGCGTCGGTGCCGGCTGAGGCCGCGCGACCGGCGTCTGCGGTGCCGGCGTGCTCACGGGGGTGACCCGGCGCACCGGCCGTTGGGCCACTGCGACGGGCCTGGCGGCGACGGAGGCCGCCGCCGCCCGCTGCGGTGTCGCCGCGCGCGCGCCGGGCTGCGGCTTGCGCGGGGCTTGGCGCTCGATGCGCGCGCGCAGGCCCGGAAGCCCGGCAGCGGGAGCGAGCGCGGCGACCCGCGCCTGTGCTGGAGCAGGCGCGGGTGTCGCGGCGGCCGGCGTCGAATGGGCGTCCTCGCGGACCGATGAGCCCACCGCAAACGCACCGGCGAACGACACGGCGCACGCGCCGGCGATCATCAATGCTGGACGCGGACGGGTCATGACGCCGGGCAACGGGCGGCGGCGCGGGCACCTGGTGAGAGACAGAGCTCGGTGCGGACGGGCGCCTTGCCACGCCGGAACGTGAACAGGATGTACTTGCCGATGAAGCCGGACTTCGTGACGCTCACGGCGACCTTCGCGGAGCCTCTGAAGGTGCGCTCGAACTTGCGCAGGCGCACCCCGCCCTTCGCCGCGCGGCGGCGTTCCTTCTTCGCCGGGCAGCCCTTGCCGGTGCACGTGGCGCGGACCATCGCGCCGCGCGGGGCGATGACGAACAGCCGGGTGACGTGGGTGCCCCTGCGTTCGACGCTCCCGGCGATCGACACGCGGACGCCCGCGAGCACGCTGAGCGTGTGGGACGCCGCGGCCGCGGGTGTGCTCGCCGAGGCCGCCGTGGCACCGGCGCCGCCGCCGCTTCCCGAGGCGGGCGGCTGGAACGGCCGCGGTACGACGACCGGCCCGCCGGGCGTCGCCGGTGGCGTGGGCGCCGGCGCGCCCGTGATGGTGACGGTCTGCGTCGCCGTGGAGACGACGCGCGTCTGATCGGTGACCTGCAGGCTGACCTTGTAGTTGCCCGCTGTGAGGAAGGTGGCCCGTGCCGTGGGGCCGCTGGCGTCGCTGAAGTTGCCGTCGCCGTTGAGGTCCCAGTTCTGCGACAGGATGTCGCCCGCGCCGTCGGGGTCGGTGGACGTCGACGTGAACTGGACCGTCTGCCCCGTCACCGGCGCCAGCGGGCTCCACGTGAAGCTCGCGACGGGCGACTGATCGACATGGATCGGGATCCGAGCCGTCGCCGTCGCGCCGTCGACGTCGGTCATCTGGACGCCGACCGTGATGTCGCCCGGCGTCGTGAGGACCTTGATCAGCGATTGCGCCGCCGGGACGTCGCCATAGACCCCGTCGCCGTTGAAATCCCACTGGTAGCTCGCGGCCTTCGGATCGCCGTCGGGGTCGGTCGAGGTGCTCGCGCTGAACGCGACGCGCTCGCCGACAAACGGTTTCTGAGAGTCCTGGCCCGTGAACTTGTCCAGCGCGGCGAAGGTGACCTTCGGCGTCGGCGGTGCGTTAACACGCACCGTGTGCTGCACGAAAGCCGATGCGCCGTCGGAGTCGGTGACGGTCAGTGTGATGGTCTGCGTCCCGCTCGTGCCGTAGGAGTGAGACGGGTTCTGCTGTGTGGACGTGCCGCCGTCTCCGAAGGACCACGAATAATCGAGCGACCCAGCTTCCGGGTCCGACGAGGTCGACGTGAAGCTGACCGCTTGGTTGATCTGCGGCACGCCCGGCGACGCGGTGAACCCGGCCACCGGCGGCGCGTTGACCCGCACCGTCTTCGACGAAGCAGCGCTCGTCTCGCCCGCCGAGTCGACGACGGTCACGCTCACGGTGTGGCTGCCGCGGCCGGAGAAGGCGTGCTGCACGCTCAGTCCCTGTGCCGTTGCTCCATCGTCGAACGACCAGTTCGCGTCCGTGATCGTGTCGCCGTCGGTGGGGTCCGAACCGGTGACGCTGTACGTCGCATTCGCGTTGACCAGCGGCACCGACGGCGAGACGGTGATGCTCGTCACCGTAGGCGGCGTGGCGCCGGCGGCACCGACGCACGCGAGTGAAACGGCGATGGCAGCCGTGACCGAGACACCCAACCGAGTCATCAGTCGGCGCCCGCCACCCCATGCAGCTTTACGACCCGACGAGTCCAGGCTGCGAGACACAGAAAGCCCCCCCTTCCGGTCCAGCCCCTGAGAACCGCAATATCTGTACGACGAGAGTAGAGCGGTCCTATTTACCGTGGTTCAGACAGTAGATTCTGTGCAGCTTTTTCTGTTACTCCTCCTACCAGCGCGATGTTCGGTTCCAACGCCCGAACATGAACAGCGCGGCGCCGAGCAGCGCAAACGCGGCGAGTGGAACCACGCCTCCAGAGAGGGAGACGCTTCGGTCGGCCAAGGTCTTCCCGTTACTGATTACGGGTTCGACGGTGGTCAATGTGCGGGTGCGCGGTGTGTGCGCGTGGACGAGCGGCGCCGGCATCGCCCGCCCGCGCCCGGCGGATGCAACGAGGCCGTACACCGGCGCAACCGCCGCCACCGGCGTGGCGGCGGCGAGCGCGGGCGGGCGATGGCGGTGCCGCACGTCGTGGCGCTCGTGAGCGGCCGCGTGATGCGGCGCGTCCCACTCGAGCGCGAAGATCGGGTCCGTGAGCGGCGCGCTGGGCGGCGCCGCGGCAGCGGGCGGGGCGGCCGCCGGCGCTGACGGTGCAGGCTGCGAGCCAGCGGGCGTGGGCGCCGGGTCTTGGGCCGGCGGCGCGGCGACCACGAACGGCTCGTCGCCATCCGGCGGGGCGGCGACCGGCGGGCGCTGCGGCGCGGGGTCGTCGAGCGTCGCGGTCGCGTCCTGGGTGACCGCGGCCGACTGCTGAGCGACCTGCGTGAGCGCATCCCCGTAGCAGTGGTCGAGGCAGTCCGCGACGTCCTCTTGGGAGAGGATCTCGATGGTCGCGGCCTCGTTCGCCGCGATCACCGCGAGCCACGCGAGGAACGGCTGTGGGTCGCCGAACGGCAGCGTCGGGCCGTTGCCCGACTCCGCGGCGGTCTCCTCATGCGTGTTCGTGGTCGTCTGCGTCGCGGAGGTGTCCACGCACACGACGAGGCAGCCCTGCTGCACCTGCCACACGAACTGCGTGGTCTGCGCCGCGTTGATCGCGGTGACGATCGCGTCGGCGGTCGCGGAGGCGGATTGCGTCGTTAGCGCCTGCTGCGACGCCGACTGCAACACCGTCGTCCCGTAGCAGAACGCCGTGCAGCCGAGCTGCGTCTGGAAGATGAACTGGATGGTCGAGGCGACGTTGACTGCCTCGGCGCCGGACGTCGTCGCGGTGCTCGTCGCGGTCGCGGACTGCGTGGTCGTCGACGTCTGTGTCGCTGACTGCGTCTGGCTCGTCGCGTAGCAGTAGCTCTGGCAGCCCTTCTGCACCTGCGTGACGACCTGGTAGACGATGCTGACGTTCTGCGCCGTCGCGACGGGCGCGCTTGTTGGCGGAGCGGGCGACGGGGAGGAAGCGGCGGTGGCGGGCTGCTGCGCGGGCTGCTCCACCGTGGGCGTCGGCTGCTCCGCCGCGGGCGCGGGCTGCTCCGCCGCGGGCGCGGGCTGCTCCGCCGCGGGCGGCCCCGGAGCCGGCGTCGCGGGTGCGGCCTCCGGCGCGGGGTCCTCCGCTGCCGACGCGGGCTGCTGCGCTGCCGGCGTCGCCGGCGCGGGGTCCTCCGCCGCCGGCGCTGGCTGCTCCGCCGCCGGCGCGGGCGTCTCGGCCTGCGCGGCCGCGCTGTCGGGGGCCGCCTCGTCCGAACTGACCGCCGGTGCGGGCGTCGCATCCGCCGCCACCGCGGGCGACGCGACTGCCGCCGGCAGGATGACCGCGATCGACGCCGCTCGCGCGACGAACCAGCGCCTCACACGGCCCCCCAGGGACCACGTGCCGCCGCATCGCCCGAGACCGCCGGCCGGCCGATGACCGGCCGGCCGACGGTACGAGACGAGCGTGCAAGCACGCTGGCTTCGCGACTAGGCGTGAGACCTCCGAGCCTTCTGAGTGCGCTTGGCCTTGCGGCTCTTCGCGCTCTTCTTGCTCTTCTTGGCCTTCTTCGCCTTCTTGGCCTTGGCCTTCTTGGCCTTCGCCGCGTTGCGCTTCTTGGCGGAGGACTTCTTCTTCGCCGCGGAGCGCTTGGGCAGCGCCTGACGGACCGCAGCCGTGGTGACCGCGGCGGGCGTCAGAGACGCTGCGATGGACTGGACGCTGGCAGGAGCCTGCGAGCCACTCGAAGGAGCGCTCGAGCCGCCGCCGGACGGTCCGGACGAGCCGCTGCCGGCACCCTCCTCAGAGGAGCCGGAGCCGCTGCCGGTGTTGGCGTTGGTCGCGTCCTGGTCGGCGTTCGCCTCCGAGTCCGCGTCCTGCTCGGTGGATGCATCCTGATCGAGCTCCTGCGACTGCCCGGTACCGACGCCGTCGCTCTCTTGCGACTGGTCGGCGTCCTGGCTCGTCGAGGCGTCGTTCGTCGCCTCGGAGCTCGCGGTGTTGTCCACATCCTGGACAGCGGAGCTGTCACCGGCGTTGGTCGCGTCCTGGTCGGCGTTGGCCTTCGAGTCCGCGTCCTGGTCGGTGCTGGCGTCCTGGTCCAGGTCCTGGTCCTGTCCTGTGCCGGCCCCGTCGCTGGACTGCGACTGGTCGGCGTCCTGGCTGGTGTCGGCGGTGTTCGCCGCCGACGAATCGGCGGTGTTGCTCGCCGTCTGGTCGCCGCCCGCGTTGGTCGCGTCCTGGTCGGCCTTGGCCTTCGAGTCCGCGTCCTGGTCGGTGCTGGCGTCCTGGCTCAGGTCCTGGCTCTGCCCGGTACCCACGCCGTCGCTGTCCTGCGACTGGTCGGCATCCTGGCTGGTCGTCGCGTCGTTCGAAGCGTCCGACGTGGCGGTGTTGTCCAGAGTCTGAGAGCCGTCCGCGTTGGTCGCGTCCTGATCGGCCTTGGCCGAACTGTCGGCGTCCTGGTCGGTGCTCGCGCTCTGGTCCAGGTCCTGGCTCTGCCCGGTGCCGATGCCGTCGCTGGTCTGCGACTGCTCGGCATCCTGGCTGGTATCAGCGACGTTGGTCGCCGACGAATCGTCGGCGGTGTTGCTCGCCGTCTGATCCCCACCGGCGTTGGTCGCGTCCTGGTCGGCGTTGGCCGACGAGTCAGCGTCCTGGTCGGTGCTGGCGTGCTGGTCCAGATCCTGCGACTGACCGGTGCCGATGCCGTCGCTCTCTTGCGACTGGTCGGCGTCCTGGCTCGTCGTTGCCGAGTTGAAGGCATCCGACGTGGCCGCGTTGGTCAGATCCTGCGAGCCACCGGCGTTGGTCGCGTCCTGATCGGCGTGAGCCGAGGAGTCCGCGTCCTGGTCGGTGTGCGCGCTCTGGTCCAGGGACTGATCCTGCCCGGTGCCCACGCCGTCGCTGGACTG
>Ga0126377_10000979_pt1 | contig 18369 bp, 16 predicted proteins | sample PanSoiMetPlot_22_FD_92647 | JGI IMG/M metagenome (GOLD analysis project Ga0126377, IMG submission 92647) | Tropical forest soil microbial communities from Panama - MetaG Plot_22 | ecosystem: Environmental > Terrestrial > Soil > Tropical forest > Bulk soil | place: Panama | collected 2016-02-17 | reverse complement strand
TGGCGCTCGGGTTGCTGATCGGCATCGTGCTCGGTGGCAGCCAGGCGCTGTCTCGGTCGATCTTCAGCCAGCTCATCCCGCACGGCATGGAGGCCGAATACTTCGGCATCTACGAGATCGCAGGCGACGGTACGACGTGGCTCGGACCGCTGATCTTCGGCCTGGCGTACCAGCTGACCGGCAGCTACCGCATCGCGATCATCACGCTGCTGATCTTCTTCGTGGCCGGCTTCCTCGCGCTCGCCGCGGTTCCGATGCGTCGTGCGATCGTCGCAGCCGGCAACGCCGCACCCGAACGCGTCTGACGACCGGGTGCAACTCGCGGCCGGGCGCGACTACCGACCGAGCGCGACTCCGCCGGTGACCATCAGGATCCGTACGGTCTGCCCCGCGATGTCGTAGTGCACGGTCGCGTTGCCCACCCGCATCGAGTAGAGCCCGTCGTCCTCCGACGTCACCGTGGCCAGCGGTGGATGCGGATCGGAGACCAGCAGCGAGATGTTGTTCAGCACCGCGGTCGCGGCACGCGTGCTGAGCGCTCGTACCTCGTCGACGGCCTCCGGATACCAGATGAGCGTGTAGTCGCTCACGACTCCAAGCTCGCGACGACCTGATCGTGGTCGATCCAGGTGCTTGACCGCTGACGGCGGCGTAGCTCGGTGAGCAGCGATTCGCGGCGCAGCGCGGTCAATTCGCGCCACTCGTCGAAGCCGACCACGACGGCGAGCGGGCTGCCGTGGTCGGTCAGCACGGTCGGTTCGTCACGATGCTGCGCACGCCGGGCCGCCGACGCGATCTGGGTGCGCGCGGCGGTGAGCGGCATGACGGCGGGCAACAGTTCAGCGGGCAACGGTTCAGCCATGGTCAAAGTCTACACTGTGCCGCATTCCGCGCACACTGCACACTTCGATCAACGCTACCTACGGGAGATCTAGGTGCGTTTGTGCCGCCAGGGCAACCCGATCGCACCAAGATCGCAGGCACCGCTTCCAAATCACGATCAGGGCAGGTGCGCCGACCGAAGGTCCAGGCGCTTCGACCAGCGATCAGTAAGGCTCCCCACACACGTACCAGCGACCGTTCTGCTCGACCATCGGCACGTTGTGGTGATCAATCGTGTTCCCGCGCCGGTTGAAGTCCACGACGATATTCGCGGACGGCGCTCCGTTGACGTGCGCGGTGCTCACCTTCGTGATGGTGAACGATACGACCGGCGACTTGCCCTGTTCGAGGTTGACGAACTGGGCCTCGGTGAAGCTCTGTTGCGTGACCGTGCACAGCGATCCGTACGCGTCGTGGAAGTTGCCCGTCTCGAGGTCGTTGAAGAAGTCCTGTGCCGCCAACCGCGGCGGTCCGGTTGGCACGCTCGGATTGCGTACCCCGAAGTAGATCGCGACGACCACCGCGACCGCGAACACGGCGATGACCCACAGCGTCACGCGGGCCGGCCGAGAAAGTGGTTTGCGGCCTTCGGCGGGGGGTTCCGAGGTCTTTGTAGCGGGCATCGCGTCCTCACACCGGTCGCAGCGCTGATGACGGGTCGAAGCCGCCGCCGCGCACCGCGGCTCGGGTTCGAGCGCTCACGGTAGCAGGGTTACCCGCGCGTTTGGATCACGAAACCGTGCCGACCCTCGGGCGAGCCGGCCAGCGGCAACGCGGTCAACGCGGCCGGTCCCAGAACGCGGCGCAGCCCGCCGACACACGGTCGACGGGCCGCGCAGTGCTTTGCGGAGGAAGTCAGTTGACGCTGAGGAGATCCACGATGAACACCAGGGTCTCCCCTGGCTTGATGACGCCTGCGGCGCCGCGGTCGCCATAGCCGAGGTGCGCCGGGATGGTGAGTTGGCGGCGGCCGCCGACGCGCATGCCGGCGACGCCGTTGTCCCAGCCCTTGATCACCTGGCCGGCGCCGAGGCCGAACCGGAATGGCGAGTTGCGGTCCCAGGACGAGTCGAATTCCTTGCCGTCGGAGTGCGCGACGCCCACGTAGTGCACGATCACGTCGCGGCCGGGCGTGGCCTCGGGACCGTCACCGACGATGATGTCGTCGATCATCAGTTCGCTGGGCGGCGGGCCGGCCGGCACGTCGACGGATGGCTTGCTTTCATTCATAACGACCACCCTAGGCGCGGTGCTCTGCACCGGCACGCGGTCGGGGAATTCTGCGGGCCACCAGGTGGCTGCGCCGGGTCGGCGCCTCCCGGCCGGGCCACGGTTCGCGATCGGTACGGGACACCAGCGCGAAGCCGGCATCGGCGAGATCGGCGGTGACCGCGTCCGGGTCTAAAAAGTGGAAGTCGAGGTCGACGACGCGGCCCCACCAGTCCGTGACGTGCGCGACGGTGCCCGGCTGCTGCTCGGCGTTCTCGATGTGGAACGACACGAGAAGCCAACCGTCGGTACGGATCGCTCGCGCGAGTTCGGCGAATGCCCGGCGACGCTGGTCGGTGTCGAAGTGCACGATGGAATACGCGGATACCGCGCCGGCCCACGCGGCGTCCGGCTCGCCGAGCCCGCCGACGTCCGTCATCGAACCGATGCGAAACTCCGCCTCCGGTACGCGCCGCTTCGCCTCGGCCACCATGGCGGGCGACACGTCGACGCCGACCGCGTCGAGGCCGAGGTCGTGCAGGTACGCCGTGACGTGACCGGGACCGCAGCCGACATCACCGACCCGTGGTGCCGCGCCGGTTGCCATTCCGGCGTCGAGGTCATCGCGCACCAGCTCCGCGAACAGCCGATATAGCGCGCGGTCCACCGGCTTGCCGGGAAGCTCACCGAACAATTCCGCCGCGTACGCGTCGGCGACCGCGTCGTAGCTTCGCCGAAGAGCGTCGGGCGCCCGCTGGCTGACGTCGCCGTCCGAGCGAGTCGGAGCCGGGTCGGACGCGCCCGTCAACACATCACCGAACGCCGAACGCCGCGCGGTGGAACTCCCACGCGTCGGCGACGATGTCGTACAGGGACGGTCGATGTGGCGTCCAGCCGAGCCGGGTACGCGCCTTGTCGACGGCCGCGAAACTGACCATCGGATCGCCCGGCCGGCGCGCCGCCAGCGTCACCGGGACGGGTCGGCCGGTGACCTCCCGTACCGCGTCGATGACCTGCTTGTTGCTGTGCCCGACACCGGTGCCGAGGTTGTAGAGCTCGTACGCGCCCGGCTCGATCGCGTCGAGCGCGAGCAGATGTGCGCTGGCGAGGTCGGCCACGTGGACGTAGTCGCGCACGCACGTGCCATCGACGGTCGGGTAGTCGTCGCCGTAGAGCAACAGCATGTCGCGCTGACCGCCGGCGACCTGGAGCACGATCGGGATCAGGTGACTCTCCGGCTCGTGGCGCTCGCCGAGCATGCCAACCGCGCCGGAGGCGTTGAAGTAGCGCAGGCTGGCCGCGCCGATGCCGTACGCCGTGCAGTGCGCCGCGATCATCATCTCCACGCTGAGTTTCGTGGCGGCATACGGGTTCAGTGGCGCGGGCGGCGCGTCCTCGCGCAGCGGCTCAGGTGAGCTCTCGGTCGGGTCGGCGCGGTAGATCGACGCCGTCGAGGAGAAGATCAGCCGCGGTGTCCCGGCCGCCCGCATCGCCGACAGCACGTGGTACGCACCGATGACGTTCTCGTACCAGTAGAAGTCCGGACGCGCGACCGACTCGGCGACCTCGATCTTCCCGGCGAAGTGCAACACGGCGTCGAAACCGGCGTCCGGGGTGAGCACCGACGCGATCTCCTGTACCGGCAGCTTGTGGAACGTCGCCCGCTCCGGCAGGTTCTCGGCGAACCCGGTCGACAGATCGTCGACGACCGTCACGTCATGGCCGGCATCGACAAGCTGGTGGGTGACCACGCTGCCGATGTAGCCGGCACCGCCGGTGACGAGAACGTTCATAGGTCGCGATCGTATCGGCAGCGGCTCGGCGCCCGGCCGCGCGGGTGCTGGCCAGGCCGCGCGGGTGCTGGCCAGGCCGTGCATGGGCTCCGCACGCCGGGGCGCTCCGCCAGGTGGCTCGGCCGCGCTTATCGAATCGGTAGCGACTATCGATGCACGTTGGCGCGAGCAAAGCCGTCCGCTTCGCGTCGCAGGCTGCGTGCGAGCGAACCCGTCCGGCCGACCCGGGCAAGCTCCGGCGGCGGTACGACGAGCAACCGGCACCGGGCTCGCCGCGCGCAGTATCGAACGACCACGGTCCTGTTGAGATGCCAGCCGCTTTCCGGCGCCCCGATGACGAGCAGGTCGTCGGCGCGGTCGGCCTGCGCGACGAGCACTTTCTCGGGCAAGCCTTCACAGACGATCATTTGTACCGGCAGGTCGTCCGGCGGGCCGCCCATCGCCGCGGAGAACGCGGCGGTCAGCGTGTGTTCCGCCTGGCGCGCGATCTCCTGCCGCCAGACGCGTGTCGCGCCGTCCCGCCACCCGGACTTGAATGCCCACGCGCGCACCGCGATCAGCTCGGCGCCGTGCAACCGCGCCTCGTCCACCGCCACCCGGATCGCGGCCAGGCCGGTGAGCGTGGGGCTAACGCCCACCACCACCCGCGTCGTCTTGGTGCTCATGCTGTATCCCGCTCGATGCGTCCCGTCGTACCCGGACACGGGCACCACTCCAGTGTGCCCCTGTCACGGGTGGCCGTGCACCCTCACCTCGAAGCGGCACCAACAGCGCACGCGACGTGACGAGAATGACGGGTGAACCGTTCTGCGCCGCGGTGGGTACCCGCACGAGGCGCCGACGATCGGAGGTCGACGTGCTCGCCTGGCAGGTGACAACGCCCGCACCGCTCGCCTCACGTCCGCTCGCCGCGGTCGAGCGCGACCTACCCGAACCGGGCGCTGGCGAGATCCGGCTCCGGGTCGCGGCGTGTGCGGTATGCCGGACCGATCTGCACGTGGCCGAGGGCGACCTGCCGGTGCACCGGTCGCCTGTGGTGCCCGGGCACCAGATCGTCGGGTACGTGGACCGGCTCGGGGCTGGTGTAACCGACTACGCGGACGGCGACCGAGTCGGCGTGGCCTGGCTGCGCTACACCGACGGCGAGTGCGCCTACTGCCGCCGCGGCGACGAGAACCTCTGCCCGGCGTCGCGCTACACCGGCTGGGACGCCGACGGCGGGTACGCCGAATACGCAGTCGCGCCGGCGGCGTACGTCTACCGACTGCCGGACGGGTACTCGGACGAGGAGGTGGCGCCGCTGCTGTGCGCCGGGATCATCGGGTATCGCGCGTTGCGGCGTGCCGCCGTACCGCGGGGTGGTCGGCTCGGGCTCTACGGTTTCGGCGCGTCCGCCCACCTTGCCGCGCAGGTCGCGCTCGCCGAGGGGGCACGGGTGCACGTGCTGACGCGTGGCGATGCGGCCCGGCGGCTAGCGCTCGAGTTGGGTGCCGCGTCGGCCGGTGACGCGTACGACGAACCACCGGAACCGCTGGACTCGGCGATCCTCTTCGCGCCGGTTGGTGACCTGGTGCCGGTCGCACTTGCCGCGCTGGATGCCGGCGGCACGCTCGCGATCGCCGGCATTCACCTGACCGACATCCCGCCGCTGAACTACGAACGACACCTGTTCCGGGAACGTACGCTGCGCAGCGTCACCGCGAACACGCGCGCTGACGGTCGCGAGTTCCTCGACCTCGCCGCGCGTCATCGGCTCACGGTGACGACGACGCCGTACCCGCTGACCCGAGCCGACGAAGCGCTCGACGATCTGGCCGCCGGTCGGGTCAACGGCGCCGCGGTGTTGATCCCGTCCTGACGCGCACTCGGTTGGTGCCAGCCCAGCGCGTGCACGCGGCGCCGAGGCTCAGCGCGTGCACGCGGCGCCGAGGCTCAGCGGGGGCCGGCGGCCCCGCCACGGTGGTCCGCGCCGAGCCAGCGAGGCTTAGCGCGTGCGCGCGGCGCCGAGCAGACGGGAGATCTCCTCGACGATCGCTTGCTCCTCATCGGTCGGCACCACGCATACCGCGACCCGTGCGCCGCCCGCCGAGATCACGCTCGCGCCGGATGCCTCGTCGTTCGCCGCGGCGTCGAGTGCGATGCCGAGCCGCTCCATGCCGCGCAGCGATCGGGCGCGCACCACCGCGCTGTGTTCACCGACCCCGGCCGTGAAGACGATCGCGTCGAGCCGGCCGAGCACGGCGTGGTAGGCGCCGACGTATTTGCGGATCGCGCGGCAATACACGTCGAGCGCCAGGTCCGCGTCCGCGTCGCCGTTCGCGGCGCGCTGCGACACGGCTCGTACGTCGTTGTCGCCACACATCCCGGCCAGCCCGGATCGCTTCTCGTAGAGCGTGTCCACATCGTCCGGTGCCCAACCGGACCGGATCAGATGGAACGCGATCGACGGATCGAGGTCACCGCTCCGCGATCCCATCACCAACCCTGCGAGCGGCGTGAAGCCCATGGATGTGTCGACGCTGACCCCGCCGGCGAGCGCGGTCGCACTCGCGCCGTTGCCGAGATGCAGCACGATCATGTTGAGTTCGGCCGACGGTCGGCCGAGGAGTTCGGCAGTCCGGTCGCGGACGTAGCGCACCGAGATGCCGTGGAACCCGTAGCGCCGGATGCCGAGCGTGGCGGCGACGTCGCGGTCGATCGGGTACGTCGCCGCGGCGGCCGGCAGCGTGGCGTGGAACGCGGTGTCGAACACGGCGACGTGCGGCACGTCGGGGTACGCGCGGCGACCCGCCCGGATGACGGCCAGCGCCGCCGGGTTGTGCGCGGGCGCGAGCGGCGTCCACCGGTCGATGATCGTCTCGACCGAGTCGTCGACGACCACCGGTGCACGCAGCTCGTCGCCACCGTGTACGACCCGGTGCCCGACCGCGACGAGCCGACCCAGCGTCCGGCGTGCCGCCTCGTCACCCCGGAGCGTGGCGAGCGCGGTGTCGGCGGCGGCGGCATGGTCGTCTGGCCCGTCCGCTTCGCCGATGTGTTCGATGACGCCGTCGACGACGTCCCGGCCCATCTCGATGAGACGGAACTTCAGCGTCGCGGAGCCGGCGTTGAAGACCAGGATCGGCGCGGTGTCGACCATGCGACCACGGTACGGCTAGCGCGGCCGATATGCCGTCGAGCGCGATGGTTCCGGCGCGCTCGCGACGGGTAGCTGCTTGACTTGGACTGCCCGGGACGGCGAACCGGAAGGAACCGCGATGACTTCGACCTCGGTGGCACCGGACACGATGTGGGTGGTCGACAATGCGCCGCTAGACACCGACGAGCTTGACCGGATGGACTCGCACTGGCGCGCCGCGAACTATCTGTCGGTCGGCCAGATCTACCTGATGGACAACCCACTGTTGCGACGGGAGCTGCGCTCGACGGACGTCAAGCCGCGGCTGCTGGGGCACTGGGGAACGACACCGGGGCTGAACCTGGTCTACACGCACCTGTCGAGGATCATCGCGAACCGGGGTCAGCAGGTCATCTATCTCGCCGGTCCGGGGCACGGTGGCCCGGGGATGGTCGCCAACGCGTGGCTGGACGGGACGTACGGCGAGATCTATCCGCACGTCGGGTGGAACGAGCAAGGGATGGCGAGGCTGTTCAAGCAGTTTTCGTTCCCGGGCGGCGTGCCGTCACACGTGGCACCCGAGACGCCTGGCTCGATTCACGAGGGCGGCGAGTTGGGCTACTCGCTCGCGCACGCGTACGGTGCTGTGCTCGACAATCCGGAACTGGTCGCGGCCTGTGTCATCGGTGACGGCGAGGCGGAAACCGGTCCGCTCGCGACCGCGTGGCACATCAACAAGCTGCTTGACCCGGTCGGCGACGGCGCCGTGCTGCCGATCCTGCACTTGAACGGCTACAAGATCGCGAATCCGACGCTGCTCGCCCGGATCGGTGACGACGAGCTTGCCGCGCTCATGTACGGCTACGGCTACGCGCCGTACCTGGTCGAGGGCGACGATCCGGCACTGGTGCACCAGTCGATGGCCGCGACGCTGGACGCGGTGTTCGACGAGATCGCGACGATCCAGCGCCGCGCTCGGACCGGCTTGGACGCCGGCCGGCCGCGGTGGCCGATGATCGTGCTGCGCACCCCGAAGGGCTGGACCGGTCCGAAGGTGGTCGACGGCAAGCCGGTGGAGGGCACCTGGCGGGCACATCAGGTGCCGTTGCCGGCGGCCCGCAACGACGCCAAGCATCTGGCGCAATTGGTGGAGTGGATGCGCTCGTACCGGCCGGCGGACCTCTTCGACGCGGCCGGTGCACCGCGCGCCGATCTGGTCGGCTGGCTGCCCCGCGGCGACCTGCGGATCAGCGCGAATCCGAACACGTTCGGCGGCGCACACGCGCGCGAGCTGGAGCTTCCGGACTTTCGTACCCACGGTGTGAAGGCCGGCGCCACCGCTGAGCCGACGCGGGTGCTCGGTGGCTGGCTGCGTGACGTGATGGCGGCGAACGTGCCGCACCGAAACTTCCGCATCGTGGGCCCGGACGAGACCGCGTCCAACCGGTTGGAAGCGGTCTACGACGTGACCGGCAAGGCGTGGCAGGCCACCGTGCTCGACGTCGACGAGAACCTCGACCCGCACGGCCGCGTCATGGAGGTGTTGTCCGAACACACCTGCCAGGGCCTGCTCGAGGGCTACCTGCTGACCGGGCGACATGGCCTGTTCAGTTGCTACGAGGCGTTCGTCCACATCGTCGACTCGATGTTCAACCAGCACGCGAAGTGGCTCAAGGTCGCCCGGCACCTGGACTGGCGGCGGCCCGTCCCGTCGCTGAACTACCTGCTCACGTCGCACGTGTGGCGGCAGGACCACAACGGCTTCTCGCACCAGGATCCGGGTTTCATCGACCATGTCGCGAACAAGAAGGCCGAGGTCGTCCGCGTCTACTTGCCGCCGGACGCGAACACCCTGCTGTGCACGATGAACCACTGCCTGCGCAGCCGCGATTACGTCAACGTGGTAGTGGCCGGCAAGCAACCCGAGCCGACCTGGCTGGACATCGACGACGCCGACCGGCATTGCGCGCGCGGCCTGGGCATCTGGGCGTGGGCGTCGAACGACGACGGCGATCCCGACGTGGTGCTCGCGGCCGCCGGAGACGTACCCACCATGGAGATCCTCGCTACCGCAGACATTCTCCGGCACGAGCTGCCCGACCTACGGGTACGCGTGGTCAACGTGGTGGACCTCATGCGACTGCAACCGGTAAGCCAGCACCCGCACGGGCTGCCCGATGCCGAATTCGACGCGATCTTCACCACCGACCGCCCGGTCATCTTCGCCTACCACGGCTACCCGTCACTGATCCATCGCCTGACCTATAAGCGATCCGGCCACCGGCACCTGCATGTGCGCGGCTACCAGGAAGAGGGCACCACCACCACACCATTCGACATGTTGGTGCGCAACGAGATGGACCGGTTCCACCTCGTCATCGACGTGATCGACCGGGTACCCGGACTCGCGCGCAAGGCGGCCGTGCTTCGACAGGCGATGGTCGACAAGCACGCCGACCACCACGCGTACGTCACCACGTACGGCGAGGACCTACCGGAAGTTCGCGACTGGGTTTGGCGGCCATGACCGCTGGACGCGTGACCTCCGGCAGAGTGCGCCCCTGGCTGCGCAGTGGGGCACGACTGGTCGGCGAGCTAGGCCCAGGGGCCGGGCAGCGCTTCGGGGGTTGGCCATTTCGCCGGGTCGCGCGCAGTTTCGTCGTCGAAGGGTTGCGCTGAAGGTGTCGGGCTCTCGCGCGCATTCTTGGCCGTCGAGCGGGCGTTGTTGAGCCACGGGATCAGCTGCGCCGGTGGCATCGGACGCGCGAAGTACCAGCCTTGGCCGATGACGTTGCCGAGGTTGGCGAGCACGCGCGCGGTCTGTTCGTCCTCAACGCCTTCGGCGACCAGGCGGAGCCCGAGTACGCGCGCCATGTCGTGGGTCGCGGTCACGATCACGCGGTCCGGCCTGCTGTGAGCGATTTTGCTTACGTAGGATCGGTCGATCTTAATCTCGGTCAGGGGTAGGCGGCGCAGCCGCCGTAGCGACGCGTATCCGGTGCCGAAGTCGTCGAGCGACACGCCGATGCCCAGTCGCGCCACGCGCTGTACGGCCTCGCCTAGGAGCCCGATGTCGTCACCTATCGAGCGCTCGGTGATCTCGATGTCGAGTTGCTTTGGGCTGACGTTGTGCCGGAGCAGTGTGTCCTTGATCTGTGTGTCGAAGTCGTCGGTCTGCAGGTCTAAGACGCTGACGTTGACGGCGGCGCGCAGGCGCATGCCGATGCGGTTCCACTCCGCCAGCTGTGCCGCGACGCGGTCAAGGACGTATCGGGTCAGCTCTTGCATGAGTCCGGTAGTTTCCACGACGCGCATCAGTTCGTTGGTCGGGATCGGTCCTTGTTCTGGGTGATGCCAGCGCAGGAGGGCCTCGACGGAATGAGTGCGGCCGGTGTCGAGGTGAACCTGCGGCTGGAACACCATGACGATTTCCGAGGTGCGGTTCGGGTCGTTCAGTGACTGGCGCAGCCGACGGAGCAGCGCCATTCGGTCATCGACGTCGGATGGTGCGTCGGGCGTGTACACCGACACTGCCTCGTCATGTAGCGTGGCGCGCGTTAGTGCTGCTTCTGCGTGTGACACGAGTTGGTCCAGGTCGTGGCCGTGCTGTGGTGCGAGGGCGACTCCAGCTACCGGGTCTAAGCGGAACGGTATGCCTTCCGGCGACTCGATCGGCGTGGTCAGCGTCCGGACGATGTTTTCGGCGCGATCGATCGCATTCGTGACGGAGTCGTTGTGGCGCACGATGACGAACTGGTTGTCGGAGAGTCGGCCGATGAGGTCCCCGGGGTCTGCGGCAGCGTGTATTCGTTGGGCGACGCCGGTGAGTACGTGTTCGGCCGAGCGTCTGATGATGTTGCGGCTGACGAAGGGCATCCGGCGTAGCTGAATCAAGCTGACGCCAAACGACGGGGGCATGCGATCGCGGGGCAGGTCCACGATGGCGTGTGTAAGTCCCTGGCTGCTCAGCAGACCGGTGACGGAGTCATGGTCTAGGCGTTGGTCCTGATTGGACAAGATCCGAGCTAGTTGTGCCCATCCGACGACTGGGATGAACAACAGCAGCAATGCCGGCGCGCTCGATGTGGTCGCGATCATTGCGGCGGCGGCCACCACTCCGCCGCGAGCCAGTATTTCGAACCGTAGCTGCGTAGCGACTTCGCTACGTGTCGCGCCGGACACGATCGCGTTGGCCAGGGTGATCGCGCAGCTTACTGCGACGAAGGTGAATGCGATGATGGCTAGCCCGAGCACACCGATGGCGCCGAGTTGAACGCGGATCTCGTCATCCGACACACCTAGCAGGTTTTTGACCGCGCCGGCCGCCGCGAACGCGCACACCAGCCTGCTGGTATGGAATGCCCACGAACGCAGGTTCAGCCGGAGCGCCCTCGCCGCGGTCGTGACGGCGACAGCCTCCACAACGATCGCCGACGGCGCGCCGAAGAGCAGCAGGATGACGAAACAGAAGCACGGAGACAGCGCGAAGGTCGTGAAACGCCGTATCGGCGCCGGCGGCCTGACCGGTCGGATGTCTGCGACCAGGGCCAACGCGACGAGGATCCAGAATTCCGCATCGGCCTTGGCGATCGGCGCGATGGCGAACGGGATGGAGATGACGGTGATCGCAGCGCCAGTCGCAACAACAACCCAGAACACTGTGGCGCGCATCAGCCGCGGTCGTCGCACTGGTGCCTGCTCAACCGATGGTGCACTCGAAGCTGGTAGGAGATCTGCCACTGTGACCTCACCTAGGTCAAGTGATTCCGCGCCATTGTCCAGCTCAAACCCAGTAAGGGACGGCATTCGGCCGCTTTCCCGATCATTGACCAAACGGATGACTTCGACCGCCCGGAAACACCACAACGACCGCCACGGTGACGACTAACGACTCAAGTGACGCCTTTCAGCCGTCGCGCGTCGACTGCCGCCGAGTGGACAGTTTCAAGTCGGTGGCTCAGTTGGCGCGTGTTCGGGCCGAGGTGGCGGCTCGGTTCGCCGCGCGGCCAGCACGCTGGGCAGGCGCTAGCAGCAGCCAGCTACGTCGCGAACTCCAACGAACCGTTGCGACGGCCGCGTTGCACGAATCGGCCGAAGGTCAGCACGCAGAGCACGAGCCAGCCGGTCGCGACGCCGGCCTCGGCGAGCGCCTGCAGTCCCGCGGCGCCGAGGTCGCCGGCGAGCACATCGCGCACCGCGATCAGCCCGTGCGTGATCGGCAGGAAGCGGGACACCCACGCGATCGGTCCCGGGTAGGCGTCCAGCGGGACGTTCACGCCGCAGAGCGCCATCAGCGCGACGATCCCGACGTTGACCACGACGCTGTTCAGCCCACGGAAGCCGAGCACGACACCGCCGAGGAAGGTGCCGAGGCTATATGCCGACGCGGCGATCAGGATCGTCAACGGGATGATGAGCAGTACCCGCGGCCAGGGCAGCGGCAGCCCGAATACCGGCCCGAGGAGGAACAGCGCGCCGAGTGCGGACACCGTGCCGTCCACGACCAGATAGACGCCGTGTGACGCCAGTACCAATACCGGGCTGGTCGGGCTCGCGGCGATCAACGGCAGCGTCCCGGTGCTCCGCTCCCAGCTGACCATGTTCAACGCGAACACGCCCTCCATGGCGGCGATCATGATCGCGTTGCCGACGAGCAGGAACCAGATCTGCTGGTTCGCGCCCAGCAGCCGGCCGATGAGCGCGAAGAACGTCACTTGCGACATGACGCGTACCAGCCAGCCGCCCAGCCAACTCTTCCACGTGTAGATCGACGTGTAGTCGTACGCGCCGCTCAGCACGGAATAGCGCATGACGCGCAGCGAGCTCATCATCGCAGTGCCAACTCTCCGCTGCTTCGCGCGTGGCGCAGGATGCGGGACATGAACGCGGTCGCCAGACCGAGCGCCACGACGGCCAGCAGCGCGATCATCGACAGGTCGAACGCCGCGCCCTGAATCGGTCCGGCGGAAAGACTGCCGCGCAGCAGCTTGGACGACCAGGACAGGAACACGATGTTGGTGGCCGGTTGTAGCCAGCCCGGCAGCAGCGCGATCGGCACGAGGATGCCGCCGAGCAGGTAGACCGGGTAGCTCGCGGAGTTCGAGAACGTCACCGCCGTCCGGCTCAGTACGAACAGATTCGCCATGAACAGCGACGTCGTCGTCATCGCAATGAGGGTCAGCACCAGCGACGCGGTGAACACGTACGGGTGGTGGATGGTCACGTTGGTGCGCAGCACGTACCGGCCGAACACCCATACCTCGCCGAACGCGACGGCACCCGCGAGCAACATGGTCGAGATCCGTCCGACGATCACCGAGACGAAGCCGACCGGCGCCGCGACCAGATATTCGATCGTCCCTTCCCAGCGTTCGGTCTGAATGACCCACCCGCCGTTGAAGATGGCGAACCACCACAGCGACATGTAGAACGGCGCGATCATCGCGTAGCCCGACAGGTCGCCCCGACCGCCGTGGCGCAGCACCATGGTGAACACGACCGTAAACAATGGCGCAGTGAGCAGCGGGATCAGCGAGTCGGGATAGTTGCGGAAGAACGACAGCTGCAGCCGGAACCCGGAGCGGAATCCGCGCACCGCTACACCTCCAGTCCGCGGTCGCCGATCAGGCCGACGTACACCTCTTCGAGACTGGGCCGCGAGGTGCGGACGTCGACGACGCCCGCCTCGACGATCACCTTCAGCACGACCGGTACGTGCTCGTCGCCGTCCACGTTGATCCGGTGGCCATCGTCAGACTCGACGATGCTCTCCACGCCGGGCAGCGCGGCGACACGGTCGAGCAGTTCGCGGTCCGCGCCCTCGACGTCGACGCGCTGGAAGCGAGACACGAGACGGCCGAGCGATCTCGGCGACTCGGTGGCCAGGATGCGGCCGTGGTCGATGAGCGTCACCCGGTCGCAGAGCACCTCGGCTTCAACCATGTCGTGCGTGGCCAACAGGATCGTCGCTCCCTCGGCGCGGATCTCGGAGATTAGCGTGCGAAACTCGCGCGCCGCGATCGGGTCCATGCCGGTGGTCGGCTCGTCGAGGAAAAGCACCTTCGCGCCGGCGACGAGGCCGCGCGCCAGGTGCAGCCGCTGCTTCATGCCGCGTGAAAACGTCTCCACCTTGACGTCGGCCTTCTCGGCGAGCCCGACGCGCTCGAGCAGCGCCGCCGCCCGCGCCTTGATCTGCGCACCGGGCAGCCGGTAGAGCGACGCCCAATATTCGAGGTTCTGTCGCGCTGTCAGCCGCGTGTAGAGCCCGCGCTCGCCGCCGAACACGATGCCGATCAGCGGGCGGACCGCCTTCGCGTCGTGCACCACGTCGTGCCCGAGGATCTCGGCGCGACCGGAGGTCGGCAGCAGCACCGTGGTGAGGATCTTCACCAGCGTCGTCTTGCCCGCGCCGTTCGGCCCGAGCAGGCCATGCACCTCGCCCTCGTCGACGTCGAGGCGGACGCCGTCGAGCGCCTGCACTGCCGGTTGCTTACGCGGTTGGAAGGTGCGTACGAGATCGATGACCGTTACTGCCTGCGGTCGTGGCGACATGCGCGAGATGTTATCGACGATGCGTCGCGCGGTCGCGGGAGTTATTTCGGCGCGGCGTAATCCGGTGCGGTGATGCGGGCGGCTAAGCGACGCTTCCCGGGGTGCGGTCCTGCATCTCCCACGCATGGTCGAGCACGTGCCAGGCGGTCCGGCGGGCCAGGTAGCGCGGCGGCCAGGTGCCCGCCGCCGTCTCGCCGCCCGGCCATGGCCGCGACAGCGCGGCCACGATGTCGGCGCGCATCGCCTCGATCGCGGCCTTGTCCGCCAGCGCCGGCGGCTTGTGCTTCACACCGAGCTTGCGGGCGTACGACGCCTCGGCGCCGAGCACGTGGTTGGTCATCTTGTCGCGGTCGCGGCCGCCACCCCGCGGCCCCTTGGTCAGCTCCTCCGGCGTGCGCCCGACGATGTCGTCGAACTCGTCCCACGTGGCAGCGAGGAGCGCGCCAAGTCGCTTGCCCTCAGCGGCGCTGACCGGATCGTGGTCGGCGGCGGCGACCTTCTCCGGTGCGCCGAAGTCGGTCGTCGTCGATCCAGGGATCCGCTCGACAACGGTGAACGTATCGGCCGGCAGCGCGAGCTTCGTCCGCTTGACGACCGGCGCGTAGCGCTCCAAGTAGCTGGCAAGCGCATCGAGGGCGCTCTCCTCATCGCGACCCGAGCGGCACCACCCCGGCCAGTCGATCGCCGCGGCGAACACCCGCTTCTTGCCGATCTCTAGATACACGCGCGTGGCTCTGTTCGTTGTTGTGCTGTTCGTTGTTGTGCTGGTCGCGGTTGTGCTGGTCGTCGCCGAGCGCTTCGTCGCCATGCGCACAGTCTGGACCAGGATTCCGACAGCACGCGATCGCGACGCCGGCCAGCGACGCCGGTACGTCACCGGTGTGCACGACGCCGAGCCGCCGGGTCGCGCGCGTCAACGCGACGTAGAGATCGTTCGCGCCGCGCGGCGACGCGGCCACGATCGCGGACGGTTCGACCACGAGTACGGTGTCGAACTCGAGACCCTTGGCCTGGCGTACGGTCAGCACCACGACGGGCGCGGTGAGGTCCGCGTCGTCACCGGACGACGATTCGGGCAGCGCCGCGCGCGCCGTCGCGAGGCACTCGATCGGCACGAGCACGGCGAGCCGGCCGTCACCGAGGTGATCGAGTTCGGTGTCGACCGCAGCGCGTACGCCCGCGGCGAGGTCCTCCACACGCCTTCGCCACGGTGACTCGCCGACGGACCGGATCGAGTTCGGTGCCTCGGCGGCCGGATCGATGTCGTGCAGCACCCGGCTTGCCACCGCCATGATTTCGGCCGGCGTACGGTAGTTGACCGTCAATCCGCGGGACCGGAAGCGCTGGGCGACGAACGGCCCGAGCGCGGTCGACCACGACGCGGTCCCGGCCGGCGCACTGGTCTGGGCCACGTCACCGACCAGCGTCATCGACCGACTCGGGCACCGGCGCATGAGCATGCGCCACGCCATCGGGGACAGTTCCTGTGCCTCGTCGACAATCACATGACCGTACGCCCATTGGCGATCCGCGGCCGCGCGTTCCGCAACCGTACCTGCGGCGCCGTCGACCTGTCGCTCGGCGAGGCGCGACGGATCGATCAGGTCGAAGGCCATCAGCACCTCCTCGTCGTCGTCGATGTCGCGCGAGAGAATGTCGAGCACGCCCGAGGCGTACGCGTGCCGCCGCGCCGCCTCGGCCTCGTCGAGCGCGCGTTCTTCGATGTCGTCCACGCCGAGCAACTCGGCCGCCTCGTCGAGCAGCGGCACGTCCGCCACCGTCCAGCACGCCACCGGATCGCGGCGAAGCAATCGCCGCTGTGCCGGATCGAGGTCGGCGGCCGCCGAGTCGAGCGCGAGCGGGTCGGCGTAGAGGTCGGTGAGCAGTCGCTCGGCGGTGAGCTCGGGCCACAGCTCGTCGAGCGCCGCGGACACCGACTCGCTCGCGCGCAGATCGTCGCGGATCGCCGCGAGGTCGCCGCCGGTCAACAGGTTCGCTCCGCCGCGGACGTCCGCGCCGATCCAGTCCGCGACCTGGGCGGCCAGCGCGTTGACCATGTGATGCCGGAACACGCGTCGGGCGGGGTTGTGCGGCAGCCTCGTCGCGAGCGTGCGGCTGCGCGCCGCCGCCACCATGTCGGGCCGGATGACGACCGTGTCGGCGTCGAACTCGACCTCCCACGGATCATCGGGGATGCGTTGCCGATCCGCCACCGCCCGGGCGATCACGCCGGCCATCGCCGCGCGCCCCTTGACCTCCGCGGTCGCGTCCGGCTCCTCGAACTGCGCGTGTACGCCCGGGTAGAGGTCGCCGACGGTGGCCAACACGACGGCCGTCTCACCGAGGCCGGGCAGCACCTCGGCGATGTAGCTCAGGAACGTCGCGTTCGGCCCGACGATCAACACACCGCGCGAGGCGAGCGTGTCGCGATGGTGATACAGCAGGTACGCGGCCCGGTGCAGCGCGACCGCGGTCTTGCCGGAGCCGGGGCCACCCTCGACGACGAGGACGCCACCCTGGTTCGCTCGAATGATCGCGTCCTGTTCGGCCTGGATCGTCTCGACGATGTCGCCCATGCGACCGGTACGGCTCGCGGACAGCGCCGCAAGCAGCGCGGTCTCGCTCGTCAGGTCACCGGATTCGGCATCGGTAGCCGGCGTCGCGTTCGCGCCGACGTCGAGCGCCTCGTCGTGCACGCCGGTCACGGTCCGCCACGACGTACGGATCTGTCGTCGGCGGCTCACGGACTCGGGGTTCGCGACCGTCGCCACATAAAACGGGCGCGCGGCCGGCGCCCGCCAGTCGACCAAAAGCGGCTCGTCATCGACATTCGGCGACGCGTCGACGGCCCGCTGCATTCCGATGCGGCCGATGTGCCGGGATGAACCGTCGGTGAAATCGAGACGACCGAAAACGAGACCGTTGGCGACGGCGTCGTATTGCGATATCTGGCCGGCATACATCGCGCTGGCCGCATCGCGCTGACTGCGTTGTTGATGGTTCGTGCTGGGCTCGGCGAGCACCGCCGCAAGTCGTGCGCTGGCCTGTTCGCGCAGGTCATCCAGGCGGCCATAGAGGACGGACACGTAGGCTTGTTCGTCGGCCAAATCGTTTGACACGCGTGCTCCTCGTGCGCTATTGTCTTTTGCAGAGAAATTGATGACAGTCCTGACGGCGCGACAATCAAGTCGAAAGAACGTCGACGCATCGTTTCTCTAGCCAGCTAAGTTCTAACCAGCTACTCGGCATACTGCAAGCGACCAGGTTACCTGGTCGCTATTTTTGTGCGCATCGTCCGGGCGGTGTATTTCGAATGAGCTTTTCGGACCCGAGAATTGGTCGAGCCGATGATGTCGAGCACCGGCTTCCCGGCCGCGCGACCAGCGGCCTCGTTCGCATCGGCGACACGGTGCGCCGGCCCGCCGGCCCGTGGACGGACTCGGTGGACGCCGTGCTCGCGCACCTCCGCGACGTCGGTTTCACCGGCGCGCCCCGGCCGCTCGGTCGCGACGAATTCGGGCGGCAGATCGTCGAGTTCGTACCCGGTGAGATGTGCGACGAGGCCGGCACGTTCTCGTTGGCGGATCTCGCGTCGGTCGGCGCGTTCGTGCATGACCTGCACGAGGCGCTCGCCACGTTTGTGCCGCCGGACAACCCGCGGTGGCAGGTGGTGATCCCGCCGGATCGCGAGGAGCAGATCGTCCACCACGATGTCGCGCCGTGGAACCTCGTCCGGTCGGCGCGCGGCTGGGTCCTCATCGACTGGGACGCGGCGGCGCCCGGGTCGAGACTGTGGGACCTCGCGTACGCCGCGCA
>Ga0126377_10000978_pt1 | contig 18370 bp, 13 predicted proteins | sample PanSoiMetPlot_22_FD_92647 | JGI IMG/M metagenome (GOLD analysis project Ga0126377, IMG submission 92647) | Tropical forest soil microbial communities from Panama - MetaG Plot_22 | ecosystem: Environmental > Terrestrial > Soil > Tropical forest > Bulk soil | place: Panama | collected 2016-02-17 | reverse complement strand
TCGCGCTGGCGCCCGATGCCGCCGCCGCCGCTGCCGGCGCGAAGCTGTCGAACCTGCGCGCGTGGCAGGGGCTCGGCCAGTCCAGCGGCGCGCTGTGGGGCGAGTGCCGGGGAAGCGCGCTCTACCGCACCCAGGTCGCGCTGGCCGACCTGGCCACGACGTGCACCTGCCCCAGCCGCAAGTTTCCGTGCAAGCACGCGCTCGGACTGATGCTCATCGCCGCGGCCGGGCACATCGCCGCGGGCGCCGACGAGCCCGCGTGGGTGAGCGAGTGGCAGCGAAAGCGCGCGCGGTCGGCCGAGAACCGCGAGGGCCGCTCGGCCGCGCGCGCGGCCAGGGCCGCCGATCCCGAGGCGCGCGCGCGCCGCCAGGAGAGGCGGCAGAAGACCATCGCCGCCGGGCTCGACGCGTTCGAGGCCTGGCTCGACCATCTGGTCCGCCAGGGCGTGGCGCGGCTCGGCGCCGAGTCGCCCGCCTTCTGGGAGGCGCAGGCCCGCCGGCTCATCGACTCGCAGGCGCCGGGGCTGGCGTCGCGCGTGCGGCGCATGGGCGGGCTGCCCGGTGCGCACCCGACCTGGGCCGAGGAGCTGGTCGATCGCCTGGGCATGGTGGCGCTGCTGGTCCACGCCTACCGCCGCGCCGACGAGCTCGATCCGCTGCTGCGGCGCGACGTCCTCCACATGGTCGGGCATCCGCTCGAGCAGGCCGAGGTGCTCGCCCACGGCGACATCGTCGAGGACCGATGGCACGTGCTCGGCCACATCCTCGACGAGGACGAGCGCATCCGCATGCAGCGCGCGTGGATGCGCGGCGCGCGCTCGGGCCGGACGGCGGTCGTCCTGCAGTTCGCCGCCTCCGGGGCGCGCTTCGCCGAGTCGATCGCGCCCGGCACCGCGTTCGCCGGGGCCCTGGCCTTCTGGCCGGGCGCGCTGGCGCGGCGCGCGCTGGTCCAGCGGCGCGACCCCGACGAGCGGCTCGCCGGCGGGCTGGTCGGCGCCGCGCCGATCGGCGGCTTCCTCGAGCGCCACGCCGCCGCGCTTGCCCTGCAGCCCTGGCTGGAGAGCGACCTCGCCCTGCTCGGCGCGGTCGTCCCGGCGGCGGGCGACGGCGGATTCGTCGCCGCCGACGCGACCGGCGCCGCGCTTCCGCTGGCCGGCCGCGACCACCGGCTGCTCCTGGCCGTGTCGGGCGGCCACCCGATCGATCTGGTCGGCGAGTGGGACGGCTACCGCCTGCGCCCGCTCAGCGCCATCGCCGAGGGGCGCTTCCACCTCCTGACCGGGCGCGGCGAATGGATGAGCTGAGCCGGGTCGCGCTGGTCGGCACCCAGCAGGCCGGCGGCGCGCTGCCCGACGGCGAGCCCGCCGCGCGGGCGCTGTTCGGCGCCCTGGCCGCGGCCACTCGCGAGCGCGAGCTGCTCCTGCGCGCCGGCGCGGCCGCGGTGGTGCGGCGCGCGGGGCTGGCGCCTCGCCGGATCGCGGCCCTGCCGGCCGCGGCGCCCGCGGATGAGCGGCGCGCGTGCGGACCGGCGCTGGCCGAGATGGTCCGCGCGCTGCTTGGCGGCTCGCACGCGGCGGTCCTGCCCGAGGCGCTCGACCTCCTGTCGCGCGCCGGGCTGCGCCTCGCGCCCGAGCTCCTGCCCGCCGCGCTCGACGTCTCCGATCGCCACCTGCGCGAGCGGCTGCGCCCGGTGCTGGGAGAGCGCGGGCGCTGGCTGGCCCGCCTCGAGCCCGCGTGGGCCTGGGCCGAGGCCGCCGCGCTCGGCGACGCGCTGCCGCCCGACGCCGACGCGCGCTGGGACGAGGGCCGGCAGGGCGAGCGCAAGGCGCTGCTCGGGCTCGCGCGCCGGCTCGACGTCGATCGCGCGCGCGCCTGGCTGGCCGCGGCGTGGCCGGTGGAGAAGGCCGAGGTGCGCGCCGAGCTGCTCGCCGGGCTCGAGATCGGACTCGCCCCGCCCGACGAGGCGTTCCTCGAGGCCGCGCTGGCCGACCGCAGCGCGAGCGTGCGCCTGCTCGCCGCTCGCCTGCTCTGGCGCCTGCCCGGCAGCGCGCTGGCCGCGGCCATGCGCCGGCGCGCCGGCGAGCTCATCACCGACTATCGACCGGAGCGCGCGGCGCTGGCGGTGCGCCTGCCGCCGGAGCCGTTCGATCCGGCGTGGGCGCGCGAGGGGCTGGTCGAGTCGCCGCCGCCGGGACAGGAGCTGGGGCGACGGCAGTGGTGGCTCGCGCAGATGATCGCGGCGGTGCCGGCGAGCCACTGGGAGGCCGCGCTGTCGGCGCCGGCCGCCGCGCTGGTCGCGGCCGCCGCGGCCCACGAGCTGGGGGGCGCGCTCATCGACGGATTCACCACCGCGGCGCTGGCCCACGGATCGACCGCGTGGATGGAGCCCTTGTGGGACGTGTGGCTCACGCGCTCGCGGCCCGGCGCTCCGGTCACCGCGGTCCGCTCCGCGCTGCTCGCGCGCATGCCGGCGGAGGCGCGCACGCGCCGCGCGCGCGATCTGCTGGCCGGCGGCGCGCACGACATCGACGCCCTGGCCGCGATCGATCCGCCGTGGCCGGAGGCGGTCGCGGAGGCGTTCCTCGCCGGCTTCGCCGCGATGCCGCGGCCGGCGGGCGCCGGCGCGGCGCATCCGTGGGAGGGCATGCTGGGGCTGGCGGCGCTGGCCATGCCGCCCGGCCACCTCGGGCGCGCGCTTCCGTTCCCGGAGGCGGCCCCGAACGACTGGTCGGGCAGGCGGCTGGTCCGCTCCATCGAGGAGTTTCACGGCGTCCTGGACTTCAGGCGGCGCCTGCACGAGGAGATCCGGCGTGAGCACGAACCCGAACGACAGCGCGAGCCCGAGCCCGAGCCCGAGCGCTAGCGACGGCGCTGGCGACAGCGCGAGCCCGGGCCGGGCGCCCGACGTCCTGCGCGATCACGCCGAGGTGCAGTACGCCGAGGAGCTGGCCGAGCTGTCGCGCACGGACCGGCGGCCGCGCCCGCCCGGCTGGCGCCTCTCGCCGTGGGCGGTGCGCACCTATCTCCTGGGCGGCAGGCTCGACAGCGGCTTCGAGGTCGCCGCCAAGTACATCGGCAACCAGCGCCTCATCGAGATCGCGGTGGCCACGCTGGCGACCGATCGCGCGCTCCTCCTGTTCGGCGTGCCCGGCACCGCCAAGTCGTGGGTGTCGGAGCACCTGGCGGCCGCCATCTCGGGCGACTCGACCCTGCTGGTCCAGGGCACGGCGGGCACCGACGAGTCGGCGCTGCGCTACGGCTGGAACTACGCGCGGCTCATCGCCGAGGGCCCGTCGCCCGCCGCCCTGGTCGCCGGCCCGCTCATGCGCGCGCTGCGCGAGGGGCGACTGGCGCGCATCGAGGAGCTGACCCGCATCCCGAGCGAGGTGCAGGACACGCTCATCACGATCCTGTCGGAGAAGACGCTGCCCATCCCGGAGCTGTCGTCCGAGGTGCAGGCCCAGCGCGGCTTCAACATCGTCGCCACGGCCAACAACCGCGACCGCGGGGTCAACGAGCTCTCGAGCGCGCTGCTCCGCCGCTTCAACACCGTCGTCCTGCCGCTGCCCGACTCGCTCGAGGAGGAGGTGACCATCGTCGAGCAGCGCGTCGCCGAGATGGGCCGCGCCCTGGCGCTGCCGGCCGAGAAGCCCGCGCTCGACGAGATCCGCCGGGTCGTCACCATCTTCCGCGAGCTGCGCGACGGCAAGACCCTGGACGGCAAGACGCGGATCAAGTCGCCGAGCGGCACGCTGTCGACCGCCGAGGCCATCGCCGTGATGACGCACGGCCTGGCCATGGCCGCCTACTACGGCGACGGCGCGATGCGGGCGGCCGACCTGGCCGCGGGCCTGACCGGCGCGATCGTGCGCGACCCGGTCCAGGACCGCGTCGTGCTGCAGGAATACCTCCAGACCGTGGTGAAGGAGCGCGACGGCTGGAAGGACCTCTATCGATCGATCAGCGAGGTGCTCTAGCGGCGGGCGGCCGGGCCAGGGATAGAGGCCAGAGGATCGATGAGCACGCACGTCTTCGGCATCCGGCACCACGGCCCGGGCAGCGCGCGCAGCCTGGTGGCCGCGCTGCGCGCGCTCGAGCCGGACGCCGTGCTCATCGAGGGGCCGCCCGACGCCGACGCCATCCTGCCGCTGGCGGCCGATCCGGCGATGACGCCGCCGGTGGCGATCCTCATCCACGCGGCCGACCGCCCCGGGCAGGCGGTGTTCTATCCGTTCGCCGACTACTCGCCCGAGTGGCAGGCCATGCGGTTCGCGCTCGAGCGCGGGGTCGCGGTTCGGTTCATCGACCTGCCTCAGGCGATTCGCATGGCGGCCGGGCGCCGTCGAGGCCGCGGCGAGGGCGATGGCGGCGGCGCGGATGCCGGCGGCGGCGAGGGCGATGGCGGCGGCGAGGGCGCGGCGGAGGCGAACGCGCGCATCGAGGCGGACGCGGAGGACGAGGTGGAGGCGGACGCGGACTCGAGCGCCGATGCCGAGGCCGAGGCGGAGGCAGACCCTGACGCGGACGGCCGGACGGCGCGCGATGCGCGCGAGGATCCGCTCGGACTCCTGTCCGAGGCCGCGGGCTTCGCCGACCGCGAGATGTGGTGGGAGCGCGAGGTCGAGGCCCGCCGCGACCCGGCCGGCCTGTTCGAGGGCATCGCCCTGGCGATGACGGCGCTGCGCGAGACCCAGCCGCCGCCGGGGCGGTGGGAGGCGCGGCGCGAGGCGCACATGCGCCAGAGCATCCGAGCGGCCCGGCGCGCGGGCTTCCAGCGCATCGCGGTCGTGTGCGGCGCGTGGCACTCGCCGGCCCTCCACCGGCTGGGGCCGGCGAAGCGGGACGCCGAGCTCCTCCGCGGCCTCGCGAAGATCAAGGTCGCCTGCACGTGGATCCCGTGGACCACCTCGCGCCTGTGCTGGCGCAGCGGATACGGGGCCGGGGTCGAGTCGCCCGGCTGGTATCGCCTCCTGTGGGAGCATCGCGACCGCGCCGCCGTGCAGTGGGCCGCGCGCGCGGCGCGGCTGCTCCGCGCCGAGGACCTCGACGCGTCGTCGGCCAGCGTGATCGAGGCGGTGCGCCTGGCCGACGCGCTGGCGGCGCTGCGCGATCTCAGCGCACCCGGGCTGGCCGAGCTGCGCGACGCGGTGCAGTCGGTCCTGTGCCAGGGTGAGCCGGCGCCGATGGCGCTCATCCGCGACCGCCTCGAGATCGGCCACGACATGGGCGCGGTGCCGGCCGGCGCCGCGGTCGCGCCGCTCCAGCGCGAGGTCGAGGCCGAGCAGCGCCGGCTGCGCATGAAGGTGTCGGCCGAGCCGCGCACGCTCGAGCTCGACCTGCGCCGGCCCAACGACCGCGCGCGCGGACGCCTCCTGCGCAGGCTCGCGCTCCTCGACGTGGCGTGGGGCCGCGTGGTGGCGGCCTCGGGCCAGACCGGCGCCGGCACCTTCCGCGAGCACTGGAACATCCGGTGGCAGCCGGAGATGGTGGTCGCCCTGGTCGAGGCGAGCGTGCACGGCAACACGCTCGAGGCGGCCGCCGCCGGCCACGTGCGCGCGCGCGCCGGGAACGCCGAGCTGCCCGAGCTCACGCAGCTCCTCGACGCCGCCGTGGTGGCGGAGGTGCCGGCGGCGGTCGAGCACCTCCTGGCCGCGCTCGAGGCGCGCGCCGCCCTCTCGGACGACGCCGCCCGCCTGCTCGACGCGCTGCCGCCGCTGGTGCAGGTCGTGCGCTACGGCGACGTGCGCGGGACGCGGAGCGAGCAGGTCCGGCCGGTCCTGGCCGGGCTGTTCGCGCGCGCGCTCGTCGGCCTGCCCGGCGCCTGCGTGCAGATCGGCGACGACGCGGCCGCCGCGCTGGCCGCCAGCATCGACGGCGCGCACGAGGCCATCCTCCTGCTCGACGACCCTGCGTTGCGCGCCGAGTGGCTCGATCTCCTGGCCTCGCTGGTGGAGCGCGACCCGGTGCACGCGCTCCTGCGCGGCCGCTTCTGCCGCCGCCTGCTCGAGGGCGCGCGGCTGGGCGGCGACGAGCTCGCGCGCATGGCCGCGCTGGCCCTGTCGCCGGCCGTCGACCCGGCGCGCGCGGCCGCGTGGATCGAGGGGCTGGTCGGCGGCAGCGGCCTGGTCCTGGCGCACCTGGCGGTCGTGTGGACCGTGCTCGACGGCTGGCTGAGCGGGCTCGCGGCCGACGCCTTCGCGCGCGTCCTGCCGCTCCTGCGCCGCGCGTTCTCCGGCTTCGCCCCGGCCGAGCGGCGGCAGATGGGCGGAGCGGTCGCCCGCCTCCGCCCGGGCGCCGCGGGCGCCGGCGGTGGAGCGGCGGGGCGGCGCGAGCGAGAGATCGACGAGGCGCGCGCCGCGCTGGTGCTGCCCGTCCTGGCCCACATCCTGGGAGTCCCGCATGAGCCGCGATGAGGAGCGCCTGCAGAGGTGGCGGCTGGTGCTCGGGCGCGCGGCGGAGGACGAGCTCGGCGCCCCGCGGCTGGACGGCGACCTCCAGGGCATGGACCGCGTGCTCGAGGCGCTCTACGACGCCGACCGCGCGGGCGGGCTGGGCGCCTCGTCGCCCGGCGTGGCCCGCTGGCTGGGCGACATCCGCACCTATTTCCCGTCGCCGGTCGTGCGGGTCATGCAGGCCGACGCGCTCGAACGGCTCGATCTGACGAGCATGCTGCTCGAGCCCGAGCTCCTCGGCGAGGCCGAGCCCGACGTGCACCTGGTCGCCAGCCTGCTCTCGCTCAGCAAGGTGCTGCCGCGGCGCACGCAGGAGACCGCGCGCCAGGTCGTGCGCAAGGTGGTCGACGATCTCGAGCGGCGCCTGCGCGAGCCGACCACGCGGGCCATCCGCGGCAGCCTGTCGCGCGCCGAGCGCACGTCGCGGCCGCGGCCGGGCGAGATGGACTGGGACCGCACGATCCGCCGCAGCCTGGTGAACTACGACCCCGCGCGCGGGACCCTGGTGGCCGACAAGGTGGTCGGCTACGCCCGCCGCCGCTCGTCGCTGCGCGACGTCATCCTGTGCGTCGACCAGAGCGGCTCGATGGCCTCGTCGGTGGTGTACTCGAGCATCTTCGGCGCGGCGATGGCCTCCCTGCGCGCGGTGGCGACCCGCTTCGTCGTGTTCGACACCGCCGTGGCCGACCTGACCGACGAGCTCGACGATCCGGTCGACCTCCTTTTCGGCACCCAGCTGGGCGGCGGCACCGACATCAACGCCGCGCTGGCCTACTGCCAGCGCCTGGTGCGCCGCCCGGCCCAGACCATCCTCGTCCTCATCACCGACCTGTACGAGGGCGGCGACGCCGCCGAGATGCGCCGCCGCGCAGCCCAGCTCGTCGCCGCCGGCGTGAACATGGTGTGCCTGCTCGCCCTCGACGACCAGGGCGCCCCCGCCCACGACCACGCCAACGCGGCCGCGCTGGCCGCGCTCGGCATCCCGGCCTTCGCCTGCACGCCGGACCTGTTCCCGGAGCTGATGGCCGCCGCGATCCAGCGCCGCGACCTGCGCCTGTGGGCAGCGCGGCGCGACCTGGTGGCCGCGCGCTGACACGCGCCCCCGCGGGCGGCGAGGCGGGATCGAGATCTCCGCGGGGGAGGTCGGCTGGCTCGGAGGTCGCTGCGAGGCCCGTCGCCGGGGGGCCCCTTCATCGGTCGTCGCTGGCCTCGGGCTTGGCTTGACCCGTCGTGGTCGAGGCAACTCGGGCGCCGTGAACAGCTGCCGTGAACACCTGCCGCCGCTACGACGCCTGGGCGACGAGGCCGGCACCTCGGTCGAGATGCGCGACGGCGGCCCGGTCTCGATGGATCGGACGGCCGCGAGGTCGTCCTGCTCCGCGCGGGCGTCGCTGGCCGACGTCGTGGAGTGGCCAGGCGACGCGCGTGGCCGCGAGGGGAGGCACCTGCGTCACAGCGGGGACGGCAACAGGGCCGGCGCGGCGTATGACCGAGCGGGGTCGGGCGCCGGTCTCGCCAGGCCCGAGGCGACGGCGTAGGTGATCGCCTGCTGGGCTGCGGCGGCGTGGCGGAGGCAGGAGTCGGTCGTGCAGATCATCGTCACCAGGAGGAGCTTGCCGTCGGGCTGGTGGGCGGCGCCGACGGCGGCGTTCAGGCGCCGGCCCTGGTCCCTCTCGAAGACGCGTACGGTCATGATGCTGCCGTCGGCGCGCTCCTGGATGGCGCCGTGCTCGACCACGGTGCCCAGCCCCTCGGTGTGCGCGGTCACCGCGGCGGCGAACCAGGCGTGGAGGGGCTGGCGGCCGGTGTCGAGATCTGGCTCGAGGGCCACGAGGAAGATCTCTCGCGGGTCCAGGTCGGACCGGTTCAGGATGATGCCTTCTCGCTGGGGCTCGATCCGCCAGCCGTCGAGCGCCGACCTCGCGGACGGCGGCGGCGCGGCGGGCGGGGTGAAGGGAGCGGGCTGGGCGAAGGCGGATGCGGGAACCAGGGCCACGGCGACGGACAAGAGCGCGATCGTCTTCATGCGGGTCCTTTCCTTCCAGGGCCAGGGCGGCCGGCCAGGAAGGGAGGGGCCGCGGGGCGTCAGGTCGCGCGATTTCTTCGCCGCCCGCTCCTCACCAGGTGTCGCCGCCGTGGTTCTCGCCGTGGCACGAGCCGGAGCAGCGGCGCGTGGCCGGGTCGTAGGTGAAGTTGCCGACGCTGAAGGCCACCTGCCTGCGCCCGTCGATGTGGAGCGACACATCGCGGATCGAGTTTCCGTCGGCGGTGACGGTGCTGTGGCAGTCCTGGCAGCTCATGCCCTCGCCGAGGTGCTTGCGGTGGTCGCCGCTCATCGCGCTCCACGCGGAGCTGCCGCTCTGTCGGCCGGCGTGACAGCCGCCGCAGCCGAGGGACGCGGAGCCGTCGGTGTAGGTCCCGTTGTCGCCGCGCCCGTTGCCGTGGCAGTAGAGGTTGGTGCAGGTGCCGGCTCCATCGTAGGTGCCGGCCGGGCTGAGGCCGCCGCCCAGGCGCACCTCCGCTGCCGCCGGCGTCGCGTCGAAGGCGTGGGCGGCGGACATGACGTCGGATGGCCTGGTGTGGCACTGGTTGCAGTCGGACGCGCGGGCCACGCCCTGGCTCACGTGCCTGGTGTGCGCCACGAAGCTCTGCGACACGGTCGCGACCGAGCTGCCCAGGTCGCGGGGCGGCGCGCCGCTCTGGTTCTGCCCGCCGCCGTGGCAGTAGGTGCAGGTCGTCCGCCACTGCGCGGTGTGGCACGAGTCGCAGCTCGGGCCGCTGCCGCCGGTGAGGTCGCTGCCGTGGCACGATCGGCAGTCCATGCGCTGGAGCTCCATGTCGGGCCCGTGCGCGGCGGGCGCGGCGTAGCCGGCCGGGTGGAAGCGCGCGCCGCTCGCCACCCAGGGGAGCCCGGCGTGGTCGACGCCGTGGCAGGTGCCGCTGCACGTCCGGTCGCTGGCCGACATGGTGAAGCCGGGCGCGGCGAAGGCCACGTCGCGCGCGCCGTTGACATGGAGGGTGCGGTCGGCGATCGACGCGCCGTCGCCGGTCACGCCGGCATGGCAATCGGCACAGGTGACGCCGTCGCTCGAGACGTGGAGCCGGTGCGCGCCGCTCATGGCATCGAGCGCCGCCTGGTCGCTGCCCATGCCGGCGTGGCAGCCGGTGCAGCCGGGCGCCGGGGCGCTCGCGGCCACCTGCCCGTCGTCGCCGCGCCCGGTGCCGTGGCAGTAGACGCTCGTGCAGGTCGCCCCGTCATAGGCGGCCTGCGGGCTGATGCCGGCGCCGAGATCCACCTCGGCCGTACCCGGCGTGTCGTCGAAGACGTGGCCGGGGCTGAGCACGTCGGTCGCCTTGACGTGGCACTGGATGCAGTCGGCGGCGGCGGCCATGCCGTCGGTGACGTGCGCGGTGTGGGCGGGGAAGCTGCCGCCGCCGCCCGAGCCGTCGAGGTTGCGCGGGGGCGCGCCGGTCTGGTTGTCGCTTCCGCCGTGGCAGAAGGTGCAGTCGGTGCGCCACGCCTTCGGCTGGTCCGGGTCGTGGCAGCCGTCGCAGCTCGGGCCGCTGCCACCGGTCAGGTCCTCGCCGTGGCAGGTGCGGCAGTCCTGTCGCTGGGCGACGAGCTCCGGGCCGTGCGCGGCCGGGTCGGCGAAGCCTTCCGGGTGGTAGCGGCCGCCGCCGGCGCCGTCACCGCCGCCGCCGCCGCCGTCACCGCTGTCGCCTTCGCCGCCGCCGCCTTGGTCGTCGCCGCCGCCCGGTGGCACCGATCCGTAGTTGCAGCCGGCCACGACGACCAGCAGCGCGAACGCGAGCGCGAGCGCGACGGCGATGGAGAAGGCGCCCAGCTCCGACAGGAGGAGTCGTCGAACGAGGCTTGTCATGGCGGAGGCGACTCCGACCCGGCCGAACCGGCCGGTGCACGAAGCGTTCCCGTCGCGCCGTCGTCCGCGCCGCGCCCGATCCGTCGGCGCCGCTGGAGATGGCCGCCGCACACGGCCGCCGCAGCCGGCGCGCGCGCTCGGACTGAACGCTCCGCGTACAGAGGATGCCCGCGCCGCGAACAGCGCCGCACGGACCGGGGCTTCACCGCGCCGAGTCCCACGCGCCGCGGCGGACTCTCGCCCGGCTCGCCGCCGCCACTCGCGCGAACGGCGAGCGACCGATCGCGCGCCCCACCCGGTGCTGTCGGCGAGTGTCGGTGGGAGTCGCCCTTCTGCTAGGCTCCAGATCTGGAGGCGAGATGATCGAGGGGGGCGACGGCAGCCGAGATCGGCAGGAGGCCGGCGCGACGCTGGACGACCTGGAGCGGGGACGCGCCAGCCATCGGCGCCGCGCCTGGGCCGACGCCCACCGCTGGCTCGCGCGCGCTGACCGGACGGCACCGCTCGGCGCCGGCGACCTCGAGCTCCTCGCGGCCGCGTCCTATCTCCTCGGGCGCGACGACGACTACATGGACGCGCTCGATCGCGCCCACCGCGCCCACCTCGACGACGGCGACCACCTGCGCGCCGCGGCCTGCGCCTTCTGGCTCGGCTTTCGCCTCATGTTCCGCGGCGAGGCGGCCCGCTCGAGCGGGTGGCTCGGCCGCGCCCAGCGCCTGGTCGAGCGCGACGAGCGCGACGTCGCGCTGCGGGGCTATCTCATGCTCCCGCTCGCCGAGCAGCAGCTCGCGGCGGAAGAGCGCGAGGCCGCTCACCGGAGCGCGACCAGCGCCGCCGAGATCGGCGAGCGCCTCGGCGACGCGGACCTCGTCGCCTTCGCCCGCCACATGCAGGGCCGCGCGCGCGTGCAGCTCGGCCAGGTCGAGGACGGATTGAACCTGCTCGACGAGGCCATGGTCGCCGTCGCGCGCGGTGAGCTCTCACCCATCGTCACCGGCCTCCTCTACTGCAGCGTGATCGACTGCTGTCACGAGGTGCACGCGCTCGGCCGCGCCCGCGAGTGGACCTCCGCCCTCGCCGCGTGGTGCGACCAGCAGCCGGACATGGTCGCGTTCGTCGGCGTCTGCCGGGTCCACCGCGCCGAGATCATGCAGCGCTCCGGCGCGTGGTCGGAGGCGCTCGAGGAGGCGCGACGCGCGCACGAGCGGACGCGGGCGTCCGACCCGGGGACGGCGGGCGAGGCGCTCTACCAGCAGGCATAGGTGCACCGCCTGCAGGGCGATCTCGCCGTCGCCGAGGCGGCGTACCGCGGCGCCAGCCAGTGCGGGCGCGATCCGCAGCCGGGCCTGGCGCTGCTGTGGCTCGGCCAGGGGCGAGGCGACGCGGCCGCCGCCGCGATCCGGCGCGCCGTGCGCGCGACGACCAGCCCGTTCCGCCGGACCCATCTCCTGCCCGCGTACAGCGAGATCATGCTGGCGACCGGCGACGTGGACGAGGCGCGCGCCGCGTCGCGCGAGCTCGACCAGCTGGCGGCGAGCTTCGGCACCGATCTCCTGACCGCCACCGCGGCGCACGTGCGCGGCGCGGTCGAGCTCGCGGCGGGCGACGCGCAGGCCGCGCTCGGCTCGCTGCGCCGGGCCGGGCCGATGTGGCGTGCGATCGGCGCGCCCCACGACGCGGCGCGCGTGCGCGTGCTGATCGGGCTGGCCTGCCAGGCGCTCGGCGACGACGAGGGCGGGCGGCTGGAGCTGGACTCCGCGCGCGCCGAGCTCGCGCGCCTCGGCGCCGCGCCCGACCTCGCCCGCCTCGACGCGATGGCGCGGCGCGCGCCTCCCGGCCGCCCGCACGGCCTGACGCCTCGCGAGCTCGAGGTGCTGCGGCTGGTCGCCGCCGGCAAGACCAACCGCGCCATCGCCGCCGAGCTGCGGCTCAGCGAGAAGACGGTCGACCGGCACGTCAGCAACATCTTCGTCAAGCTGGACGTGCCCTCGCGCGCCGCCGCGACCGCCTTCGCCTACCAGCACAAGCTCATCTGAGCTCGCCGGCATCGGGAGAAGTACCCATCGCGCTCCTCGCCGCGCGTGGGTAGTTCGCCCGAAGCGGCGCGTCTCGCGTGGCTCCAGGATGGGTCCATGACCGCCACGAAGGAGCGAGCCATGAAGCAAGCCATGAATGACCGCGTCACCGATGGACCCCGACCGCGCAGGACCGCGCGCGCGATCGAGATGGCCGGGCTCGACGACGGCATCGTCGCCGTCGACCCGGAGCGGCTCGCAGAGCTGGAGGATCGCGTCGACGGGCCGTTCGTGCGCCCCGGCGACGAGGCCTGGCCGTCGTCCATCCGCCTGTGGAACGCGCTGGCTGCCCGGGTCCCGGCGCTGGTCGTGCAGCCGACCTCGGCCGCCGACGTCGCCGAGGCGATCCGCTTCGCGCGCGCGCACCGCCTGCGGCTCTCCATCAAGGGCGGCGGGCACAACATCGCGGGCAGCGCCATCGCCGAGCGCGGACTGACCCTCGACATGAGCCGGATGCGCGGGGTGGAGGTGGATCCGGCGGCGCGGCTGGCGCGCGTCGGCGCGGGCTGCCTGCTCGGCGACGTCGACCGCGCGACGCAGGCGCACGGGCTGGCCACCGTGCTCGGCTTCTTCTCGCCGGTCGGCGTCGCCGGCCTCACCCTCGGCGGCGGGCTCGGCTACCTCACGCGGCGGTTCGGCTGGACGGTCGACAACCTCGAGGAGGTGGAGATGGTCACCGCCGACGGCGTGGTGCGCCGGGCCAGCCGCCAGGACAACGCCGACCTGTTCTGGGCCGTGCGCGGCGGCGGCGGCAACTTCGGCGTCGTCACGCGCTTCACCTTCCGGCTGCATCCGGTCGGCCCCGCCGTGTACGGCGGCCTGATCGGCTGGCCGTTCGAGCGAGCCGCCGAGATCCTGCCCGGCTATCGCGCGCTGACCGCCGCCGCGCCGCTCGAGCTGAGCGCCTGGCTCATGCTCCTGCGCGCGCCGCACGCGCCGTTCGTGCCGCCCGACTGGCAGGGCCGCCGGATGTGCGCGATGTCGATCTGCTACACGGGCGACCTCGAGCGAGTCGACGAGGCGCTGGCGCCTGTCCGCGCGTTCGGCGATCCGATCTTCGACCTCCTGCACGAGCAGACCTACGTCGAGATCCAGTCCTATCTCGACTGCACCGAGCCCGCCGGCCAGCACTACTACTGGAAGACCGAGTTCGCCGCCGAGCTCGACGACGAGCTGCTCGCGACCTGGCACGAGCTCGCCGCCGGCTGCCCCATCCCCGAGGGCCAGCTGGGCATCCTCCACCTCGGCGGCACGCTCGGCGAGCGCGACGCCGACGACGGAGCGGTCGGCAATCGCGACGCCCGCTTCGCGCTGGGCGCGCTCGGCTCCTGGGCGCCGGACGACCCCGACGAGGCGGCCTACCGGGCGTGGGTGGCCGACGCCTGGTCCCGCTTCCGGCGCTTCTCGACCGGCGGCAACTACGTCAACTTCCAGACCGCCGACGAGGACGAGGACCGCGTGCGCGCGTCGTACGGCGCCAACCACGACCTGCTGGCCGCCATCAAGGCGGCCCACGATCCCGACAACCTGTTCCGCGCCAACCGGAACATCCTCCCCCGCCGGCGCGGGTAGCGCGGCGTCAGGCGCGGGGCGGCGCGAGCTCGGACGTGCGACCGGGACCGGGCTCGCGACCGGCGAACAGGTGCAGCGCGGCGTACTGGAGCAGCATGATCGTCTTGGCGTCGATGATCTCGCCGCGCTCGACCATGGCCAGCGCCTCGTCGAGGGTGAGCTCGAGGACCTCGATGTCCTCGCCCTCCTCGGCCACGCCCCCGCCTGCCCCCACCCGGCTGGACGGATCGTACTCGGCGACGAAGAAGTGGAGGCGCTCGGTGACCGAGCCGGGGCTCATGAAGGCCTCGAACACCTTGCGGACGTGGCGCACCGCGAAGCCGACCTCCTCCTCCGCCTCCGCTCGGATGCGCTCCTCCGGGCCCGAGTCGTCGAGCAGGCCGGCCGGCACCTCGATGAGGAGGTCGTCGTGGCCGTTGACGAAGGCCGGGAAGCGGAACTGGCGGGCGAGGACCACCGTGCGGCGCTCGCGGCTGTACAGCAGGATGGCGGCGCCGTTGCCGCGGTCGTAGGTCTCGCGCTGCTGCATCTGCCACTGCCCGTCGCGGCGGCGGAACTCGAAGCGCGTCCGCTTCAGCACGTACCAGTCGTCGGAGAGCACGCGCACCTCGTGGATGCGCACCCGGTCGGCCACGGTCATTGCACGCTCATCGCACCACGAGGCTAGCCTGGGCCTCCGGGGCGCGCAAGGAATTTCGTGCAGGCTCGTGCAAGATCGTGCAGACTCATGCAGAGGGGCCACCGTGCTGACCCGCCAGCGAAAGCGCCACATCCTCGCCGTGCTCGCGCGCGACGGTCAGGTCGTGGCCCGCGCGCTCAGCCAGGAGCTCGCCGTCTCGGAGGACACGGTCCGGCGCGACCTGCGCGAGCTGGCCGCCGAGGGCGCGCTCCAGCGCGTGCACGGCGGCGCGCTGCCCGCGTCGCCGGCGGTGGTCGCGCTGGCCGGACGAGAGCAGCTGGCCCCCGACCAGAAGCACGCGCTCGGGCGCGCGGCCGCCGCCCTGGTCGAGCCCGGCCACGTGGTGTTCGTCGACGGCGGCACCACCGCGCTGCAGATGGTGCGCGCCCTGCCGCCCGATCTCCGCGCCACCGTCGTCACCCACAGCCCGCTGGTCGCGGCCGAGCTGGTCGCCCACCGCTCGATCGAGCTGGTCGTGATCGGCGGCCGCGTGTTCAAGCACTCGGGCGTGGCGGTCGGCGCGGCCGCCGCGCAGTCGATCCGCGAGGTGCGCGCCGACACCTACTTCATGGGCGTGACCGGCCTGCACGTCGAGCGCGGCCTCAGCACCGGCGACCTGGAAGAGGCCCACATCAAGCGCGCCCTGCTCGAGAGCGCCGCCGAGACGGTCGTGCTCCTGACGGCAGACAAGCTCGGCGTCGCCTCGCCCTACGTCATCGCCCCGGTCAGCGCGGTGACGACCGTGCTGGTCGGCGGCGAGGTCCCCGACGCCCGGCTGGCCGCCATCCGTCGCCTCGGCGTCGCCGTCCGGGTGGCGTCAGCGCGCCGCCCGCCGGCCCACCGCCCGGGCCCGGGCCCTCGCTCTCACTCGGGCAGGCGCGCGGCCGCCGCCACCGGCAGGAAGAGGAAGTAGCGCCCGCGGCTCTTCATCCGCCCGGCCACGTCTGCGGCGGCGTCATCGCCTCCCCAGTAGACGTCCGCGCGCACGGGGCCGAGGATCGCGCCGCCGGTGTCCTGCGCGATGACCAGGCGGCGCAGCGGCTGCTCGCCGGCGGCACCGGCGATCGGCGCGACCGTGTCCAGCCACAGCGGCGCCGACTGCGGGATGAAGTTGCGGTCGATCGCGACCGAGCGCTCCGCCGTCAGCACCACGCCCTGCGACCCGATCGGGCCCGCCCCCTCGACGGTGTCGAAGAAGACATACGACTCGTTGCGGTTCATGACCTCGTCGGCGCGCCGCGGGTGCGACTCGAGATACGCGCGGATCGACTGCATGGACACCGACTCGCGGGTGAGGTGGCCCTCCTCGATGAGGACGCGGCCGATCGCGGTGTAGCGGTGGCCGTTGGTCGCCGCGTAGCCGACGCGGATCTCGTGACCGTTCTCGAGCTCGACCCGGCCGGAGCCCTGCACCTGGACGAAGAACGCGTCGATCGGATCGTCGAGCCAGAAGAGCTCCAGCTTCTTGCCGGCCAGCGAGCCGCCGACGATGTCGGCCCGCGTGTCGAACGGCTGGAGCTGCCGCCCGACCACGCGGCCCCACAGGCGCCGCCCGCGCGCGTCGTCGAGGAACTTCGACAGATCGACCATGACGAGGTCCGACGGCCGCCGGTAGAGCGGCGTGCGGTACTTGCCGTGGCGCCGCCGCGATCCGTGCAGGAGCGGCTCGTGGTACCCGGTGAAGCGGCCGATCGGGTCCCCGTTGTTCGAGGCGAGAAACGGCACGAACTCGGCCTCGAAGAAGGCGCGGGCGCGCGCGTGATCGGCGGCCGGGACGCGCTCGGCGCGCTGGCATGCGCGGCGCCAGTCGCCGGCCAGCCCGCCGGTGTCGGTCCGGCCGACCTGCTCGTCGTCGCCCAGCCGCCGCAGCCTGGCGCACGACCGCACCAGCGCCGGGATCGCCTTGCCCACCTCGTCCTCGCTCCATCCCGGCAGGTCGGCGAACGACACCCGCTGCAGCACCAGCCGGTCCTCGGGCGGCGGCGCGGGCGGCCCGGGCGGCACCGGCGTGGGCGCGGGTGGCGCCGGTGTCTCCGGCTGCGGCTGCGCGGGCCCCGCGGGCGGCTGCTCGCGGGCGTGCTCGCGCGGGTGCTCGGCGGCGATGTGCTGCGTCCGACATCCCGCCACGGCCAGCGCCAGGAGGGCGAATCGAGCTGTCGTGGACATGCGTCCACCTGTTTGCCACGCCCGTCGCGAGGAGGCCAGTCGGCGTCAGAGCTGGCCGGACGTGCCGCCCCACTCCTCGGGGCTCACGTCCGCGATCGACTGCGAGAAGGTCCACACGTGCCCTCCCGGGTCCTCGGCCGTGTACTGCCGCTCGCCGAAGGCATGGTCGGCCGGGGCGCGCACGATGCGGGCGCCGTGCTGGACGGCGCGAGCGTGGTGCCGATCGACGTCCTCCACGCGGACCATCACCGAGTGCGCGCGATCGACCGCCGGCGCCGCCAGCTCGGTCGCCACGACCGCGCCGTCGCCCACGTTGAGCTGGATCCGGTGGCTGGCGATGCGCAGACGCACGGTGAAGCCGAACGCGGCGCACAGCCAGTCGCTCGCCTCGCCCACGTCCGGATAGGCCAGCTCGGGGATGACGGTCGAGCTCGGGATGGAGCGATTCGCGCGCATGACGGCGACAACATGCCACAGGAAGGTGCGCCGGGCCCGCGGGAGTGAAGGCATGGCTTGACAGCGTTGTCAGCGCGAGCCGTATAGATGACGTCGTCCCGTCGTCCCGGGCGAAGAAGCGCCGGCCGGCCAGATCTCCTGGCACTCGCGGCCCGGCCGCTCGACAAGGGGGCTCCCGTGACCGTGATCGTGGCCGGAACCGGCCGTCGTCCTCGCCGCACCAGAGCCGCCACCGCCGCGACCGCGGCCGCCGCGCTGGCCGCCGCCGCCATCGTTGCCGTCGCGAGCGTCGCCCTCTTCACCCACATCACCGCGCCCACCGGCGGGCAGGGTCTCACCGGCGGGCCGCCGCCGGCCGCGGCGCAGGAGCCTTCCGCGCACCGCGGGCGACAGATCATCGACTTCACCCGCGGGTGGAAGTTCGCCCTGGCCAACCCGGACGGGATCGATGTGCCCCCCGCCTTCGCCGGCGCGCACCTGCCCGGGTACGACGACTCCGGCTGGCGCACCCTCGACGTCCCCCACGACTGGAGCATCGAGCTCGATCCGGTCGCCGGCCCCGGCACCACCGCCGGCACCGGCTTCCTGCGCGGCGGGCTCGGCTTCTACCGCAAGACCTTCTCGCTCCCGCGCTCCGCCGCCGGCGCGGTCGTCTCGCTCGAGTTCGACGGCGTCTACATGAACTCCGAGGTCTACCTGAACGGCGAGCTGCTCGGGACCCATCCCTACGGCTACACCGGCTTCGCCTACGACATCTCGGCGGCGGTCCACACCGACGGGACGCCCGACGTCGTGGCGGTGAAGGTGCAGAACCGGCTGCCGAGCAGCCGCTGGTACTCCGGCAGCGGCATCTACCGCAACGTGCGCCTCGTCGTCACCGAGCCCATCCACGTGGCGCGCGCCGGCACGACCGTGACGACCCCCGACGTGGCCTCGACCATCGGCCAGGGCTACGCCGACGTGCACGTCGCGACCGACATCGTCAACGCGGCCACCGACGGCACCGACGGCCCCGACGACGCCACGGTGGAGGTCAAGCACGGCATCCGCGACGCCCACGGCCACATCGTCGCCGTGTCGCGCTCCACG
>Ga0126377_10000977_pt1 | contig 18372 bp, 17 predicted proteins | sample PanSoiMetPlot_22_FD_92647 | JGI IMG/M metagenome (GOLD analysis project Ga0126377, IMG submission 92647) | Tropical forest soil microbial communities from Panama - MetaG Plot_22 | ecosystem: Environmental > Terrestrial > Soil > Tropical forest > Bulk soil | place: Panama | collected 2016-02-17 | reverse complement strand
CCCATCGCGGATGCCCCGGCACCCTGGGCGCGCGGCGCCGATGAGTACATCTCGCAGGCCCTCGCGCTGCATGACGCCTGGCGTGACCATCCACTGATCAGCACCGCGCTCGGTCCACATTCCCCCTATCTCGTCGGCGATGCCACGTTCGAGCGTATCCGCACCTATGCGGACCAGCTCGACGCGATGCTGATGATTCACCTGCACGAGACCGAAGCGGAGATCGCGCAGTCACTGTCTGTTCACGGCGTGCGACCGATCGAACGTCTGCGCCGGCTCGGCCTGCTGTCGCCGCGCCTGATCGCCGTGCACTTCGTCCAGGCGGCGGCGCCCGACATCCAGACGGCCGCCGAAACGGCGCTCTCCGTGATTCACTGCCCGGAGTCGAACCTCAAGCTCGGCAACGGAATCGCGCCGGTTGCGGCGATGCTGAATGCGCGCCTCAACGTGGCCATGGGCACCGATGGCGCGGCGAGCAACAACGATCTCGATCTGCTGGGAGAGACGCGCACCGCTGCGCTGCTGGCCAAGGGCATCACCCGTGATCCCACTGTCCTCGATGCAGGCACCGCCTTGCGGATGGCGACCCTGAACGGCGCGCGGGCTCTGGGCCTCGACGCGGTGACGGGGTCGCTCCTGCCGGGGAAGTGGGCCGACTTGTGCTGCGTCGATCTGGATGCGCCTGCGACGCTCCCCGTGTATTCCCCGCTGTCTCAACTCGTGTATGCCGCGAGCCGCGACCAGGTGAGCGATGTCTGGGTGGCGGGCAAGCACCTCGTCGGAGGCGGCAAACTGACACGAGTCGATCCCGATCGCCTGCGCCATCACGCAGCGCGCTGGAGCGAACGCATCGCGGGCCTCCTGGAGCGCGCCGCTTGAGCACCGCAGGCCAGCACCACAGTGGCAACGTCGACGCGGGCGAGATCGCCAAGTTCGAAGCGCTCGCGCAGCGCTGGTGGGACCCCGCGGGCGAGTTCCGGCCGCTGCACGAGCTCAATCCACTGCGCCTCGCCTTCATCAAGGAGCGGGTGCAACTGCGCGACGCCCGCGTGCTGGATGTCGGCTGCGGCGGCGGGATCCTGTCGGAAGCCCTGGCTCGCGACGGCGCGCACGTCCTGGGAATCGACCTGGCACAGGCGGCGTTGCAGGTTGCCGAACTGCATGCGCTCGAGCATGGCATCAAGCTCGAGTATCGTCTCGTCGCGGCCGAAGAACTCGCGGCCACCCAACCCGCAGCTTTTGACGTGGTCACCTGCATGGAAATGCTCGAGCACGTGCCGGAGCCGGAGCAGGTGATGGCGGCGCTCAGCGCGCTGCTGAAACCGGGTGGGCACCTGTTCATCTCGACCATCAACCGCAATCTCAAGGCTTTCCTGCTGGCGATCGTGGGCGCCGAGTACGTGCTGCGGCTGTTGCCGCGGGGCACACACGACTACGAGCGCTTCATCCGCCCTTCGGAGCTCGCGGGCTGGGCGCGCCAGGCTGGCCTCGAGGTCCGGGACATCGCCGGCATCGAGTACAACCCGATCACGCGCCAGTTCTTCCGCAGTAACGATGCGACGGTGAACTACCTCGTGCATCTCACGCGCGCCGGCCAGTGATGTCTGCAGCGCCCCTGCTCCACGGAGTGCTCTTCGACCTCGACGGAACGCTGCTCGATACGGCGCCCGATATGGCGCACGCCCTGAACCTGCTGCGTGCCGAGCATGGCGAGCCGCCGATCCCGTTCGGACACATCCGGCCTCATGTTTCGCACGGAGCCCTGGCGCTGGTGCGCCTCGGCTTTCCGCAGGCGGACGAGCAGCGCGTCGCCGCGCTGCGCTCGCGCATCCTCGAGTTGTACAGCGCCAACCTGGCCCTGCAGACGACGCTCTTCCCGGGGTTCGAAGAGGTGTTGCAGCAGCTCGAGTCGCGGAGCCTGCGCTGGGGTATCGTCACCAACAAGCCGGGATTTCTCACCGAGCCGTTGCTCGCGACGCTCCGACTTGCCGAACGTGCCGCGTGCATCGTGAGCGGCGACACGCTTGCGCAACGCAAACCGCATCCCGCGCCGCTCCTGCACGCCGCCGCCCTGCTCGGTCTCGATCCAGGCGACTGCGTGTACGTGGGCGACGCGGAGCGCGACGTGCGTGCCGCCCACGCCGCGGGCATGCGCGCGGTCGTCGCACTCTTTGGTTACCTCGGTGAAGACGATCGGCCGCACAGCTGGAATGCGGACGGGATGATCGAGCAGCCGGGTGAGCTGATCGGTTGGTTGAACGGCCCGGGTGGGAATTCATGACGATGAACGGCCTGTGGATCTGGCTCCTGTTCGCCGGCGTGCTGGGCTTCGTTCTCGGCTGGCTGCTGATGGCCTTGCGTGCGTCTCGCTCCCAGCAACAGATCGGACTCGATCTCGAGAACGCCCGTGCGCGTCTCAAGGCGCAGGAGACGCTGGACCAGGAGCGCAACAGCATGCTGGAGCGCGCCCAGGAGCGGCTCTCGGTGGCCTTTGACGGCCTCGCACGCGAGACCCTGCGCAGCAACAGCGAGTTGTTCCTGAAGCTCGCGCACGAAAATCTCGGGCAGCAGCAGCTGCAGGCCACGCATGCGCTGCGCGAACGCGAACAGGCCATCGAAACCATGCTGAAGCCGATCCAGGAGGCGCTCGGCCGCACGCAAGCGCAGATCGCGACGATCGAGAAGGATCGCCACGAGGCGTTCGGCGCCATGCGTCAGTACCTGGAGTCGGTGAACCAGAGCCAGTCCGCCCTGCAACGCGAGACGCGCAACCTGGTCAATGCGCTGCGCCGCCCGGAAGTCCGCGGCCAATGGGGTGAAATGTCGCTGCGACGGCTGGTCGAGCTCGCGGGCATGACGCCGCACTGCGATTTCACCGAGCAGGTGCACACCGCGAGCGAAGAAGGGGCGCTGCGTCCCGATCTCATTATTCACATGCCCGACGGGCGCGACCTGGTGGTGGACGTGAAGACGCCTCTCGGCGCGTATCTCGAAGCCGTGGACGCGACCTCTGATGAAGCGCGCGCGGGCGCGCTTCGCCGGCACGGCCAGCTGATCGCCGAACGCGTGCGGGCGCTCGCCGCCAAGTCCTACTGGGCGCAATTCACCAAGAGCCCGGACTTCGTGATCCTGTTCGTGCCCGGCGATCAGTTTCTCGCGGCCGCGCTCAACGAGAATCCGGGTCTCCTCGATGACGCGATCCGTCAGAGCGTGATCCTCGCGACTCCGACCAGCTTCATCGCGATGCTGAAGGCGATCGCCTACGGTTGGCGGCAACTGGCGCTGGCGCAGAATGCCGAGACCATCCGCGATCTCGGTGAGGACCTCTACCGGCGCCTGAGTGTGTTCGGCGCGCATCTCGGCCGCGTCGGCAAGAGCCTCGATTCGAGCGTCGAGGCCTATAACAGCGCGATTGGTTCGCTCGAACGCCAGGTGTTGCCCGCGGCACGCCGCTTCACCGATCTCGGCCTCAAGCCCGATCGGACGCTCGAGACCCTGGACCCGGTGGAAAAACTGGCCAGGACGCCGAGCAGCGATGCGCCCGATGTGGCGCCTGACGCCGGTTCATCCGATGAGCGCCATTGATCTCAAGGACTATCGTCCGGCGCCTCGAGAGTTGCGTGAACGCGTGATCCTCGTGACCGGCGCCGGCGACGGGATCGGCCGCGCTGTGGCCCTGGCGCTCGCCGCCCACGGCGCCACGGTGGTCCTCAGTGGTCGCACCGTGCGCAAGCTCGAAGCCGTGCACGATGAGATCCGCGCCGCGGGAGGCCCTCAGCCGAGCATCGCGCCGCTCAACCTGGAGCGCGCGCTGGCCAACGACTACGACGCGCTTGCGGCGGCGCTCGAGACGAACTACGGACGGCTCGACGGCTTGCTGCACAACGCCGCCATCCTGGGGCAGCTCAGCCCGATCGATCACTACGATGTGCCGACCTGGGTCCGGGTGCTGCACGTCAACGTGACCGCCGCGTTTGCGCTCACGCAGGTCTGTCTGCCGCTGCTGAGGAAGTCAGCGGATGCCAGCGTGCTCTTCACGTCCAGCAGCGTCGGACGGCGCGGCCGCGCGCTCTGGGGCGCGTACGCGGTTTCCAAGTTTGCGATCGAGGGTCTCACCCAAGTGCTCGCGGACGAGACTTCCGCGACGCAGATCCGCGTGAATGCGCTCAACCCGGTGCGTGCCCGTACCGCGATGCGCCTCGAGGCATACCCCGCCGAAGATCGCAGCGCCTTGCCGGAGCCCGGCTCGCTGGTCGGACCTTATCTCTACCTGCTTGGGCCGGCGAGCCGCGCAATCACCGGCCAGAGCCTGGATTGCTTCTGAAGTCTGGCTCAGGGCGCTCGACGTCGCGCCGGCCTCGAGCTGCGACGCGCCTGAGATGACGCGGCGCCGGCCTTCCGAGGCGGTCGCCCTCGCGTCCGCGCAGGTTTCTCCGTACGCCGTCCGGCCGGTTGCAGGCCCGCTGTTTCGTAGAGCTGCGCCTGCTCGGCCGGCGTCAGCGCGCGATGGCGCTCGCGTGCCAGGTCTCGGTCCATCCGCACCGGACCGAGACCGATGCGCATCAGCCGACTGAGCTCTACCCCCGAGGCCTCCAGCAGGCGATGCAGCTCACGTGCGCGGCCACCGAGAGTGGTGAACGTGTACCAGCGGTTGAATCCCTCTCCGCCCGCCGCCTCGATCGCCTCGACCTGGAGCGTCGTTTCGTCATCGACGATTCCCGCGCGCAGACGCGCAAGTTGCTCATCGTTGAGCGTCCCACGCACGCGCACGGAGAACACGGTGCGCAACGTCGCCACGCGGCGCATCAGGGCCTGCGCGAGATCGCCGTCGCCCGTCAGGAGCTCGAGCCCGCTGTCGTTGGGCGGCAGCGGACTCACCGGCACCCAGCGGCGACCAGCGCGCTTGGGAAGACGCTCGATCCACTGCTCGGACTCACCAGCAGCGGCTGACGGGAGAGAGCGGCCCGCGGAACGGTGGTAGATCACGACGCGCGTGTCCGACTCGGGCTCGCGCAGTCGCACCGCACGCCCGTCGAGTGTGATCCTGTCGCGGGGATGAATCTGTGCACCCAACGTCGCGGGCACACCATTGATGGCCAGGCGACCGGCCCGGATCCAGTCTTCTACCTGGCGACGCGATGCGACGCCGGCGCGCGCCAGCACCTTCTGGATGCGTTCACTCACGCGCTCTCGTCTGGACCGCGGGCCACGAGGCCGGGAGCCTGCGCTTCGTCCGGCTGTGCTTCCTCGCTGTCAACGTTCTCGTCCTCACCCGGCGCGGACAGATTCGTGTCCTCGGCCTGATCGCGCAGGTCCTCCGCCGGCACCTCGCCCACCTCGCCCGGCAACTCGAGCTGCACGCCCAGGTTGTCCATGTCGCGCAGTTCCGCGAGGCTCGGCAGCTCGTCGAGGCTCTTGAGACCGAAGTAGTCGAGAAACTCGCGCGTCGTGCCGAGGAGCTCCGGCCGGCCCGGCACCTCGCGGTGCCCTACCACGCGGATCCAATTGCGCTCGAACAGCGTGCGCACGATGTTGGGATTGACCGTAACGCCGCGGACCTCCTCGATCTCGGCGCGCGTGATCGGCTGGCGGTACGCGATCAGCGCCAGCGTTTCGAGCAGCGCGCGCGAATAGCGCTGCGGACGTTCCTGCCACAGGCGCGACACCGCCTCCGTCATGCTGGGGCGGATCTGCACGCGAAACCCGGTCGCCACTTCGCGCAGCTCGATACCTCGCTCGGCATAATCCGCCTGCAGCTCCGCGAGCGCTGCGCGGATCTCGTCGCTCTCCGGACGCTCGCGCTCATCGAATATTTCGGCCAGGTCGGCGATCGACAACGGCCGGCCCGCGGCCAGCAACGCCGCTTCGATGACATTCTTGAGGTAATGCTCTTGCATCAGCCCCTCCGCTAGTGGTCCGCGGTGGTGTTGTCCGCGACGATGCTCAGGTTCGGGATGCCACTGCCCGGGCGAACGTGGATCGGCGCATAAGCATCCGCCTGCACGATCTCCAGCAGCCCCTCGCGCGCCAGCTCCAGGATCGCGACGAAGGTCACCGTGACACCCATGCGTCCCTCCTCCGGGCGAAACAGCTGGATGAACTCCACGAAGCTCGATTCCCTGAGAGACGCCAGGATCTCGGACATGCGCTGGCGCACGGACAGCCGCTCGCGCTGCACATGGTGATGCGCAAACATCGCCGAGCGCGCCAGCACTTCCTTGAACGCGACCAGCATCTCCTGCAACGTGATCTGCGGCGCGAGGCGCACCACCTTGCGCTCGGTCAACTCCGCCGTGGCGATCCACGCATCGCGCTCGAGCCGCGCCAGCGCGTCGATGTCCTCCGCGGCCTTCTTGAAGCGCTCGTATTCCTGCAGGCGTCGCACCAGCTCGGCGCGCGGGTCCTCCTCTTCTTCTTCTGCCGAGATCGAACGCGGCAGGAGCATCCGCGACTTGATCTCGGCCAGCATCGCGGCCATCAGCAGGTATTCGCCCGCGAGCTCGAGCTCGAGCTCCTGCATCAGCTCGATGTACTCCATGTACTGGCGCGTGATCTCGGCGATCGGGATGTCGAGGATGTCGAGGTTCTGGCGCCGGATCAGGTAGAGCAGCAGGTCGAGCGGCCCCTCGAAAGCTTCGAGGAACACTTCGAGCGCCTGCGGCGGGATGTACAGGTCCTTCGGTAACGCGGTGAGCGGCTCGCCCTCGATGACGGCGAACGGCATCTCGGCCTGTTCGGGGGGCGGCTCGACCGGCAGTGGAGCCTGCGGGTGGTTCTCGACGACTCTGAGGTCCGGTTTCATCTCGTCTCGCTGCTGTCAGCGGTAGTTGAGGGCCATCGCCTCGCGCACGTCGTTGAGCGTCTGGCGCGCGGCTTCGCGCGCCTTCTCACAACCCTCGTCAATGATGCCACGAACCAGGTCGGGATTGTCCTCGTATTCCTGGGCGCGCTTGCGGATCGCGGTGATCTCCTCCACCACTCTGTCGATCAGCGGCTTCTTGCACTCGAGACAACCGATGCCCGCTGAACGGCAGCCCTTCTGCACCCACTCCTTCGTCTCCTCGGAGGAGTAGATCTTGTGCAAGTCCCACACCGGGCATTTGTCGGGATCACCCGGATCGGTGCGCCGCACGCGCGCGGGATCGGTCGTCATCGCCTTGAGTTTCTTCGTCACCTCTTCGGGGTCTTCGCGCAGTCCGATGGTGTTGCCGTAGGACTTCGACATCTTGCGACCATCGAGCCCCGGCACCTTGGGCGACGCGGTGAGCAGCACCTGCGGTTCAGGCAGGATGGCGACGCCGGTGCCTTCGAGAAAACCGAGGAGCCGCTCGCGATCGGCGATGGTGAGACGGGCGTTCGACTCGACCAGGGCGCGCGCCTTTTCCAGGGCTTCGGCATCGCCCGCTTCCTGGAACTTGCGCCGCAGGTTCCGGTACAGCGTGCTGTTGCGGCCACCGAGGCTCTTGATCGCCTTCTCGGCCTTCTGCTCGAAATCCGGCTCGCGGCCGTACAGGTGGTTGAAGCGCCGGGCGATCTCGCGCGTGATCTCCACGTGCGCCACCTGGTCCTCGCCGACGGGCACGAACGCGGGCTTGTAAATCAGGATGTCGGCGCTCTGCAGCAGCGGGTAGCCGAGGAACCCGTAGGTGGTGAGATCCTGGTCCTTGAGCTGCTCCATCTGGTCCTTGTAGGTGGGCACGCGCTCGAGCCAGCCGAGCGGCGTGATCATCGACAGCAGCAGATGCAGCTCCGCATGCTCGGGCACGCGCGACTGCACGAAGAAAGTCGCGACTCCCGGGTTCAGCCCGGCACCCAGCCAGTCGATCACCACATCGCGAACGTTCTCCTCGATCTGCGAGGTGTCGGCGTAGCCCGTGGTGAGTGCGTGCCAGTCGGCCACGAAGAAGAAGCACTCGTACTGGTACTGCAGCTCGATCCAGTTGCGCAGCGCGCCGTGATAGTTGCCGAGGTGCAGGCGTCCCGTGGGGCGCATGCCGGAGACGACGCGCTTGTTGCCCGGTGCTCCCGCCAAGGCCACGCCTTCAGCCCGTCTCGATGCCGCTCAGCGCGGCAATCATTCGCTGAACCGCGGTCAGGAGCGGGGCCATCAGCGCGTTGAGGACACCGGCATACAGCAATGCGAACAGGATGAAGAAGCCGAACGGGTCGAGCCGGTCCAGCACCCGGGCGAAGCCCGGCGAGACAAAACTGCGCAGCACGCGACTGCCGTCGAGCGGCGGGATCGGCAGCATATTCAGGACGGCGAACAGCACGTTCACCAGTATGCCTGCCGAGCACATCGTGAGCAGCCACTGCGGCTCGCCCACGACTCCACGCAAGCGTTGCAGGCCTGCCAGCAGCAGGGCCCAGATCAGTGCCTGCACCAGGTTCGACGCCGGCCCGGCCGCGGCGACCTTCGCCATGTCGGTGCGCGGATGACGCAGGTTTTGCGGATTGATCGGCACGGGCCTGGCCCAGCCGATCACGGGGATGTTGAGCAGGAGCGCGAGGCTCGGAATCGCCACGGTGCCGATCGGATCGATGTGCTTGAGCGGGTTGAGCGTCAGTCGTCCCATGCGCTCCGCCGTGTTGTCGCCGTAATGACGCGCGACGAAGCCGTGCATCACCTCGTGCACGGTGAAGGCCAGCACTATCGGGATCGCCCAGATTGAAACTTCTACGAGAAAGTGGATCAGGTTTTCCGGCATAAACTGTTGTTTCGCCTAGATGTCCCAGGCGAGTTACGCCCTCGGGCTCGAGGCTGGGCGAGCGCCCGCGAGCCGGCGGCGATTATACGCGAGAAGCGCTGCCCGCCCCGGCGGAGCGCTCGAATGCCTCCACGATGCCGCGCCCGCGTCGCACGACGACCGGCGCTTCGCCGACGAGGTCGATCACCGTGGTCGGCTCGAGACCGCAATTGCCTCCATCGAGCACGACGTCCACTTGCTGCTCCAGGCGCTCACGGATCTCGAGCGCATCCGTCAGCGGCAACTCGTCACCAGGCAACAGCAAGGTTGAGCTCATGATCGGCTCGCCCAGCTCCTTCAGGAGCAAGCGCGGCACCGGGTGGTCGGGAACGCGGATCCCGATCGTGCGCCGCCGGGGATTCTGCAGGCGCTTGGGCGTCTCGCGCGTGGCGCGCAACAGGAACGTATAGGGCCCGGGCGTGAACTTGCGCAACAAGCGGTACTGGCTGTTGTCGATACGTGCGTAACGTGCGATCTCCGAGAGGTCGCGGCACACCAACGTGAAATGGTGGTCCTTGTCCGCCATGCGGATCCGGCGAATCCGCTCCATCGCCTCCTTGTCCCCGATGTGGCAGCCGAGGGCATAACAGGAGTCGGTCGGGTACACGATGACACCGCCGGCGCGAATGATCTCCGCGGCGCGCCGAATGAGCCGCAGTTGCGGGTTCAGGGGGTGAATCTCGAACAACTGACTCATCCTGCTATGATACGCGGCCTTTCGGCGGCCCCCCGGGGCGGCAACACCTGAGATTCATGCACCTCCTGATCGACTTCCTCCCCCTGGTCGCCTTCCTCGTGGCCTACGTGCTGGGTGGGATCTACGTGGCGACGGCGGCGCTGATGGTGGGGTGCGCGCTGCAGATCGGCGTGCACTGGTGGCGCACGCGCACCGTCAAGCCGATCCATGGCATCACGGCCGTACTTGCGCTCATCTTCGGCACGGCCACGCTCCTGCTCCACGACCCGCGCTTCATCCAGTGGAAGGTGTCCGTGCTGATGTGGCTGCTCGCGCTCGCATTCCTGGGAAGCCAGTTCATCGGACGTCAGCCGTTCGCGCAACGATTGCTGGAGAGCAGCCTAGCCGAGCAACTGGGGCCGGTGAGCGCGCGCCGCTGGATCTGGATCAATGTCGCGTGGGTGTTGTTTTTTCTGGCCGTCGGTGCGCTCAACCTCTACATCGCGCGCACGTTCCCCGATCGCTGGCCGTACTTCAAAGGACTCGGAGTCCCGGGCCTGAGCGTGTTGTTCATGTTCGCGCAGCTGCTGTGGTTGCCACTGCGCGCCCCCGATGAGAGCCCGCGGCTCGATGAGCCGAAGAGCTGATGGCGGATCGCACGTGAATACCACGAACCGGTTGGAGCGCATCCGCGCGCGTCTCGAAACGGCCTTGGCGCCCGCCGAGCTGCACGTGGAGGATCAAAGCCACCTGCATGCAGGTCACGCCGGCGCCCGCAGCGGTCGCGGTCACTTTCGAGTGCGCATCGTCGCGTCCGCATTCGAGGGACACAATCCGCTGCAGCGGCATCGACTGGTGTACCAGGCGCTCGAGGAGATGATGCTGAACGACATTCACGCACTGAGCATCGAGGCCTTCGCGCCCACAGAGACCGCGCGCCGCGCGGGTTGAGCGCCTGCAGAACACAGCCACCGCATTTCAAACGCTATCCATCCACTCGAGGCACCCATGAAGAAGTTCCTGACCTTGTTACTCGCACTCAGCCTGACCGCGCTCGCCGCGTGCCAGCAGAAGGCGGCGGCACCGGCCGCGGCGACCACCACCGGCACGCCGGTGGCGCTCGTCAACGGCAAGCCGATCTCGTCCGAGACCTTCGACTTCTACGTGAAGAATCGCGCCAACAAGGCGACCGCGGATCTCACCGCGGAGCAGAAGCAGCAGTTGCTCGATGAGCTGATCCGCGTCGAGCTCACCGCGCAGCAGGCCGTCAAGGAGGGCCTGGACAAGCAGTCCGACGTCATCGATCGGCTCGACCTGACGCGCCAGAACGTGCTCGCTGACGCCGTCGTGCAGAACTACATGAAGGGCAAGACGCCGACCGAGCAGGAACTGCGCGCGGAGTACGAAACGCAGGTGGCGGCGATGTCCAAGACCGAGTACAAGGCGCGCCACATCCTGGTCGCTACCGAGCCTTACGCGCAGGCGATCATCGAGAAGCTCCACAAGGGTGCGGACTTCGCCGAGATCGCACGCAAGGAATCCATGGACAATTCCAAGAACGAGGGCGGGGAGCTCGGCTGGTTCAAGCCGCAGGGCATGGTGCCGCAGTTTGCCGACGCGGTCGCCGCCCTGAAGAAGGGGGAGATCACCGCGAAGCCGGTGCAGACTCAGTACGGCTGGCATGTGATCCAGCTGGAAGACACGCGTGAGGTTGTACCGCCCGACTTCGAGCAGGCCAAGGAGCAGCTCGGCCGCATCGTGCAGCAGAAAAAGCTGCAGGCCTACATCGACGAGCTGAAGAAGACCGCGACGATCGAAAAGAAGATCTGAGGTCGCTGTCGTGAACCTGAGCCCGTCGCCCCCGCGGGTCGACGGGCTCTGCATTTTCCCGATCCCTTCAGTCCGCCTGGACGTCGAGAAGCTTCTGGAATTGCTCCTCGTCGAGAACAGTGATGCCCAGATCAGAGGCCTTCTTGAGCTTCGACCCGGCTTCGGCTCCGGCGACGACGTAGTCGGTCTTCTTCGAGACGCTGCCGCTCACTTTGCCGCCGCGGCCCAGGATCAGATGCTGGGCTTCCTCGCGGGTCATCCGGGCCAGCGTCCCGGTCAGCACAAACGTCTTGCCCACAAAAGGCCCCTCCGCCGGACGCGCGCGCGCTACGGCCGGCCACTGAACAGCACCGCGCTTCGGGTCGACCAGTGCTTCGATCACCTGCCGGTTGTGCGGTTCGTGAAAGAACCGGTACACGCTGGCCGCGATGATTGGGCCGATGTCCGGCACCTCTTCGATCTGCTCCGCGCTCGCATTGCCTAGCGGCTCGAGCGCACCGAAATGCTGTGCAAGCGCGCGTGCCGTGGCTTCGCCGACGTCCGGAATCCCGAGTGCCAGCAGGAAGCGCGGAAACGTCGTGTTGCGGCTGCGCTCGAGGGCGTGCACCAGGTTCTGCGCGGACTTCTCACCCATGCGCTCGAGATCCGCGAGCCGTGCCGCCGTCAGGTCATAGAGATCCGCGGACGTCCTGACGACCCCAGCATCGACCAGCTGGTCGATCAGCTTGGTGCCCAGGCCCTCGATGTCCATCGCATGACGCGACGCGAAGTGCCGCAGCGCCTCCTTGCGCTGTGCCGGACAGAAGAGTCCGCCCGTACATCTCGCGACCGCCTGATCGGGCAGGCGCTCCACGGCTGAGTTGCAGATCGGGCAGCGCTTCGGCAGCTGCACCACCCGGGCATTCTTCGGGCGGCGCTCGAGCACGACCTTCACGATCTCCGGAATCACGTCGCCCGCGCGCCGGATGACCACCGTGTCGCCGATGCGCACATCCTTGCGCTCGACTTCATCCATGTTGTGCAGCGTCGCATTGCTCACGGTGACGCCCCCGACGAACACCGGCTCGAGTTTGGCGACGGGCGTCAACGCGCCGGTGCGCCCGACATTGAATTCCACCTCGCGCACCACCGTGGTCTCTTCCTCGGCGGGGAACTTGTGAGCGATCGCCCAGCGCGGTGCGCGCGAGACGAACCCGAGGCGCCTCTGGGACGTCATGTCGTCGACCTTGTAGACGACGCCGTCGATCTGGTAGCGGAGCTGATTGCGGCGCGCGCCGATACTCGCGTAATACTCGAGGCAGCCTTCGACGCCGTGCACCAGTCGTGCCTCACCCGAGGTCTTGAGACCCCAGCGGCGCAGCGTCTGCAACAGCTCGTGCTGCCGGTTCGGCAGCACGCCCCCCTCGCTGAACCCCACCGCATAGAAAAAGATGTCGAGTGGGCGTTGTGCGGTCAGTCGCGGATCGAGCTGGCGGAGGCTCCCCGCGGCTGCGTTGCGTGGGTTGACGAAGGTCTTCTCACCGCGTGCCAGCGCCTCGGCGTTGAAGCGTTTGAAGCCTTCGAAGGGGAAGAATACCTCGCCGCGCACCTCGAAAAGACGCGGGACACCCTCGCCCTGCAGGCGCAGCGGCACCGCACGAATCGCCTTGAGGTTGGCACTGACATCCTCTCCCCGCGTTCCATCTCCGCGAGTCGCCCCCTGGACGAACTCGCCGTCCTGGTAGGTCAGGCTCACTGCCAGTCCATCCAGCTTCGGCTCCGCCGTGTAGTCCACGGTGCTCGTCCCCGGCAGACGCTCGCGCACCCTGCGGTCGAAGTCGCGCACCTCCTCCTCGGTGAACGCGTTGTCGAGCGACAGCATCGGCACGCGGTGCTCGACCTCGCCGAACTCGGCGACCGGCGCTGTGCCGACGCGTTGCGTCGGCGAGCGCGGGTCGACGAGCTCCGGGAAGCGCTGCTCGAGCGCTTGCAGCTCGCGCAGCAGGCGATCGTATTCGGCGTCGGAAACCTCGGGGTCGTCGAGCGCGTAGTAGCGGTAATTGTGATGCTCGATCGCGGCGCGCAACTGCGCCGCGCGCTCGCGGGCCTCGGAAGGTGCGGACATCGGCGGGCCTCAGCCTGGAGGAGGTCCTGCAGATTGCGTGCGTGCCTGCCACGCGGCGACGTCAGCGCGCAGGTCGCTCAGGCGCTGAACATTGAGTGCGGCACCGCGTTCGTCCTGGAGCACGCCGTGGAGTTTTTCCGCCAGGTGTTTGCCCGCGCCGATCATCTCCTCCACCAACGCCGCAGCATCCAGGGGCCCCGGCAGAACCGCAAACAGCGTCACGCCCGGAAAGCGTCGGCCGTCGATGCGCTCGAGATCGAAGGTCCCGGGCTCGACCAGGCTGGCCACGCTGAACACCGTGGCACCCTCAGCGGTGGTGCGATGGAAGATCGAGAACTTGCCGTGGTGCAGCCCGGCGCCCTGCAGCGCTTCGACCAGCTGACGCCCTTCGAAACGCTCCAGGGGCGGTGCGGCCAGACGCAGCGTGATGATCTTCTCTTCCGGAGGTTCGATGCGCCGCGGCTCGGGCCGCACGATCTCGGTGTCGCCCAGGATCGGCTCGATGCGCGCCAGCGCCTCGGTCAGCACCGGGATGGTGTCGCCCGGATCGATCATGGGTTCGGATGCAGGCTCGGGAGGGGCTTCGGCAGGCGGCGGCTCCGGCATCGGCTCCGGCGGTGGCGCGAAGGTCGGCTCAACGAGACGGTCGGGAAGTCGGCGGTGCTCCGAGCCTGACGCCTGGTGCTGGCGACGCGTTTCCCACCACCACAGCCCGATCCAGAACAGGACTCCGAGGCCGAGCAGAATCCAGCGCAGTTCTGGCATGGCAACCCGCGGCTACATGGCCGCCATGCGCATGGCCTCGTCGACGTCCACCGCCACGAGGCGCGACACGCCCGGTTCGCTCATGGTCACGCCGATGAGCTGCGACGCCAGCTCCATGGTCGTCTTGTTGTGCGTGATGAACAGGAACTGCACGCGTTGCGACATCTCGCGCACGATGTCGCAGAACCGCCCGACGTTGTGGTCGTCGAGCGGCGCATCGACCTCGTCGAGGAGGCAGAACGGCGCGGGGTTGAGATCGAAGATGGAGAACACCAGCGCGACGGCGGTCAGGGCCTTTTCGCCGCCCGACAGCAGGTGGATGGTGCTGTTGCGCTTGCCCGGTGGACGTGCCATCACAGCCACGCCGGCGCTCAGCACGTCCTCGCCGGTCATCTCGAGATACGCATGCCCGCCGCCGAACAGCCGCGGAAACTTTTCCTTGAGGCCGGCGTTCACGCGATCGAAGGTGTCCTGGAAGCGTTGCCGGGTCTCCTTGTCGATGCGGCGGATCGCGTTCTCGAGCGTAGCCAGCGCCTCGGTGAGATCGGTGAACTGGCGATCCAGATACTCCTTGCGCTCGGATTGCTCCTTGAATTCGTCGATCGCCGCCAGGTTGACCGACCCGAGACGCACGATGCGATCGGTGGTCTCCGCCAGGTTCTGCTCCCATGCCGCAATCGTCGCTTCGGCCGTCAGCGCACCGAGCACCGTTTCGAGATCGAAGTGTGTCGCTGCGAACTGCTCGGCGAGTGACTCGCGCCGCACGCGGATCTCCTGTGCGGCGAGCCGCGCCTGCTCCATGGTGCCACGCACTTCGTCGACGCGCGTTTCGCAGCCGACCCGCTGCTCTTCCAGCCCCCGCAACCCCGACTCGGCAGCCTCCAGGGACTCTCGCGCGGTGCGCAGCTCTCCTTCCACCGTGAGCTTGCGCGAGAGCGCCTGCTCGAGCGAGCGCTCCATGTCCGCGAGTGGGGTGACCGCGCCGCGAATCTGCGCGTCGAGCTCCTCGCGTCGCGCTTTGAGTTGCGCCAGTTGCGTGCGCATGCGCTCGAGCGCCGATAGCGTGGCACTTTGCGCCGCGCGGCGTGATTCGAGCTGAATCTCCACCTCGCGCGCATGCGCGCGTTCCTGCTCCGCCTGCCCGCGAGCCTGCTCGAGGTCGGTGCGCAGCCGTTCGCGCTCCGCCGCAAGGTCGGGGCGCCGCTCATCCAGCACTCGCAGCGCCGCCTCCGCCTGCCCGAGCCGCGTGCGCGCGGCCTGCATACCGGCTTCGGCCTCGCGGACCTGCAGCTCGAGTGTCGTCCGCTCCTTGAGCAGCCCTTCGAGGCGTGCAGCGGTCTCGCTGACGCGTTCACGTGATGCATCGAGCTGGGCGCTGAGGCCCGATTGCTCGGCGTGGCGCCGATTCACATCCGCCTGCAGGTTCTCGCGACGCGCCTCGAGGTCAGTGGCGCGTGCCCGCGCTTGGGCGAGCGAGCCCTCCAGCGTGCGAACCGCCTGTTCGGCTTGCGCCACCTCGGTCCGCAAGCCCTCCATCTCCTCCTCACGCTCCAGGACACCGGCGTGCGTGTCGCGATCCCGGCTCACGCGCAGCCAATGCTCGCCGATCCAGATCCCGTCGCGGGTGATGATCGATTCCCCGGGGTGCAGAAACGCGCGACGCACCAGCGCCGCAGCCAGGTTGTCGACGGCATAGACATGGCCCAGCAGTGTCTGCAGCGCTGCGGGACCCTCCACCTTGGCGAGCAGGCTTTGCGCCGGCAGTTCGCCGCGCGCGCCGCTCTGCCCCAGCAGGAAGGTCACCTGCCCGGATTCGAGCTGGTCGAGAACCGCGGTCACGGCATCGAAGCCGTCGACGCACACAGCTTCGAGGTACCCGCCGAGGACCGTCTCGACGGCGCGCTCCCAGCCTTTCTGCACGCGGATCTTCTGCGCTAGGCGCGGCCGATCGGCGAGCGAGTGCGACCCGAGCCACTCCATAACCCGGCCCTGGGCTTGCCCCAGCGCGGCCTGTTGCAGGGCTTCGAGGGAGACCAGACGCCCGTGTAACGCCTGGCTATGCGAACGCGCCTCGTCCAGGCGGGCCACGACCTGCGTTTCCAGCTCGCGCGCGGCCTGCATCCCTTGCAGTGCCGTCTCGAGCTCCTGGCGTGCCATCTCGCCCGCCTGGCGCGCCACCAGCTCGCGATCGCTCAACAATTCAAGCTGAACTGCGGTCTCACTCTTCTCGAGCGGGCCGCGCTCGGCCTGCACGCGATCCAGCTGACCGCGCAGATGGCGTAGCCGATTCTCGATTTCTTCAATGCGTGCGCGCTCGACTTGTGCGCCCTGTTCGGCCGTTCCGGCCTCGCGGGTGTGCTCTTCCCAGCGTGACTGCCACGCCTGCATCGTGGCTTCGAGGCTTTGCAGTTGCTGCGCAGAGGCGCGTTCGCGTTCGTGAGCCAGCGCGTGGCGCGGCTCGAGATCGCGCAAGGCCGAGAGCAGTTCGTGCGCCTGCGCCTCGTCGCGTTGCAGCTGCCCGGCGAGCTCGGTGCTGCCGCTTTCTGTCTGCTCCAGGTCCGTGCGCTGGCGCTGGCGCAGCTCACGCGCATGCTGGATCGACTGTTCGAGGCGCGTGGCATCGGCGCCCAGCTGGTAGTAGCTCGCCTGCACTGCATTCAGGCGATCGTTCTGCTCGGCCTGGTGTGAGCGCGATTTTTCGATCGCGGCCTCGATGGCCCGCAGGTCCGCAATGGCGGCCTGCATGCCGACCTCCCGCTCGCGGGTCGCCTGCTCGCGATTCGCCGCCTCGGCCTCGAGGTCGCGCAGCTTCAGGGCGAGCACTTCGGCCCCGAGCTTGCGCTCCTCCTCCTTGAGCACCTGGTAGCGACGTGCGGTCGCGGCCTGGCGCTGCAGGTGCCGGATCTGCTTTTCCACTTCTTCCCGCAGGTCGTTCAGTCGCTCGAGGTTTTCGCGCGTGTGCGCGATGCGATTCTCGGTCTCGCGGCGCCGCTCCTTGTACTTCGAAATACCGGCGGCCTCCTCGAGAAACGCCCGCAGGTCTTCAGGCTTGGCCTCGATGAGGCGGGAGATCATGCCTTGCTCGATGATCGCGTAACTGCGCGAGCCGAGCCCGGTGCCGAGGAACAGCGCCGTGATGTCCTTACGCCGGCAGCGCGCCCCGTTGATCAGGTAGACCGACGTTCCGTCACGCGACACGACTCGCTTGAGCGAGACCTCCGCGTAGTTCGCGTACTGTCCGCCGATGGCCCCGTCCGCGTTGTCGAAGACCAGCTCGATCGAGGCGGTGCCGACCGGCTTGCGCGCACTCGAGCCGTTGAAGATCACGTCGGCCATCGAGTCGCCGCGCAGGCGCGTGGCCGAGATCTCACCCATCACCCAGCGCACGGCATCGATGACGTTCGATTTGCCGCAGCCGTTCGGGCCGATGATGCCCGTGAGATTGGAGGGAAAGTGGATCGAGGTGGGGTCGACGAAGGATTTGAAGCCGGCGAGCTTGATTCGGGTTAGCCGCATGATGTCCCTGGGCTGACTCCGCAGGCGTGGTTCATGTTGGCGGCGTAGTGTAAAGTAAATTCACTGTTGGTTCGATACGTTGCAGGCACTTCATGAGCGCACCGGCGAGCCGTGCGCGTCCGAGCACGGCGCTCGAGACCTTCCCCAATCCCGAGCGCGAGCGTGACTACACGATCCGGATGACCATCCCGGAGTTCACGTGCCTGTGCCCGCGCACCGGGCAGCCGGATTTCGCGACGCTCGAGATCGAATACGTGCCCGACGCGACCTGCGTCGAGCTCAAGGCGCTCAAGCTCTACATCTGGTCGTTCCGCGACCGCGGCGCGTTTCACGAAGCGGTGACGAACGAGATCCTCGATCACCTGGTGGCCGCGGTGGCCCCGCGCTTCATGCGCATCACGGCGCGATTCAACGTGCGCGGCGGCATCTACACCAACGTGATCGCTGAGCATCGCAAGCCCGGCTGGCAGGCCGCCCTGCCCGTCAGCCTCCCGTAGAGCAGTCCGGTCGGGTCGTCGGCTGGGAGAGTAAGAGCAGTCCGGCTGAGGTCGTCGGCTGGGTGTGCCCGGATGACCTCGGCGTCCCGACACGAATGAGACGCCGTGGCACTGACATCCGAGCGATCGCGCTGTCCCTCGTCTTGCTCTCAATGCAATCAAATCCGAACGGGACACCGAGGTCATCCGGCACACCCAGCCAACGCCCCAACCGTCCTGCTTTAAACAGTGACTTGT
>Ga0126377_10000976_pt1 | contig 18376 bp, 15 predicted proteins | sample PanSoiMetPlot_22_FD_92647 | JGI IMG/M metagenome (GOLD analysis project Ga0126377, IMG submission 92647) | Tropical forest soil microbial communities from Panama - MetaG Plot_22 | ecosystem: Environmental > Terrestrial > Soil > Tropical forest > Bulk soil | place: Panama | collected 2016-02-17 | reverse complement strand
CGGTATGAGGACTGGGAGCTGGACGACCCCGCCGGCCAGCCGGTCGACAAGGTCCGTGAGATCCGCGACGAGATCGACCAGCGGGTGCGCCGCCTCGCCGACGAGCTCATCGCGACCCCAGCCGGCTGACCCGGCCCGTCGGCGGGGTAGCCACGACAAGCCAACGGCCAGGGTCGAGGGGCTGCGTGCAGCTGCTGATCATCGGCGGCATGCCAATGATGTGCCACCGGCGCCAGCCGGGCCGCCGACGCCGGCGGGCGAGCCAGCCCAGTGTCGCGGCAGCGCCCGCGACGCTGCCGATCGCGACCAGATGGAGGTCATCGGGCCAGCGCAGCCCCGCCAGGACGAGCGCCGTGGCGACCACCACCACGATCGCCCAGGAGTACGCGATCCCAAACCGGGGATGACGGCCTGGACGCTTGGGCGCGGTGGCGGCCACCGCACCGGCGATAACCGCGGTCAGGCCGGCGGTGATATGGCAGGCCAGCGCGACGGAGAACGCATCCAGCCCGGCGGCAGCTCGACGCGGCCACCGGCCAGCAAGCTGAGCAGGCGCATACCCGGTCAGCTCCGCGTCAGGACCTGGCCGCTGCTGCCGTCCACGGTGACCTGCTGGCCGTCGGCGAGCCGCACGGTGGCGTCCCCGGTGCCGACCACGGCGGGGATGCCGTACTCGCGGGCGACCAGGGAGGCGTGGGCGGCCAGCGTGCCCGAATCGGTGACGACCGCGGCCGCGGACGCGAACAGCGGCGACCACGCTGGTGTGGTGGCGCGGGCGACCAGAACCTCGCCGGGCCGGAAGCGGTCGAACTCCCGCGGGCTGTAGACGATACGGGCCGGGCCGGTGGCGCGGCCGGGGCTGGCCGGCTCGCCGACGATCGCGCCCTCCGGCACGGGGCCGCTGCCCCGCACGGCGTCCACGGTCGCCAGCAACTGCCTGACCAGCAGGCGTGGGGGCTGGCCGATCGCCAGGGGGGCGAGCAGGCGCCGCTGTCGCTCCCAGGTCGCCCGCCGCTGCGTGACGACCTCACGCAACGCCGCCGACGGTTGGTCCAGCTCGGCGCGGATCAGGAAGAACACGTCGCCGGCGTCCTCGATCGCGCCACCGGCGCACAACGCCTCGCCCAGCCGCAGCGCGCAGCGGCGCAGCAGCGGCCAGCCGAGGGTGAACTGGCGGGCCTGCTGCTCGCGGAACACCGCGTAGCGTTGCGCCACCTCCAGCAGCGCCGTGAAGCGGGCCTGCAGCTCGGGCCGGTCCGCCAGCGCGCGAGTGCAGCGGTCGGTGAGCGCTTCCCGCTTGCGGGCCAGCTCCTCGTGCCGCCCGGACGGTGCAGCTGCGGGCACGCCCTGCTCCCCAACGGTCGGGTGACCCCAATCGAGGCTCTCGACGGCGTACGGCAGCAGCTCGGGCCGGGCGCCCGGCAGGCCGGCCAGCAACTCCTGGACGCTGGCCTCGACCGTCGCGGCCAGGTGCTCGCGGAAGAAACGGGCCAGGACGCCCTCCGTCTTCCAGGCGGCGCCGCCCACCACCGCCAGCAACCACAGGTACTCGCCAGCGAGCCCGCCGACCTCGTCGACGATACCCGCCAGCTGCGCGGGCGTGGCGGTCTCGACACGCCGCCCGGCCGCCTCGACGGTCTCCCGGTAGTGGGGCAGGAACTGCGTGCGCCACTCCTCAGCGAGGTGCCCGAGCAGCCGGCGGTCGGCGCGGACCGGATCCCGCCCGGGACCGAGCAGGGCATAGCGCACGAACCGCAGCAGCCGCCCGCGGCCGCGCAGCAGCTCCGCCACGACCGTTCCCGGCGACAGGCGCGGCACCGCGGTGTAGTACCAGCCGTTGATCGCCGCGTAGGGGAAGCCGAGCGACGCGCCGAGGTGGCGGCGCGTCGCTGCCAGGTAGCCCTCCTCAATGCGCACCAGCAGCCAGTCAGCGAACAGCGGCGTCATCGCCTCGGGCAGCCACTCACCCAGGCGGAAGTTGCGCATCCAGTAGCCCGGCGCAGGCGGGGTCCAGCTGGCCGGGTCCGGCAGCGCGGTCATCGGCCGGGCCTGCAACAGCCACAGCACGCCATCACCGTCGATCGCCCACTCAATGTCCTGCGGCGCGGCAAAGCACGCCTCCACCCGGCGGGCGAGCGCGGCGACCTCGCGGGCCTGGTCGACAGTGATCGCCTGCTCCGCCCTACGAGCACACCTGGCCTGCCCGTCGCGCACCACCCAGCGGTCGCCGCCGGCCTCACCGCCGACCAGCCGCTCGCCCAGCCCCCGCACGGCGCTGATGACGACCTCGCCACGGTCGCCGCTCAGCGGGTCGGCGGTGAAGGCGACCCTGGCCGCGCGGGCCGGCACCATCACCTGCACGAGCACCGCGAGCCGCGGCCCCGGGTCCACGCCCGCGGTCGCCCGCGGGCGGGCCTGGCGGTAGGCCGACAGCCGCGCCGAGGCGGCCGAGTCCAGGACGCGGGCCACCGCGGCGGGCAGCTCGTCCAAGCCGACGTCCAGGACGGTCTCGTACTGACCGGCGAACGAGGCGCCCTCCAGGTCCTCCGCGGCCCCTGACGAGCGCACCGCGTACCGCTGGCCCGGCCGGCCCGCCAGGTCCGCGGCCGCCGCCCGCAGCCGCGCCCACACCGCGTCCAGGTCCGCCGCACCGGCCGCGGTCACCACCACCCCGGCCGGCACCGGGAAGCCCGCCGCGGCCAGGCGCGCGAGGTTGGCCGCCTTGGTCCCCAGCAGCGCTCGCGCCCGGTCGGGCTCCAGGCCGGCGGCCTCGGCGAGGGTGACGACGGGCCGCAGCACCCGACCCTCGGGCGCGCCCGGTCGCAGTTCAGCCGGTCCGGCCATCTCTCCTGCCTCCGATCTCGACGCCGGCTGGTCGTGCCGGTCGTGCTCGTCGCCAGCGGGGGTCATGGCCCGCAGCCAGAGCCCGGCCAGCTCCTCCACGGCCTCCTCCAGCGGCGCGGCCGCCCCGTGCCCACGGCCGGCCCCAGACCCGGCCTGCGCCCGCATGAGCAGGTGCATCACGGTCGGGCCGACCAGAGCCTGCACCGCCAGCGCCGGGTCTATCCGGCGCAGGCGGCCCGCTGCCATCTGCTCGGCCAGGTAGGTCGCCACCAGCGGCAGGCTGCGCATCCCGTGAGCGGCATCCTGCTGAACCTCGGCGTTCCTGCGGCCGTCGGGATCGCCGACGGGACGGCGGCGGGAGAGCTCGAACAGCAGCTGCAGCAGCAGGCCGACATGACCGTCCATCGTGGCGGCCACGGCCTGCGCGACCGCGGGGATGACCTCGGCCGGTGGCCGGTCGCCCATGGTCTCCAGGACGGCCGCGATCGGCTCGAACGGGGAGAAGCGCCGGACCCCATCGGCTGACCGCAGTCCCCTTGACCTGGCGCCGGGATCGCTCTGGGTGGGCGGGGTGGATGGTCGCTAGCATGGCGCGCGGTACGGGCCGACGTGCCCACACGCAACCACCGGCCCAACGGTCACGACACGCCATGGACGCCTCCGCACCCGCTGACACCGGCCGCCCGGCGCTGGATGGCAACGGCGCTGCGGACCGTCAAGGCCTCAAGCGCCGAGCAGCGCGAGGCTCGGCGGGTGGAGCAGGCGGCCACGCAGGCGTGGCGGGCGGGGGCGCGCGCGGCCAAGGCGGTCGCGTTTGCGCAGGTGCGCTTCCGCTACCGTCCCGAGCTGCCCGAGGCGCACCGCGACCTGAGCTTCACCATCCCACCCCGCGGCATGACCGCGTTCGTGGGCCCCTCGGGCGCCGGCAAGACCACGGTGTTCTCCCTGATCGAGCGGTTCTACGAGCCCGACGCCGGCCGGGTCCTGGTCGACGGCACCGACTGGCCGCTGGCCCAACTGCGCGCCGCGATCGGCTATGTCGAGCAGGACGCTCCGGTGCTGTCGGCACCCTGCGGGAGAACCTGCGGGTTTGGCACGCCCGACGCCGGCGAGGACGACCGGCGCAGGTGCTGCGGACCACCCGGCTCGATGGCCACGTCGCGCGGCTGCCCGAGGGCCTGGACACCCTGGTCGGCCACCGCGGCACGCGGCTGTCAGGCGGCGAGCGTCAGCGGGTGGCGATCGCGCGTGCTCTGCTGCTGGGTCTGGCCGGCCGTGGCGACAACGGCTCGCGTCGTCAGTGCGTCGGCAGCTCGGGGCCGGCGCTGCTGTCGGGGTGTCGTTCTGCGCGGCGCTTGATCGCGGTGAGCCAGCTTTGACGGATCGCGCCGCTCGCGGGGCGGATCAGCCGCCAGTAGCGGGCGAAGCGGCGGCCCGATGTGGGGTCGGTGCAGGCCACTCGTGTCTCGGTGCTCAGCTGGGTGGCTCTGCCGCCGGCGGCGGGGTCAAGCTGGAAGCTGGCTGCCATCTTGGCGTAGCCGGCCTGGTCGAACGCGGTGAAGTCGTCGCCGTCGGCAACCGCCGCGCCGTGGCCGCCGGCAGGCCGCCAGGGCTGCCCGATGGCGCCGAACGCCAGCTCCCGCCCCGGGTCCGCACCCAGGATGGCGAAGCCGAACCGCACTGCCCAGCCCAGCAGCGGCTCGTCGGCGGCAAAGCGGGCCCGCGGGCTGCGCACGAGCCGTCCTGGCAGGACGCGCACGCCCATCAGCACGCGGAACAGGCGCAGCTCGCCGGTGGTGACCTGGGACAACGCGGCCCAGACCCGGTCGGGCGACGCGGCGACCAGGGTCGAATAGCGATCGGCGGTCTGGAAGGTGGGGATGAGCCGGTCCAGGACGGTGGAGGCCACCGGTTCGGTCTCGGCCATCATGCCGTGCTCCCCTTGACCGGACGCCACAGCCGTTCTCGTCGCTGGCTCTCTGGAGACAGCCTACGTATCGGCAGGCCGCCGTGGTGCTCCCGGACGCCCTGCCAGACCAGCCAGGCACCGCCGATCTCGGCCAGCGCGGCGAGGGCGAACAGGGTGCTGGAGTTTGAGGACTTGGCGGCAGCTCCCTCGGCCTCTCACAACCCTCAACCCAACACCCAAGTCCCTCAGGTGGGGCCTGATGACTCGCCGGTCGGCGCTCGTCTGGCGGTGCGGTACATCCCGACGGCCTCCTCGACGGTGGTGGCGTCCTCGGGGGTCTTGTCCTGGCGCCAGCGGCCGGTGAACCTGGGGAACCGCAACGCCAGGCCCGCGTCCTCTTTGAGGACGCCCCAGCCGGCGGTGTGGTTCGGGGACAGGGTCAGCTCCGCGGCCAGGACCTCCACCACCAGCGCCGGTTCGAACCACACGTCCGCGACCCCGCGCGAGTCCACCCGGGCGGGCCGCTCAGCGCGCGCCAGCGGTGCCAGCCGAGCGGGCAGCGCCGCGAGGTCGGCGTCGCTGACGCCGGTGCCGCAGTTGCAGATGGTCTGGAACCGGTTGCCGGCGGGGTCGTAGACGGCCAGCAGCAGTGCCCCGTAGATCCCCGCGCGGCGGCCCCGGCCGGCGTGGGCGCCCACCACCACCAGGTCCAGGGTGTCGGACAGCTCGGTGCGGTAGTCGCGCTTGAGCTTGATCCACTGCCAGCCGCGGGCGCCCGCCCGGTAGCCGGCCGCAGGGTCCAGCGACTTGCAGATCAGCCCTTCGCAGCCCTCGGCCACGGCCTGCTCGAACACCCGCTCCAGTGCCGCCGGGTCGTTGTCGACCCGCACGGCGGTCGCCAGCCGCAGCCGCGCCGATCCGAGGATGGCCTGGGTCAGCCTGGCCCGCCGCTCCAGATAGGGCAGCCGGGTCAGATCCTCGCCGTCGGCGTACAGCAGGTCGAAGCAGAACATGCTGACCGGGTAGTCGCCGACCGCTTCGGCGATGCCGTACTTGCGCCGGCGGAACATCACCTCCTGGAACGGGCGCAGCTCCCCCGAGGCCGGGTCGGCGGCCACCACCTCGCCCTCCAGGATCACCTCGCGGGGCCCGAGGCTGCGCTCGAGCAGCTCCACCACCTCGGGGAACTGGGTGGAGACGCGTTCCAGCCGGCGCGTGAACAACTCCAGACGCCCGTCAGATGTGCGGTGGGCCTGCACGCGGATGCCGTCGTACTTGTACTCGGCCGCGCAGGCCCCGCTCAGCTTGGCCAGGATCTCGCCGCTGTCGGACAGCCGCTGGGCCAGCATCGGCCGCACCGGGCTGCCCGCCCGGACCTGCATCTGCTCGAGGGCCGGCAGCCCGCCCGCGGTGAGCGTGGCGGTGACCAGGCTGAGATCGGAGCAGATGTTCCAGGCGCGCTCCAGCACCGGGCGTGCGCTGCGCCCACCCGCGTGGACCTGCGCGAGCGCGTCCAGGATGGTGGCGGTGCCGATCCCCAGGCGCAGCGCGCCGGTGACCGTGCGGACCAGGTAGCGGGCCTCCAGCGCGGTCGCCGGCTCGAGCAGGCCGACCAGCCCGGTCAGTTTGCGGCTGAGGGAGCCCTCCCCTTGGGCTTGGGCGATCTGGTGGAGGGTGTCGAACACCACCTGGACCTCCAGGGTCGCCGGCCGCGCCCCGACGGCGGCCTGGAGCAGCTGCTCGGCGGCCAGGCCCAGGTCGCCGAGCTGGCGGGCGGTGGCGCGCACCTGCTCGACCGGCAGTTCGGTGGCTTGCGCGACCGCCCGCGCGGCCAGCCGCTCGGCCATGCCGAGGTCGACCCCGGCGAAGTCGGGCGCGATCTGACCCTGGCACAGCAACGCCACCGAGGGCAGCAGGGTGGTCGGGGTCTCGGCGAACAGCGCGGCGAGCCGGTCGATCAGCGCCAGCCGCGCAGTGGAGCGCTCCAGGTCCCGGTACGCCGCCGCGACGATCTCGTACCGCACCCGTGCTCCTTCCACCCGGCAGGTCTGCCACCAGTCGTACGACGCCGACGGTCGCGCAGGCAGGATATCGGCAGGCCGTCGCGCTTGAGACGGCGTGACCTTGAATGTGTACGCGCACGTGCGTCCCGCGCAGGACCAGGAGGCTGCCGAGTGGAGCGCCGCGGGGCGGACGTGGCGCGTCTGGCGTCCAGCTCTGGCTGCGGGACGTCCAGCGTGATCTGCCGGGTGGTGACGTCGATGGTGATGGGGTCGCCGTCGCGGACCAGGCCGATCGGCCCGCCCGTGGCCACCTCGGGTGCCACGTGGGCGACCATGAAGCCGTGGGTGCCGCCGGAGAAGCGGCCGTCGGTGACGAGCGCGACGTGCTCGGATAGGCCGGCGCCGACGATGGCGGCGGTGACGTGGAGCATCTCGCGCATGCCGGGGCCGCCGACCGGGCCCTCGTTGCGGATGACCACCACATCGCCGGGCTGGATCCCGCCGTTGGTGATGGCCTGGAAGCAGTCTTCCTCGCGCTCGAAGACCTTTGCGGGCCCGGCGTGCCGGGTGCGGTACGTCGGGGTGGACCAGGCCGGCGTCCAGCAGGCGTTTGGAGAGCAGCGCGAGCCCGCCGGCGCGGTACAGGTCGGTGGCGACGTAGCGGCCGCCGGGCTTGAGGTCGGCGTAGATGGGCGAGCGGGTGGCGATCTGGTGGAAGTCCTCCAGCTCCAGGGTCACGCCTGCCTCGTGGGCGATGGCGAGCAGGTGCAGCACCGCGTTGGTGGAGCCGCCGGTCGAGGCGAAGCTGGTGATGGCGTTCTCGAACGCGGCGCGGGTGAGGATCGACCGGGGCAGGACGGCGTCGTGCACCAGGCGCACCGCCAGCTCGCCCGCGTGCCGGGAGACCTGCTGTTTGCGCTCGTCGAGCGCGGGGACCTCGTTGGCCCCGGCGGGGCTGAGCCCGAGGAACTCCAGGGCGCAGCGCATGAACCTCCGCGCCGCCATGTGGTCAAGGGCACGGTGTTTGGCGTGGACACCACGATGGAGTTCTCGCTCGAGCCGCGTGGTTCGGGAACGCGGGCGCAAGCTCGACGAGGCTGCACCCTTCTCCCACAGGTGTACCCACCGCCCGCCAAGGTCCACAAGCCGGCCAGGCGGCGGGAACCAGGACCGCTCCCGGGGGTGTCCCGACTCGTCTGGTAGGCCTCGCTCGCTGCTCCTAACAGCGCCGAGCGCCACCCCGCACGCGGCCGCGCCGTGGGCCCCATGCGCGCCGCAGCGTCCGGGCCTCCAGCATGGGCCACTATCCCGCCACTAGCCTGGCAGCGACGGAGTCATCCCTGTCTGTCACTCCCTCGCTCCTGTCAGTCACCACGCCAGCCTCACCGTGGTGTCGGCAAGGGTTGGGGAGGCAGGTGGCTTCGCGGGTGATCAGGGCTCCGCCGTGAGTGCCGGTGGGCGTCGAGACGCGGCCGGATTTGCTCGATCGAGGGACTTGGGAGAGGGTTGCAAGCTGCAAGCAAAGTCGGTCAGGGGAGGCGCTGCGTGTGCGAACCGTCCAACGTCGGCTCCTGCTCGCGGCGACCGGGCTGAACGTCGGCGTCGGCCGGCGGGTCGGCGCCGACGGGACCACGGGCCGCTTGGTGGTCTCCTGCGTCCGCGGCGGCGAGCCGCTGGTCCCGCCAGCCCGCCACGGCTCCAGGCGTCATCACCGGAGTGGTGACGGTCGGGGTGCTCGGGCCGCTGGGGTGACGCCCGCGCCGGTGGGAGGGCTCCTGAGGGCGCGACGATGGAGGGTGCCTGCTCGGGCTGCCGGAGGTCGGGGTCCGGCGCGCGCCGCTGGAGGAGGTTTGGCATGACGACCGCGACCGCGGATCTGCGCGGGCGGGTGTGCCTGGTTACCGGGGCCACCTCGGGGATCGGCCGCGCGGCCGCGGAGGGGATCGCCGCGATGGACCACCCTGCTGGCGCGGCCGTTCATGCGCAGCCCGCAGCAGGGCGCGGACACCGTCGTGTGGCTGGCGTCCTCGCCGCAGGTTGAGGGCGTCACCGGCAGGTACTTCACCCGCCGCCGGGAGCTGCGCTCCTCGGCGCGCTCCTACGACCGCGACGCGGCCGGGCGGCTGTGGGAGGTCAGCGAGCGGCTCACGGGCCTCACCATGGACGCCCAGCGTCAGCAGGATGCTGCGCAACCAGGAGGTGAGGACGGATGAGGCTCGGGGTCCACGTGGTCAGCTTCACGCTGCCCGGAGGGGCGGGCACGATCGGCCCGACCCTGGCCGGGGTCGCCCGCGCGGCCGAGGACGCCGGGGTCGCCAACCTGTCGGTGATGGACCATTACCTGCAGCTGGGCAGGGGCGAGGCGGCGGGGCAGCCGATGCTGGAGGGTTACACGACGCTGGGCTTCCTGGCCGCGCATACCAGCAGGGTCGAGCTGCAGCTGCTGGTCACCGGCGTCACCTACCGGCATCCCGGGCTGCTGGCCAAGATCGTGTCCACGCTGGACGTGCTGTCCGGCGGGCGCGCGCTGCTGGGGCTCGGCGCGGCCTGGTATGAGCGTGAGCACGCCGCGCTGGGCGTGCCGTTCCCGCCGTTGGCCGAGCGGTTCGAGCGGCTGGAGGAGACGCTGCAGATCGTGCTGCAGATGTGGAGCGAGAACGACGGCCCTTTCACCGGTCGGCACTACCGGCTGGCGGAGACGCGCAACGCGCCCCAGCCGCTGGCACGGCCGCACCCGCCGATCATGATCGGTGGGGGTGGGGAGCGCAGGACCCTGCGCCTGGTCGCTCGGTACGGTGACGCCTGCAACCTGTTCGCTGGCGGGCGGTCGGGTCCTGAGCAGGTCAGGGCCAAGCTCGACGTGCTGGCGGGGCACTGCGAGCGGGAGGGCGGCGACGTCGACCGTATCCGCAAGACGATCCTGTGGGTCGAGCCGATCGAGCCGACCGCCGAGGGCGGCCGGGTGTTCGCCGAGCGGATGCGCCCCTACGCCGACGTCGGCATCCAGGAGGTCCACGTGATGCCGCCCGCCGGCGACTCCGTCGCCTACGTCCAAGGTCTCGGCGCGCATGTCGTCGGCCGCTTGGAGAGTGTCCCCTGAGGTTGGCGGAACCCGGCTGCCGATGGCCGCTACCTGTACCTCGTCGGCGGCGCGCCGCAGGTCGGAAAGTCGTCGCTGGCGCAGCGGCTGCTGGCGATCGACGGGGATCCCGTGGCCGTAACTGGTTTCCAGGCTGTTGCGCGGGACCGTGACCGCTGACGAGCTGCCACGGCCGTTCGAGCTGCCGATCGAGGCGCTGGCACCTGAGTTCGAGGACATCGGCTGACCGTGGCCGGGTGGTGCTTGTCTTCGACGCGAGCCCGCTCAGCCACTTCGCCCGAGCCACTGAACTGGATACCCTTCGGGTGCTGGTCGCCGAGTTCGAGTGCGTGACCACCAAGGCGGTGCGCACCGAGCTGCGTCACGGCGTGGAGCGGCATCCTGCCCTGCGCGCCGCGGTCGAGTTGGACTGGGTGGCGACGGTCTCGTGTGATGACCTGGACGAGCTGTACCTGTTTGGCCAGTACATGAACCGGCTGGGCAACTTGGCGCGAAACGCGGGCGAGGCGTCGGTGCTCGCGTGGGCTGAAGCGCACGGGGCCGCCGCGTACGTGAACGACCAATGGCCGAGGATCCCGACGGGCCGGACCGTGCACTGTTTGACCCGATGTTCGCCAAGGCGCTGAACTACCGCTGACGGCGGACGCGGAGTTGGCTGGCAGGAGGCGTGCGACACGGCGTGAGCGGGCGAGGTAGTGGTCGCGACCCGGGCGGGCAGGAGCGCTGGCGCGCCAGCGCCGGCGGCGGGTGCTGTCGTTGCCGGTCGTCGCCCGGCTGGCGCCGGCTGTGACCGGCTGACCGGCGCATGCTCGCGGTCCACGCGCTCTGGTCGGCCACCGGGCGGTTGTGCCTGTGGGCGGAGGATTCCGCGCTGCCGGCCAGCGTGTCGCCTGGACGTGGCCGTCCGGCGCGGAGCCCGCGGCCGCGCCCGCACCCGTTCGCCTGCCGAGCGGATCGGCTTCGCGCCGAGTTCGGCGGCGCGCTGGTGGCCGGTACGTCCAGCGAGGTGGAGCTGACCCTGCTGCTGCCCGGCGGGCGGCGCGGGCCGCTGGCCTCTCCCGAGCTGGTCCGTGAGCAGCCGCTGCCGCCCGCGCCCGTGGCGGGCCTTGCCCCCTGGCAGGTTCCCGCGCTCGCGGTCGAACCGTGTGCCGCGGTCGACCTGCTGCTTGCTCCGCCCGCGGGCGTGCGGCCGGGCGCCTCGTACCGCTACCTGGGCGAAGTCGCCAAGCTCGTGTGCGAGCTCGCTGCCGCCGGGCGGGTCCTGCCCGCGTTGGTCATCGAGGGCGACCGTGCCGCCGCCAGGTGGCAGCCCGCTGTTGGGCCCGCTGACCGCGAGCGGCTGGCGCGGCTCGCCCGCGCCATGCCGCCGGCCTGCCGGGCCGAGTGGGACGCGACCCGACGGGCGGCCACGCGTCGCGGCGTGGGCGGGCAGGCGGGTGACGCCAGCCGCCTGGACCTGGACGGGCGGCCGCCGCATCTGGTCCTGGAGGCGGCGCTGGGCGCGCTCACCGACGCGGTCGTCCGGGAGGCGCTCGGCGGCAGCTCGCTCCTGCCGCCGCGGCGGGGGCGACGGCCCGCGCGCCTGCGCGCCGCGGCGGCCTGGCTCGGCGCGCTCACCGCGCCCGACGCGGTCGTCGATGCTGAACCGGACGAGCTCGCGGAGCTGCGGCGGACCCTCCAGGTGTGGCGGGCCTCCGGGCCGGCTGCAGGCGGCGCGGTGCGCACCTGCTTCCGGCTGGCTCCGCCCGGCGACGGCCGTGGACCGGCGTCGCCGCAGGCGAGCCCAGAGGTCGATGGGCAGGCACATGACGCCCTCTGGCGGCTGGAGCTGCTGCTGCAGGGTGCGGACGACCCGAGCCTGCTGATCCCGGCGGCGCGGGTGTGGCGCGCCCGTGGCAGCCTGGCCGTGGCCGCTGGTCAGGTCGAGCATCCCCAGGAGCGCCTGCTTGCGGATCTCGGCCGCGCCGTGCGGCTGTACCCCGAGCTGGAGCGGGCGCTCGGGCAGCGCCGGCCGGTCGCGCTGGAGCTGGACACCGGGGGCGCGCACCGGTTCCTGCGCTCGGCGGCGCCGCTGCTCGCGCAGGCCGGCTTCGGCGTACTCACTCCCGCGTGGTGGCGGACGCGGCCTGCGCGGCTGGGGCTGAAGCTGACCGCCGAGGCGGACGAGGCGCCCGGCGGGTCCGCGCCCGCGCGGGTCGGCGTCGCGGGCCTGGTCGACTACCGCTGGGAGCTGGCGCTCGGCGACGACGCGCTCACGCCCGGGGAGTTGCACGAGCTGGCCCAGCTCAAGCTGCCGCTGGTGCAGGTCCGCGGCCGCTGGGTGGAGCTGGACCCCGAGGCGCTGGACCGCGCGGTCGCGTTCTTGCAGCGGCAGGAGCGGGCCGGCGGCGTGGCCGGGCAGATGGAGGCCGCCGAGCTGCTGCGGACCGCCGCGGGGTTGGAGGATCCCGGCGTCGGCCTGCCGGTGGTCTCGGTCGAGGCCGGCGGCTGGGTGCGCGGCCTGCTCGGCGGGGCCGGCGGCCAGCAGCTGGAGCAGCTGGCGACCCCGCCGGGCTTCGACGGCCGGCTGCGTCCCTACCAGGAGCGCGGCCTGGCGTGGCTGGCCTTCCTCGGCCGGCTCGGGCTGGGTGCCTGCCTCGCCGACGACATGGGGCTGGGCAAGACCCCGACGACGCTGGCGCTGCTGGCGGCCGAGCGCACTGGCGGGCCGCGGCCTGGGCCGACGCTGCTGGTGTGTCCGATGTCGCTGGTGGGCAACTGGCAGCGGGAGGCGGAGCGCTTCACGCCCGGGCTGGTGGTGCACGTGCACCACGGCGCCGAGCGGCTCGCCGGGCCGGAGCTGGCGGAGGCGGTCGGGCGGGCGGACCTGGTGGTCACCACCTACGCGCTGGCCGCCCGTGACCGTGAGGCGCTGGCGGGGATCGACTGGGCGCGGGTCGTGCTGGACGAGGCGCAGAACGTGAAGAACCCTGCCGCCCGGCAGACCCAGGCGGTCCGTGCGCTGCAGGCCCCGCAGCGGGTCGCGCTGACCGGGACCCCGGTCGAGAACCGCCTCGCCGAGCTGTGGTCGATCATGCAGTTCTGCAACCCGGGCCTGCTCGGCTCCGCCGCGTCGTTCCGCACCCGCTTCGCCAACCCGATCGAGCGCTTCGACGACGACGACGCCGCCGCGCTGCTCAGGCGGCTGACCGGCCCGTTCGTCCTGCGCCGGGTCAAGACCGACCGGTCGATCATCGCCGACCTGCCGGCCAAGCTGGAGATGCTGGTGTACTGCAACCTCACCCGGGAGCAGGCCACCCTGTACCAGGCGGTCGTGGACGACATGCTCGCCAAAGTGGAGGCGAGCGACGGCATCGAGCGCCGGGGCCTGGTCCTGGCGACCATGCTGAAGCTCAAGCAGGTCTGCAACCATCCCGCGCAGCTGCTCGACGACGCCAGCGGGCTCGCCGGTCGCTCCGGCAAGCTGCAGCGGCTGGAGGAGCTGCTGGAGGAGGTGCTGGCCGAGGGCGACAAGGCACTGGTGTTCACGCAGTTCGCCGAGTTCGGCCACCGGCTGCGCCGTCACCTCGTCGACCGTTTCGGCTGCGAGGTCGCCTACCTGCACGGTGGGGTCGCCAAGAAGGCGCGCGACGAGCTGGTCGCCCGCTTCCAGGCCGACGGCGGGCCGGCGCTGTTCCTGCTGTCGCTCAAGGCGGGCGGGACCGGGTTGAACCTCACCGCCGCCAACCACGTCGTCCATTTCGACCGCTGGTGGAACCCGGCGGTCGAGGATCAGGCGACCGACCGGGCGTTCCGCATCGGTCAGCGCCGCGATGTGCAGGTCCGCAAGCTGGTGTGCGTCGGCACGCTCGAGGAGCGCATCGACCAGATGATCCAGGACAAGCGCGGGCTGGCCGCACGTATCGTCGGCACCGGCGAGTCGTGGCTCACCGAGCTGTCGACCACGCAGCTGCGCGAGCTGGTCGCGCTGCGCGCCGAGGCGGTCGTCGAATGACCGGCCCGCGAGGAGGGAGCGCCCGGTGAGCGACTGGTACCCGCCGCCGTCGCGTCCCCGGCCGGTCGAGGGCGGCCTCAAGGCCAGGAGCCGGCGCGGCGCGATCGGGGAGACCTGGTGGTCGCGGCGGTTCATCGACCTGCTCGAGTCGCTGCGCCTCGGCGCCCGCCTGGACCGGGGGCGCCGCTACGCCCGCGCCGGGCAGGTGCTCGACCTGGACGTCTCGGCCGGAGCGGTGGCCGCTCGCGTCCAGGGCTCGCGCGTGCGCCCGTACAAGGTCCGGCTGGAGGTGCCGGTGCTCACCGCGGCGGAGTGGGCCCGGGTCGAGGAGGCCATGGCCGGCCGGGCGGTCTTCGCCGCCATGCTGCTTGCGGGCGAGATGCCCCGCGACGTCGAGGAGGCGTTCGCCGCGGCCGGCGTGTCCCTGTTCCCCGCCTCGGCCCGCGAGCTGGTCAGCTCCTGCTCGTGCCCGGACTGGTCCAACCCCTGCAAGCACGTCGCCGCTGTCTACTACCTGCTCGCCGAGGCGTTCGACCGCGACCCGTTCCTGATCCTCGCCTGGCGCGGCCGCCGCCGGCAGGAGCTGCTGGACCACCTGCGTGTCCTGCGCGGCTCCGCGGCCGACCCGGGCGGGGAGCCCGGGGACGGCGAGGCGGGCGGCGAGGGGACCGGAGCGGTCCCTGCGGTCGAGGCGCCGCCGCTGGCCGAATGCCTCGACGGGTTCTGGGTCGCCGGGGACCTCGAGGGGCTGCACGTCCGTCCGCGTGCCGCCGAGGTCCCTGATGCGCTCCTGCGCCAGCTCGAGGCCGGCAGCGACCTGGGGGGACAGCGGCTGAGCGAGCTGCTCGCTCCCGCCTACCGGACGCTGACCGTGGCCGCGGAGCGCCGCGCACTCGACGGCCCCTGACGTACCCGTGCCAGCCTCTGTGCGGCCGTCGGCCGGCTGCTCCCCCCGTCAGTCGAAGCTGCGAGCATTCGATCGCGGTCGACTGGAACGCGAAGTGCTCGGTGGTCAGCGCCGCCATGAACGCCTGCTCTCGTGTCACGCCTGCTGGTCCATCACCATCCCCCTGCCTTCATCGCGACCACCTGGTGGCTGCTGGGTGCCAAGGAGCCTGGGGGATGCGAGACCAGGCGGCAGCCAGGTACGCTGCTGAAGAGGTCCGTCAGCGCCGCCAGCTGCATGCTATGGCCGGCACCCCTCATCTCAACCTCAGTCCGTAACCTTCGTGGTGCCGCAACGTCCTCGTGGCTGTCTTGTGTCACGCGGCCTGCACAGTGCACCGGGCGAGCAGTGGGCACCAGGACCTGAGGGCCCGCGCCCGTGCCCGTGCCGACACGGCCGCAACCACGGCCCGCAACCACGGGCTGGACGTCCTGATCACAGAGGAACGGCGACATGACGAACTACGTGCTGGTCTACAAGGGCGGCGGGATGCCGCAGACCGACGCGGAGCGCGAGGCGGTGACCGGCGCCTGGAACGCCTGGTACGCGGCGCTCGGCCAGGCGGTGGTCGACGGCGGCAACCCGTTCGGCCCCGCCAAGACCGTCGCCCCCGGCGGCACGGTCAGCGACGGCGCCGCCTCCCGCCTGAGCGGCTACACGATCCTGCAGGCCGACAGCCTCGCCGCCGCGGCCCAGCTGGCCAAGGACTGCCCGGTGGTGTCCGGCGGCGGCAGCGTCGAGGTCTACGAGACCTTCCAGGTCACCTAGCCAACCGTCCGCCCCGGCCGCGGGCTGACCGCGGTGGTCTGGTCGCGCCTGGCGCCTCGCGCCGGGTGCGCTACCGTTGGCACGGCTGGTACCGGGCAGGCGACGGGAGCGTGCCTGTTGGACGTCACCGCGGCTCGCGTTGCACCAAACGGCCGCTTGGGAAGCTTGGGCGAGGCCCGCAGCACGCGCACGAACACCACCACGCCCGCCAGCAACCCCAGGGGCCCAGCTGCGACGGTCGCCACCGCCTCGACCATGGTCGGCTCGACTCCCAGTGACCCGACCAGGACCGCGACGAGCCCGCCAAGCGACCACACCGTGATGCTGCCCACCACCCAGACCAGCAGCCACCAGCCCAATGCCTTCAGCACCCGCACCCTGCCGCCCTCCAGACCCCAACCGAGCAGCCGGCTACCGGGACAGGGCGACCTGGACACCGCCGGAGAACGGCGAGTCGTCGTGCAGCTCCACCCCGACCAGCGTGGCACGCGCGGGCAGGTCGAACACGACCGTCCCCTCGACCGCGGCCCCCGGCCTGATCGCCGCGACGAACCGGTTGGCGTCCTGGAGGTACAGGCCCGCCTCAGCATCGGGCTCATACCGCCGCCCCGCCCGGTCGTAGCCGGACTGGCGGCCGACCTCGAACCGGGGCGGCGTCTTACCGACGTTCGCGACTCGCACGCCGACCAGACAAAACCGTCCCTGCGCGTGGCGGCCGAACGCCTCGGGTGCGGCCGCAGTCCAGCCTGCGGACCACGAAGACGAAGCCGCCGTCGCGGGCCGGTTTGCCGATCCCAGGCGAGTCCTGCGCGGCCGCCGGCGGGGTCGCCGCTGGCTTGACGGGGACCGGGATGCGCCCGGTCGCGGTCAGCTCCTCGCTGGTGGCGGTGGGGGCGCTGGTCACCCTGACCATGACCACGACGCACCCGACGACCAGCAGGCCGCCGAGCGCGGCCAGGATGATCCAGCGGGCGCGCGTGGACGTCCGCCGCTGCGCCCAGGCAAGCGAGGGCGGGGACCGCTCGGGGAACGACGGCTGCTTGGGCGGCTGGCGCACGGACCGGCTCCTGGCAAGCTCGCGCTGTTGTCTGCAAGGCGCCGGATTCGTCCGCACCCGCGGCAGCCACCGCCAGTACAAACACCCCATCAAACCGGGGCTGGTCACCATCCCCGGCAAGCTGAGCCGGGACTTGCCCGTTGGGCTGCAGCGCAGCATCCTCAGACAGGCTGGCCTCCTCGACGACCGGCCATCAGAGCGCTGGCCGCCCGATCACCGTGTCCAGCTACCGCGACGCCAAGGACCAGCTGGACGCGCTGTATGCAAGCGGCCGGCTGCGCCTGCCGTTCGAGGGTCTGTTGCTCTTCGGCTACTGACCACAGCGGAGCCCAACCACCACATCCGTAGGCTGGTGACCGCCGTCGGCCTGCTCGGCTCCAGACCGCTCCTGCCTGCTCACGCGGGGGTGTGCCGTCGGTCCCGTCGGCTCTGGACGGCCCAGACCGATCGTCTGGATGATCATCGGGATGATCAAACCCCGCTGGTCACTCGGCCCATGCGCGGCGGCATGCTCAACGAGCAGGGCTTGGTCGTTCGATGGTTCAGCCCCGGCGGGCTGACCCGACCCGTCAGCACGGTCCGGACCCGGCTGCGCTCACGCTCCGCCGGGTACTGCCGCGCGCCCACGTACCGTCGATTTTTCGGGTCAGCCGGCCTCGCCCGAGTTCCGCAGTTCGTGGGCATGTGAGGGCGTGATCGGGAGCATCGTGCCTGGTCACAGCCTTGGAGCTGGTTGAGCGGTTCCGAAAGTGTGGGCACACGACCTAGCCGCGCACGCTGTGGCCCTCGAGTCGCAGGAAGTGCACGGCGCCGGTCACGTCGCCGCAGACGGCCAGCAGGCCGTCGCCCGCCGCGACGGCGACCGCGGTGCCGGCGCCGTCGGCGGTGAAGGACGCGACCGTGGCGCCGGTGTCGAGGTCCCACAGCGTGAAGGTGCCGTCGAACGCGTCGGTGACCAGCCAGCGGCCGTCCGGCGTGATCGCCAGGCGGCTCACGCCGCCGCCGTGGACCACGGTCCGCGGGGAACGTTCGCGGTCGAGGTCCCACACCTTGATCGTGCTCGCCAACGTCCCGGGCGCCATGCCGGGGAGGGAGGACGACGAGCTGGACACGGCCAGCCTGCCGTCGGGGGTCAGGGCACGGAGGAACTCCTGCTCGGCGCCACCGACGACGCGATCGCCGTGGCCAGCACCGGGGCCCGGGCGGCCTTGGACCGGCGGGTGCGCGCCTGCGACCGGCTCACCCAGCAGGCCGCCGAGCACAAACGCCGGATCAAGGACCTCACCCGCCAGCTGCTGCCCGACCAGCCCCCTGGTCGGCGACCTCGGCCGCGCCGACCTGGCCGTGCTGGAGCGCTGGGCGGATCCGCACGCGCTGCTGCGCGCCGGGCACGCCCGCCTGGCACAGCGCATCCGCGCCGCCTCCCGCGGCCAGCACGGCGCGGCACGGGCGCAGCAGTGGCTGGCCGCTGCCCGAGCCGCGGTGGACCTGGACGGCGACCACCCCGCCATCGCCTGGAGCGACCTGGCCGCCGAGGTCGCTACCGAGGTCCGCCTGCTGCATGCCACCCAGGCCACCCAGGCCGAGCTGACCGCCCACGCCGCCGCCCGGGAGCCCGCCGACCAGCAGGTCGACCCGGCAGCGCTGGCCCGCAGCCTGCCCGGCCTGGCCGAGATCGGCCGCCCCCGCGCTGGTCGCCACCATGGGCCCCGCCAGCCGGTTCGCGACCGCCAGCCGGTTCCGCTCGTTCACCGG
>Ga0126377_10000974_pt1 | contig 18392 bp, 33 predicted proteins | sample PanSoiMetPlot_22_FD_92647 | JGI IMG/M metagenome (GOLD analysis project Ga0126377, IMG submission 92647) | Tropical forest soil microbial communities from Panama - MetaG Plot_22 | ecosystem: Environmental > Terrestrial > Soil > Tropical forest > Bulk soil | place: Panama | collected 2016-02-17 | reverse complement strand
CGGACTAGTAATCACCCGGGCCGCGCCCGATATGGAGACAACCGGGGACGGGTGGACAGTAGAGGGATTGGCCGTTCCGTACGGCGTAGAGGCGGACGTAACAGACGACGGAGGGACGACGTTCTACGCGGAGGCGTTTGCGCCGGGTGCGTTTACCCGCGACTGCCAGAAAGGCGGCCGATGGGTAAACCTCATGTTGGGACACGACGGGGACGACGGGGACAGGTATCTAGGACGTTGCATTTCAATGCAGGAAACGCCGGCCGGCCTAGTAACCGCATTCCGGATTAACCGGGAACACGCGGACGCGGAGGCGGCCCGTAGCGGAGAACTAACACATTGGTCCGTGTCCGCCCGGGTCTATCGGTCGCGCCGGGAATCCCGAGACGGTCACGCCGTCGTGTGGCGGGAGGCGTGCGGGTTGTCCCACGTGGCCGCCACGGCGTCCCCGCAATACGCCGGCGCCGGCGTCCTCGTGGCGCGTGAACACGTCCTGATTAACGCGCCGTCCGCCACGCCGCGGCTAGACGAATTGCGCGAATTTCTCGAGGGATTGAAAACATGACGGGCGAAATTCCGTTGTGTTTATGCGATATGTTCCCGGACCCGCATACACACGACACGGCCATACCGCCATACCTGTTTTGCGAGACGCAATTAACCGGCCCGATGATTTCCCCGCACCTATTCCCCGGCCAATTCACGGCCAATGACCCGTACGCCGGCATTGACAGGCGCCATTAACCGGAGGATTGTGGCCGCAATAGGACCCGCCACCCGTCACGGTCACTCACCCGCCACCCGGGCGAAATAACCCGCCACCCGGGGAAACCGTAGGCGCCACCCGGGCAGAATCCCGCACGTTACGGAGGACGCCCGTTATGGGTGTGTATTTGGACCGTTTGCATTCGCAATACGACGAAATCCAGAATGGCGTTACCGCAATCGCTAACCGGGCCGCGGAGGATAACCGCGACATTTCCGACGAGGAACAAAAGGTTATCGACCGCGACAAGACGCGCATGGCGGAATTGGAAACCGCGATTTCCTATCACACGGAAATTGAATCCGCGGCCGCAAAGGTCACGAGTCTCCGGGAACGCGTGCCGGCCGCACGACAGACGACGACGGCCGCGCCGGCTGAGGAACCGTACGACGTGGCGCGGGAATTCTCGTCCCCGGGCGAATACGCGGTTACCGTCCATCGGGCGCAAGCACTAAAGGACCCGGAGGCGGCCGCGCGGCTAGAACGCGCCACGGCGCACCAAAAGACAACGGATAACCCGGGGATTATCCCCCGGCCCGTTCTCGGACCCGTCATTAACCTGATTGACTCCGCGCGGCCGTTCGTCAATTCGTGTTCCCGTAAGGCGTTGCCGGCCGGGTCATTCGATAGGCCGGTTGTGACTCAACACGTGGCCGTAGACGAACAGGTTAACGAAAAGGACCTCACCGCTAGCCGGGTTATGACCATTGGCAAGATTCCGGTAGACGCTACGACGTTTGCGGGTCACCTGAATATCTCGCGCCAAAACATTAAATGGAGTAACCCGGGAATCCTCAACATCGTTTTTGAGGATATGGCGTCTGTCTACGCTATCCGCACGTGCGATTACGCGGTTACCTCGTTTATGGCAACGATTACGAACGCGCCTGTTGCCACGGCCGGCCCGGACGGGCCGGATTTGGTCGCGGCGTTGTATTCCGTGGCCGCGGCGTCCCTAGAGGCAACGAACACGATTCCGGACACGTTGTATGCGTCTCCGGACGTGTGGGCGAAATTGGGCGGGATGACTAACGGCGCGTTGGGTAACCCGACATTCCCGGGAATGTCCACCCAAAACACGGGCGGGAACCCACAGGGTATGACCCTTGTTGTAGACGCGCATTTCCCGAACGGAACCCTGATTGCCGGCCCGTCTAAGTTCAATGAATTTTACGAGGACGTAGACGGACTGTTGCAAGTTCAGGAACCGGACGTATTGGGACAATTGGTCGGATATGCCGGATTCTGCGCATACGTGAACGTGGCACCCACGGCGTTTACGCCTATCACGATTACGCCGGCCGGCCCGTAGGCGGTTAGTCGTGACTGCTGGAACGTGGGACGGAATCGGAATGCCGCCCGGTTATCCCGATATCGCAACCGTCCGCGCCTATGTCCGGGTTCCCGCTACTAGCCTTTCCGACGAGGATTTAGACCGCATGATGACCGCGGCCGCCACGTCACAGGCGGACGGCCGCGATATCGAACGCGGGCGGGACCCGGACACGGGCGAACGGGCGCCGGCGCTAGTTCAGGCGTTCCTACGGCGCGTCCAACGGCAGATTGCCGGCCGGAATCTCCCGCTAGGAATGGTCGGAGTAGAGGCGGCCGAATACGGACCTACCGGAATCGCTATCGACAGTCTCATTATCGAATTGGAACGGCCGTACGTCGTGGCCGTATTGGCATAGGGAGAGAAAATGGCAGACGACGGCACCCGCAAATTGGGACCCGGAGAATTGAAGATTGGCGCCACGGGCGCGGAAATCGACGCCTCGTGCCTTATCAATAACGCGACCATTACCGCGGATAAGAACGAGGGAGATTCCACGACGAAACTTTGTGGCACGGTTAAGGCGGGCGCGATTACGTACGCCTATCACCTAGACGGGAACGTGGATACTGATGCCGCGTTGTCCTCCGGACTATTCGCGTTGTCACAATCCGCGGCCGGTACCGAACAGCCTTTTACGTTCACGCCGAACGATGAAGTTATCGCGCCGGCCACGGCCGCCACGTCCGCTAGCGGAACCCTCGTTATTGACCCGTTGGATTTTGGTGGGGACACAATGGGTGAATATATGGCGTCTGATTTCTCGTTCACGATTATCGGACAACCCGAATACACGTACGGAGACGGCGCGGCCGCGTTGTCGGCGCCGGCGTCGTCGTCCTCGTCCTCTAGCGGTTCGGCCGCGGCGTGACAGACAAGGTTGTTGTGGAGGGTGAAGCCGTCCTAGCGGCCACCCTCCGCATAGCCGCTAGACGGGTTCAGGACGCCACAGAACCGTCTAGCGCGGTCGCGGCGTTCATAGGTACCCGCGGCCGTTCTAGCGCGCCCGTACGGACGGGCCGGCTATCGGCGTCTGTCCGGTACGCCGGCCACGACGACGGCGCGGAGGCAACGTCCGCGTTGCCGTACGCGAACCGGACACATTGGGGATATGCGCGGTACGGACAGGCGGCCCAACCGTTTCTAGCGGAACAGGTATGGGATAACACGGCACGAATTACCAACGAATACGCCGATTGGGCGGACGGAATCATGGCCGGCGTTAAGGGGACGGTCTAATAATGGGTGAGGTAAGGCTAAACACTCCGCGTTGTCTGATTATCCGAGACGGACACGACGATTTCGAGATTCAGACAACTAACCCGGACCTAGTTCTATGGGACAGGACCCGCTACAAACACAAATGGCCGCCCGTGACAGAGGCGCCGATTCTGTGGACAACGTTTATCACGTGGGCCGCGGCACGGCGTACCGGCGCCATTCCTCCCGATTACACGTACGAAAAATACGAATCGGAGACGCTAGAGGTTCGGATTCTCAACGCCGACGAGGACGACGAAACCGGGTCCCCTATCCTGCCGGGTCCCGCACCCGGCTAATCGTAGAAATCGCCATAGCCACAAACACGGCGCCGGCGGATTGGTACGACGAGGACGACAGGACGCTAGCCACGGTCCTAGACGTAATGCAGATACAGGCGGCCGATATGGAACGGAGGACGCGCCGTGGCAAGTGAAGCGTTACTCCGAATTAAAATCATTACCGATTCCACACAGGCGGCCATAGGACTAGACAAGGCGTCCGCGTCCACGTCGAAATTCGGTTCGGCCATGCAAAAGGCGGCATTGCCGGCCGCGGCCATAGGCGTAGCAATCGTGGCATTTGGAAAACACGCGCTAGATTCCGCCTCCGATTTGCAACAGGCACAAGGCGCCGTCGAATCGGTATTCGGGAAACAGGCGGGCGCGGTAGAACGCCTGTCCAAATCGTCCGCGGATTCTATGGGATTGGCGCAATCCGCCTATCTCCAATATGCGGCCGTCGTCGGGTCCGCGCTACAAAACGCCGGGTTCACGTCGAAACAGGCGGTTGAGGAATCCAACAAGGTAATGCAACGTGGCGCCGATATGGCGGCCACGTTCGGCGGGACAACCGCGGACGCGGTTGAGGCAATTAACGCCGCGGTCGCGCGCGGCGAATTCGACCCGCTAGAGAAATACGGCGTCAGTCTGAATATGACGGCCGTTAACGCGGAATTGGCCGCCCGGGGACAGGACAAACTAACCGGGTCCGCGTTGAAACACGCAAAGGCGCAAGTAGTCCTAGATATGGTCTACAAAAACACGGCCAAATCCGCGGGACAATTCGCGCGAGAATCGGATACGGCCGCGGGTTCCGCGGCTATCGCGTCCGCCAATTTCGAGGACGCCTCCGCGGCGTTAGGACAGGCGTTGCTACCCGCGGCCGCGGCCGCGGCCGGCGCGCTAGCGTCCGTGGCACGTTGGGCGTCGAAAAACGTCCCGCTAGTAACCGCGCTAGCGGCCGGCGTGATGACGTTGGTAACCGCAATCCTGATTTACAACGCGGCCATGAAAATTGCCACGATTGTCCAAACGGCGTTTAACGTGGCCGTCTCCGCTAACGTCGTGTTCCTGATTATCGTGGGGATTATCGCGCTAATCGCGGCCATTATTCTCCTAATCAAGAATTGGGACAAAGTTAAGGCGGTCGCGCTAGCGGTATGGTCCGCAATTCGTTCCGCGGTAGGTTCCGCGGTTAATTGGCTTAAAGGAAAATTCGCCGGCCTAATCTCCGCGTTTGTGTCCGGATTCAACAAAGTTAAGGCGTTGGCCGGCGTCGTGGCGCGGTTTTTCAAGTCTGTTTGGCAAACGGCCGTACAGGCGGTTATGGCGTATTTCCGCGTGTATAAGGTTCTGGCACAAACGATTTTCTCCGCTATCCGGACAATCGTTAAAAACGCCGGGGACGTGTTTAAGGACGTTTTCCGCGCCGTTAAGGACGTTGTGCAAAACGTGTTCTCGACAATTCGGGATATCGTGCGCAATAGCGCGGACGTGATGAAAACCGTTATCCGTTCCGTTAAGGACGTTGTAGTTGCGGTATTCGGCGCAATCCGCGATTTCATCCGAAACGCGATTCAGGCGGCCCGGGACGCCGTTCGTTCCGCTATGGATAGTGCAAAGGACATTATCCGCGGCGTTCGTGAGGTATTGGCTAACCTCGTCCCGCCCGGTTTGGGTTCTATGTTGGCTAGTCCGTTTAACGCGGCTAGAGGCGCCATTAACGGCGCGATTAACGCTATTAAGTCTCTGATTTCGTGGGTATCTAGCCTGATAAACAAGATTGCCGGTATCCATTGGCCGTCCCCGCCTAAAGGTCTAACGTCCATTCTCGGAAAATTGAACCCGTTTAGCGCGGTCGCGCCGGCCGCCACGCCGCGGACGTTCTACGCGCCTGCCGGCCCGGGATTGACCCGCGGCGTAGGCGCGTCCGTCCCGGTAGGCGTCTCCGGAGGCGCCGGCGTCCAAATCAACATTTTTGGCGCGTTAGACCCGGAATCGGTAGCGCGTCAGGTTAAACGCCTATTGGCGGACCATGACCGGCGCGTCGGCGTCTCGATTACTCCACAGGCGTCAGCATGATTGGCACGCACGCCGTTAACCTCACGCCGCTAACCGGGCCGGCCGTAGATATCTCCTGTCTAGTGGACACGATTTCGATTAATCACGGGCGAGACGACACGGCAAGCCAACCGGAGGCGTCTACGGCCACGTTCGCGCTATCTCTAGACACAAACGAGGAACAGTGGCCGGCCGGCCTAGACGCCGGCGCCACGCTAACGGTTACGACGGCCGTAGCCGGCACGGTTTATACGCGGTTCTCCGGGCGGGTCACTGACACGGAACTAGCGTGGCAGGACGCCGCGGAGGAAACGCCGAACAGTCAGGAAATGCAGGTAATCGCGGCCGGCAAGATTGCCGATTTGGGCCGGCGCGTCGTAGGGGATACGCCGTGGGCGCAAGAAATAGACGGGTCCCGGATTGGCCGCATTATGTCCGCGGCCGGCGTCACGTTAGACCCGTTGTATTCGGACCCGGGGACGGTTCAGATTCTCGCGCGTGACGTGGATAGCCAACCGGCGTTAGACCTGTCCCAATCGGTAGCCGCGGACGCGGGCGGAGTCGTATGGAACACGCGCGCCGGGGATATCCGGTACGCGGACGCCAATCACAGGCGGAACACACAACCCGCGCTAGAACTAAATTCGTGCGACATTCTCGTTACGCCGAAATGGCAACGTTCCACGTCCGGAATCGTTAACAAGGTTTCCATTGGCTACGGCGTGACTCCGGAGGGTTCCGAACAGCCGCGGTACGTGGCGCAAAACGACGCGTCCATTGGGAAATGGGGACGATGGGAAATCACGGCCACGACACAACTAGCGGCACAGGCGGACGCGGCCGCTATGGGTTCTCTCCTGTTAACCCGGAATAAGGAACCCGTATGGCTTATGCCGACATTGCCGGTAGACGTGGCACATTTGGACACGACGCGGTATAAGGCGTTACTAGCGTTGGAAATGCACGATTTAGTTTTCGTGACCGGACTCCCCGTGGCCGGCGCGGCACCCACGACGGCGTATTTGTGGGTGGAGGGATGGACGGAAAATCTCGAATACGGAAAACAGGAAATTGAACTAGCGGTTTCCGGCTACTGCCGGACGGCGCCGGCGCCACGTTGGGACGACATTAACCCGGCCGTCACGTGGGACACGGCGCCGGGAACGTGGGACGAGGCGTCGTGTATCGGGCCGCAACCGTATACCGGCCGATGGAATGACGTTCCCGCTAGTACCCGGTGGAACACGGTTCCTAATACCGTCACATGGGATACCGCTAGCGGCCCGTGGGTTGGAGGATAAGAAATGCCCGGAAACACGCCCGTTCGTAATCTGCCGTACCCGCTAGGTACTGACCGTCTAATGGACGGGGACGACACAATTAAGGCGTTGGCAACGGCCGTTGAAAATATGGTGCAAGCACAGGCACTATCTATGACCGTCGTAACCGCTAACACGGCCGTATCGGTACAGGTGACTTTCCCCGTAGCATATTCCGCGGCGCCGTTCGTCCTCGTCGGCATGATGACCGCGGCCACGCCGGCGCCCGGTTCTATTGTCCAATGGGTTAGTAATGTGACGGCCACGGGATTTACGGCGTGGCTGAATATGACCGTAACCGGCGCACGTACCGTCCACTACATTGCCGTTGGGCGGGTATAGGAAAGGAAACGAAATGTCAGAAATCCCTAACGCCGCGGCCGGCGCACACATTGACCCGCCCGACGACGAGGACGCGCCGGCGCCTGCCGTAGAGGACACGCCGGCGCCCGTGGACGAGGCGCCCGCGGACGAGGGTTCCGGCGCGCCCGTAGCCGCGCCCGTAGAGGACGAGGCGCCACAGGATGACGACGACGCCGAATAGTGCTGTTCACCCGGCCACGGCCGCGCGGGAGGCTATCCGGGCCGCACTAGCCACGGTTCCCGGCGTCACGGCGTACGCCTCCGCGCCGGACAACCCGCACGAATTCGACGGGTTCCCCCGTTGGGCATTCACGCCATACAACGCCGGCAAATTGCGCCGGCTAGGCCGGCACGAATACGACGCGCTAGTCATCCTGCCGGCCGGCTATGAACCCGACACGGTTAATCAGGGTGACACGTTGCTAGACGCCGTGGCTACCGCGCTAATGGTGATTGGTGAGGTACAGAATGCGGACCCTATCCGCGCCGAATTCGGCCCGTCCGGCAGTATGCCGGCGTTACGGGTCCGAGTAATTCCCCGGGATGTGTCGTGATTCCGGTTCCCGGCTACGCGGTAGGGACGCCGTACGGCCGGCGCGGTTCGTATTGGTCCTGTTCCCCGGACGCCTACGGCAACGGCATACATACCGGCGTGGACTATCCCGCGCCCGTAGGAACCGGCGTCGTGGCCGCTAGAGGCGGAACCGTCGTCTACTGCAATCACGGGTCCGCGTTCGGATATCACCAATTGGAGATAACGCCGGGGGACGGCACCCGGGATTTCTACGCGCATATGTGTAATCGCGGCGTCCCGAACGGGTCACGCGTGGACGCCGGCCAACGGATAGGACAGGTAGGCGCGGAGGGAAACGTAACCGGGCCGCATTTGCATTTCGAACGGCATTCCGTGGCTAGCGGCCCGTGGAATTGTTCAATAATCCGGGACCCGGCGCCGTCCATTAACGCGGGAGGCGGTAGCGGTAGCGGGTCCGGGTCCGGCACGGGAGGCGGAGACGACGATATGGAACAGACGGACAAGATTAGTAAATGGTCCCCCGACGACGGGGACACGGGTTCCACGACGGTAGGGAAAACGCTTAATCAGGCGCGCGGCTATTCGGAGGACGCCTACCAACGGGTAAAGAAACTAGAAAAAAAGGTAGACGACCTGACGACTACCGTTAACAAGATTTGGAATCAGGTTAAGTGAAAGGCGCGCGGGCGCGGTTAGTGATTATGGCGGCCGTGGCTATCGCGGCCGGCCTAGTCGTCCCGTTCCTGCCGGTATCCGCGCGGACGGACGTATTAGCGGGCGGCCTAGTCCTAGGCGGATTAGCAATGCTATTAGTTGCGGTCGCGGACAGGCGGGACGAATGAAACTAACCCGCGATTGGGTGCCGATAATTCTGGCCGTGGGATTGTGTACGGCGTTAAATACAATCGTGTTCGCCATTCTCTACGACGCGATACAGAACCCGGAATCGGCCGGCATATCCGAAAACGCAACCCAAATCCTGACAGGTTGGGGAGGCGGAGTTATCGGAATCCTAGGCGCCGTGTTCGGTTACAAGGCGGGACAGGATTCCGGCACGCGCCGGGAGGACGCCGACAGTCACGGGGGAAACTAGCCGGCGTCCTCCCTATTTCCGGCGTCACATGGGGAATCCCCGGGAGGGAGACTGACGCCGGCGTGTGTGGAAATAATGGAGACGGTATCGGGCGGAACGTCCCGTTTGTGTTTCGGGTTCTCGTGTGTCGGGCCGCGGGTCCGCGCCTTAACGTTACGTCTATGTTCAGTCATATTCGGGCGGTTCCTCCGTCCTATGCCGCGCGGCCATGTTCACCAATTCCGACGCGTACGCCTCCGCTAGCGCGCGCCAATTAACCCAACGGTCACAGGCTAGCCAATAGGCGGCCGCCAAAAGACAGGCGTTAACCGCGACAATGGCCGCGGCCCAATTGTGGGCGAACAGGAACGCCACGACGGACACACACGACGATAGCCACGTGAGAACCGCCCAATAGATGACGGCGCGGACGTTGGGCAGGCGTTCCCCGGCGTCGAATTTCCCCGGGTTGTGTCTAGCCATGGCACGCCGGCCAATCGTCCTCGTCGTCGTCGTCCTCCGGGCCGGCGTCGTCGTCCGCGCGCAGACTGTCCGGGTACCCGCCCGGTAGCCGGCGCACCAACGCGTTAACGTCCCCGGCCCGGACCCGGACGGCACGCGGCCCCACCCGGTATCCCTCTAGGTATCCGTAGCCGATGAACCGGCGCACGGTACGAACGGACACGCCTAGCGCGCCGGCCGCGTCAGCCAACGTCACGAGGCGTGACGGGTCACCCGAGAACGGCATAGGTCCTCCCTCTAGTTCCCTAGCCTGTTGCCTGTTTGCCTCTCCCTCTCCCGGCGCCACGGGCCGCGGCGTCCGGAGAGAACACACATACCGCGGCCGGCGCCCAACCGGGAACCCATGACACGCGGTTAACAGAGGATGACCGTACGCCTGTCCGGTCCTGTCCCGCTACGGGCGCCTATGTCCCGCCTGTGAGTTGACTACTAACAGCAATGTGCGCCTCGTCGGAGATTGGAATAAGTAGGCAACGCGTGTTAGCGTGGCGCCACGGCGCCAACGAGGCGCCGGCCACTAACAGGGGAGGACCCATAGCATGACGCACGACGACACGCGCGGACCCGGTTTCCGCATGTGGCAGGACGACGAGACGCGGGCGGCCGACGCGCGCGCGGCGTCCGGGCCGCGACACGCGGCCGTAATGGTGACCCGGTGGGTCACCACGACTGACCGGAACGGGCGCCGTTGCTACGTAACGCCGGCCGGTTCCATCGTTAGCCGGGACGGCGTTGGCCGTACGCCCGTCACTGTCCTCTACCCGGGTCACACGTGGACGGGCGCCGGCGCGGACTACGGCATGACGGACACGGTCGCGGAGGGTAAGGCGTGGGCGGAGATTGCGGAGGCGGCCCGATGACCCGCCACGCCGCCTACAAGGTGACCCGCGCCGGCCGGCGCCTCCGCTACCCGTTCGCATCCTTCCCGCACGCGGACGCCGCGCGCCGTTGGGTGGAGTCTCACCCGGACGCGGCTGTTGCGTTCGTCCCGCCTCTGCCGGCAGAGGACGACGACGACACGCTAGGCGCGTGTGGGTGCCGGGACTATCACGCGGCCGATTGTCCGACGCGCACGGGCGGGTCCGGGATGGACGCGGACGCCTATTACGCGCGCCTGTCCCGTCCCGGCTATGACCCGTATTACGACGGGTACGACGCATGACGCGCACGCACGCGGCCACGACGGCGCCGGCTACTGCCGGCGCCGTTTTGGCGTATGACCGCGTTTCCCGGTTCAAGGAACGGGAGACGGGCGAGACGATTTCCCGCGCCGTACGCCGGCAGAGAAAAGACAACGACGCGGCCGCGGAGGCGCGCGGGTTGCCGGCGCCCGTGCATTTCGTGGACGACGGCGTTAGCGCGTCCCGGTTCGCTACGAAATCGCGGGACGGTTGGGCAGATTTGCTAGGCGCCATTCAACCCGGCGTGGCGTTCGTAATCGTGTGGCTATTGGACCGTGCTATTCGGCAGACGCGGGACCTAGACGATTTGTTGGACGCCTGCCGGCACGCCGGCGCCAAAATCCTGCAATCCGGTTCGGGGACGGTAATCGACCCTAACGACCCGGATTCCGTGACCCTAGCCAAAATTGCCGGCGTATTGGCAGAGGCGGAGATTGCCAAAATGTCTATCCGCCAACGGCGCGCGCACGCGGAACTAAAGGCTAATGGCGGATACCCGGGCGGCCGGCGCCGGTTCGGATATACGCCCGGTATGAAAGAAACCGTGCCGGCAGAGGCGGCCGCAATTCAGGACGCTATGACGCGCATCCTTAACGGGGAATCACTGTCGTCTATCTCGCGCCTGTGGAATGACGCCGGCCTAGTGTCCGCGGAGGGTAACCCGTTCTCCGCTACGACGGTTTCCCATTTGGTCCGGCGCCGGGACCTAGCCAAAATCCGCGCGCAAAACGGCGTAGAGGTTATGGGGAATTGGGACGCGCCGGCCATTGTGTCCGCGGCTACGTCTAGCGCGGTTATCCGTCACCTGTCCGCCAATAAGCCACTATGGGGAGACGGGCCGCACCCGGGCCGCACCCACGACTATTCCGGACTCGTCGTGTGTGGCGAATGTGGAACGCCTATGTACGGGAAACCGTCGAAATTGAAATCGGGTCCCGCGTTTTTCTGCCGGAACCCGGCGCGTACGGCGCCTCACCCACAGGCGCCGGTTAGGGACGTAGAGACGGGTATTCGGGCCGCGGTTATCGCGCGCCTGTCCCGCGTGGACGCGGCCGGCGCGTTTGTCGTAGAGGCGGACAAGGCGGCCGCGGACGCACGGGCCGCGGAACGGACGGACCTAACCGCTAACCGTGCGGAGACGGTTAAGAACGTACGTTTGCGCCCGGGGGACAAGGCGGACGCGCTAGAGGCTATCGACACGCGGCTAGCGGAATTGGACGCGGAGGACACGGCAGAGGCGGACGCCGTGGCGCGGCCACAACGGGTCCTAGACGGATTGGTCGGATTGCCGGCAGACGAGACGGCCGCGGCATTCGACGCGCTACCGCTGGACAGGCGCCGGAACGTGATTAGCGTTTTGGGAACGCCCGTCCTTAAAGGCGCAAACCTGAAAAAAGGCGTCTGGAATCCGCGCCGGCTGTTCCTCGTGTGGGACGAGGACGGTAACCTAACGGACGCCTAATACGGGTCACGCACCCGAAACCGGCCGCTATTCCTCGCGCGGGGATAGCGGCCGGTTTCTTTTTGCCTTACCGTGGAATTGCGCCACGCCGGCAAGGCGGCTGTTTGTGTTCTCTCTAGGTGTGGCCGTTTCCTTAACCGCGGCCGTTTTGTCCGGCGTGGCGTCTCCCGTGGGAATTGCAACCCAAAACGTCTACCGCGGTTCTAGCCACGTGCGCCACGACATACGGCAGGCGGCCGCGGGCGCGTCCATCGTGTTTGCACAGGAAATGTACGGGCGAGACGCGCGCCGGCTACGGCCGGCCGGTTGGGCATCGTGGCACCCGCGCGCCGGCTATGCCGGGGATTGCGCCGTGTTCTGGCGCCGGGACCTGTGGCGCCTCCGACGCGCCTACGTCGTGCGCCTGACAGACACGCGGACGCCTCACGTTCCCTCCAACGGCCACAGGCGCGCCGTAGTGGCCGTTTTAACGGGCGCGGAGACGACGGCCGCGGTATGTGTCCACATGCCAACCCACGGCGTCCCTACGGCCGTCTATGCGGCCGGCGTGCGCCGGCTAGCCGGATTGCTAGCGCGCCTGTCCGCCCGTTTCCCGTTCGTGGCCGTGGGCGGAGACTGGAACCGGAACTACCGGGAACGGCCGCGGTTCTCCGGGTTCACGGCCGCGCGGCCGCCACGGGTCACGGGACCTAAAGGCGGCCGGGTGGATTACGTCTACGTACGCCGGCCGGCGCATATCGCGCGAATACGGGTTATCGGGAACACGTATTCGGACCATAATGGCGTCCGGGTCCGGACAGGTAGACACGAATAGCCACGCGTGGACAATCAGACGGCGCGTCCCCCAAAAAACGCCGCACGTGTCTACCCGCCCGGAGATTGCCGGCCCAATATCCCCCGTATGCCAGACGACGACACACTAGAGGACGCCGTAACGGAATGGGCGGAGATTCAGGCGGAAACCGCACCCGAATTAAGCGAACGGCAGATTGCCCGGTTACGCCGGCTGTTTGATATCCGGGTGATTGGTCCGCATGTGCGCGGCTAGTCCTTGCCGGTTGCCGTACGGTTCCCCGCACCCGTCACATTTGTACGTGGCCGGGTAGAACCCGATTCCGGCTAGCGTCGTGTCGTGTTCCCGGCGCACATGGCCGCGCAACCCGCCCGAATTGTTAGCCACGTGGCCGCACGCCGGACAGACAAACGAGGACGGCGCGGCGTCCGAACGGCGCGCCTTTGCCGGCGTCCTGTTGTCCGGGCGCCTGCCGTATTCGGCCAACGCGAGAACGGCCGCGCAAATCTCCGCGCCGTGTTCCGGGCAAAGTTCCACGACGAACGGCGCCGGCGCGTCCTCCGGGCGAACCGGCGTGGCGCCCGTCGTTTTGTCGTCGGGCGGGACAACGCGGACGTTAACCGCGTAGGTGTCTGCCGGCGTTTCCTTCCCCGCCTCTAGACAGATATCGCACCAATTCCGGATAAATAGTGCCTGTGCCATTAGTTGCCAACCGCCTTTCGTACGGCGCGGATTTCGGAGTCGTCCAACGTGCGCAAGATTGCCTCTAGCCGGAACAGGTCACGCCGGCCGGCCACGCCTCCCTCTACGTGCGTGGCTAGGTAGCCGCGCGGGTAGACGTAGTGATTGGACAGGACGCCTCCGCGGGCGGAGAGAACCTGTACCCGTTCCGTCCGGCAGGACGAACAACGTAGGCGCCTGTGGAACGCCTGTGCCTCCGCCTCCCATGACGCCACTAGCGGGCGCCACACGTGTCCTAGTTCCCGGCAATGCAACGCCTTGTCAGTCAGGCGGGACGCGAACACGTCTACGGACACGGGTTCCGTGTCGTCCGAGACGGCCGCTAGATGACGCCTTGCCATGTTCTCTCCCTCTAGGTTCCGAGTCGCGCCTAGTGGCGTCTGTTTAGCCTCTGACGCGCATCGTGCGCACACTAGCGCGTCAGAGGCAAGGATTCCGGCGTGTCCAGTGACACGACTGGACACGCGTGGACAACCCGTGGCGCGCCGGCGTCTGCCGGCACGGCGTACGCGCCGTCTGGCCGTGGGTAGACACGGCCGGACAGACACGGCCAATCCGCCCGCGGGTTATCACAGACACGCCGTAGCCGGCTAGACGCCACGCCGGCACGGGCGTAGGTAAATCCGCCATGCCGGCGCCTTACCCAATCGCGGACCCGTCCGGCGCCATTCGTCCGGAACCCTGTTACGACGTGACGGAACTAGCCACGTTGCTAGGCGTCAGTGACCGGACCATTCGGCGCCGGGTATCGGCCGAATTGTGGCCGTACGTCCGCGGTAAAGGCGGCCGCCTGTTATTCACCCGGGAACACGTGCGGTTAATCGTCCGGGCGTTTAACGAGACACACGACTATCCCGCACACGAACCGGGCCGGGAGGCGCCGTAATGCCGCAAACTAAATCCAGAATTGTCCGGAGGGAATTCGGGTCCGGCCACGTCTATTCCTTAGACGGCCGGCGTTGTCCCGGCGTCACCACAATTATCCGCAATTCCTCCCCGGCAGGCGGGTTACTGAAATGGTACGGCCGGGAGGCGGCCGAATGGGCGTTAACCCATTACGACCAACGGGAACCGCTAGGGGACGCCGAATGGGTAAAGGTATGCGCCACGGCCGCGGAGAGAACCCGAGACGTAAAGGCGGAACGCGGCCGGCAGATTCACGCGGCCGCGGACGCGCTAATTGATAAGAAACCCATAGAGGTTCCGTCCGATATCGCGCAACAGGCGCGGCTAATCGTGGATTTTCTCGAGACGTGGCGCGCGTCTGTGCTCGCGCGGGAATGCGTCGTATTCCATTCCGGCCACAGGTACGCCGGCCAATTCGACGTTATCGCGGAATTGGCGGACGGCAACCGTTGGCTTATCGACTACAAAACGGGTTCCGGCGTTTACCCGGACGCGGCATTGCAACTAGCCGCCTACCGAAATGCCGAATTCATCGTGTGGCAAGGCGGGGACAGGAAAATGCCGCACATTGATAAAACGGGCGTCCTGCACATTACCGAGAACGATTGGCGCCTAATCCCCGTGGATACCGGCCCGGAGGTATGGGCCGCGTTCCTTAACGCTATTCCCCTGTACCGATTCCACGGGACCAAATGGGGATATGACCGTATCGGGGAACCGCTAGGGCACCCGGACGCGCTAGCAACCGTCACGCCGATTAACGCGAATGGAGAACCGGAGTAATGACTATGACTCTCACGCACCCGAACGCGCCGGGTCACGCGGCTACCGCTACGGAGGACGGTTGGGAATGTTCCTGTGGCGCCGGCAACCGTTGGGAGGACGGGCCGCGGCCACGCACCCGCGCCACGGGAGGCGCGCGCCGGCACCTAACCGCGGCCGCCCGGAATAACCCGGCAGAGACGCCACAGGCGCCTATGCCGGATATGGCGTCACAGGACCCGGACCCGGAACGGCCGGAACCCGTTTCCCTCGTTAACCAATTCCGTTCCCCGCCACGGCCGGACGCGTCGTGACCCTAGAACGGGTGCCAGACGCCGGCGTGGCGCGTTGGATTCACACGTCTAGGCCGGCCGCGGAACTAGCCGAACGGATAGCCGATACCGAATTCGTACCGCGTGCCATGCGCGGAAACGCGCCGGCAGTAGCCGCGTGCATTATGTACGGGGACGAAATAGGCGTAGGTCCCATGACCGCGCTACAAGGCGTCCACGTTATCGACGGCCGGCCGTTCCTGTCCGCGGAACTAATGCGCGCGCTAGTGCTATCGGCCGGACACCTAATCGCGGTAGACGAGTCCTCCGGAACCCGTTGTGTCGTCTACGGCAGGCGCCGGCTAGGCAACGGCCAATATACGGACCCGGTAATGGTCGAATGGACAATCGAAATGGCCCGGGCCGCGGGATTGGCCGGCCGTGGCGCGTGGCGGACATATCCGCGGGCGTTGCTATTGGCGCGCGCCTCCGCGGACTTGTGCCGTATGGCATTCCCGGACGTTGTGCGCGGTTTGGGACATATCCCGGAGGCGCCCGACGAAACGGACGTAGACGATTGGCGGGAATACGCGGAATCGCTAGGACCCGAACCGGAGACGCCGGCGCCGGCTAGGACAGAAACCGTGCAATGGTCCCCGGCCATAGCCGCGCCGGAATTGGACGAACGCGCGCCCGTCCGGCCCGATTGGGAGGCGGTAGACGAGGCACGGCAGGCACAGGACCCGGACCCGGTTACGGCAGAGGACCCGGAGGCGCGGCCGGTAGGGGACGAGAACCTAAAACGCATCATGGCCGCCTATGGAGACTTGCCATTTGGGCCGGACAGGGGAACGCGTCTCGCATTGTTCTCCGCCATTGTTGGCCGGCCGTTGGAATCCACTAAGGACCTAGAACGCCTAGAGGGATACCGGCTATATGGCGCGTTGCATGACTTGAAAACGGGCCGGACTATCGCCACGGACGATGGACACGGCAATTTCACCATTCACGCCGGCGCCGAACCGGACGACGAGGAATGAACACGTACGCCGGGGACGTGTTCACGCATAAGGACGGCCGTGTTTGCCGTTGGCAGAAATACATAGCCGGCAACACGCGGGACGGTAAAACGAAATGGGCGTATTGGTACCGCCTCCCCACGGACCCGCCTAACACGCGCCGTTATTGCGGCCGGCACACGACGCCGGCCACGGCAGACGCACCCGGCCCGGACGGTTCGTACGACGTACCGCTAGAGGGAATGGAGGACTAATGGACGGCCGGCGTTGGCACGCGTTCACCCGGATTGATATGGACGGCGTTTCGTTCCGAACCTCACCCGGGAACCGTTGTCCTCACGATTTGCGTCTCGACTGGACGGCAGGCGGACAGTGGCGGCCCGTCAACATGCGAATTGGCGCGCTATTCGCGGATTTCTACGGCCATAACGAGGACAACCGTTACCCGCCTCCCGGCGCCGGCCATAACTACTATTTCGCGTACCTGTGGCGCGCCTATCACAACGGTTGGGACCTAGCCGATAGGCGGCTACAGGACGAACGGGACGGCAACCCATGACAGGCGGCAAGGCGCCACGGGCCGCGGGAGACAGGTTCGAACGCGCCTGTTTCCAACGGTTACAGGCGGCCGGTTGGCACGTCATACGTTCGGCCGGTAGCCACGGGCCGGCAGATTTGGCCGCATTCCGGGCGGACAGGTTGCCGGTATGGGTGCAATGCAAGATTACGGACAACGTTTCACTACGCCAGAGAATCGCGTTTTACCGAATTGCGGAGGACGCCGGCGTTATGGCCGTAATCGTGTCCCGGCCCGGTACTAGGCAAGGCGCGTTGTGGGTGCGGATAGACCCGTCCGGAAACCGTGCGCCGTTCGATATAGGGGACGCAAAATGGCAATCCTGACGACGATTTGCGCCAAATGCGGCCGGCAACTAAGCGAACCGGCCATAGAACCGGCCTATTGCGCGAAATGTGACCTTATTAATTCGCTAATCGTGGAAAGGTACACGGTTTACGAACGGAAAACGCCAGATAACCCGGAGAATTCGTAACATGGGCCGGGAATATGTGCAATGTGTGGCGGCCGGCAACCTGTCCGGACTATCTAGCACGGCGTTTCGGATATTAGCCAGAATGGCGTTAGTAGTCCGGGACGACGAGGATATAGAGAACGGGGAACCGGAGGGAATGTATTACGGCGGTTGGAAGTCACTAACCGTCGTGTTAGGACACGGAGTATTCAATAAAGGGGACCCGTTGCCGGCCAATGTAGAACGCCAGATAGCACGGGGAATCCGGGAACTAAAGGCGGCCGGCTATGTGACAGAGGCGCCGGATTGGATACAGGAACAGCATATGAACCGGGTATATCGTCTCAACATGCGGGATATTCCCATTGTGTAAACGGTGGATAAACCCTGTGGAACCTGTGGATAACCCTCGAGAAGTACCGCCCGGTAACCTGACGCTAGATGTCAGGTTCCCCTGTTCCAATATGTCGGGTCCGACCTGACACTACGGGTACCAAAGGATTAGCAACTAGATACACAACCCACGGACAACACTTACCGTTGGCATAGTCGTCCGGGATACGCGCGGCAAACGGCCGGCAACGTGGCTATTGACAGGGTTAAAGGACGGGAGTAGAACGGCCGGCGTGTGTGCCTCCCGATATCCCGCCCGGTAATCCCGGCAAACAATCGGGCAGACGCGTCCACGGTTCCTCCCAAACATGGCGGAAACT
>Ga0126377_10000973_pt1 | contig 18392 bp, 16 predicted proteins | sample PanSoiMetPlot_22_FD_92647 | JGI IMG/M metagenome (GOLD analysis project Ga0126377, IMG submission 92647) | Tropical forest soil microbial communities from Panama - MetaG Plot_22 | ecosystem: Environmental > Terrestrial > Soil > Tropical forest > Bulk soil | place: Panama | collected 2016-02-17 | reverse complement strand
GAGTGGGGAAGGGGCGCGCTCCCTGCTCGGTCCAAAACAACGGCCGCCTGCTCCGGCGTGATGCTCGCCGACTCCGCCAACCGGAGCGCTTCATCCTCGTCGGCGAAGCGCCCGTCGATCATCGCGCGCTCCGCCTCCGAGTAGATCCCGAGATCGATGCCGATCGGTGCGAGTCGGCGAAGCGCGTTGTCCTGTCGAACCGTGAGACGGAATTCGGATCGCGAGGTGAACAGGCGATAGGGTTCGTCAACTCCGCGGGTGACGAGATCATCCACGAGCACGCCGATGTACGAGCTCTCACGACCCAGGACAATCGGCTCGCGTCCAAGCGCGATGCGAGCGGAGTTGATTCCAGCCACGACCCCCTGGCCCGCCGCCTCCTCGTAGCCGGTAGTTCCGTTGATCTGGCCGGCGAAGAAAAGGCCTCGAAGCGCCTTCACCTGGAGTGACGCTTCGAGCTGCGTTGGTGGGTAATAGTCATACTCGATCGCGTAGCCAGCGCGCGTCATCCGCGCATGCTCGAGACCTGGAATGGAGTGAAGAATCTCGAGCTGCAAAGGCGCCGGAAGCGAAGTCGAAAGCCCGTTGACGTAGAGCTCATTCGTGTCGTGCCCCTCAGGCTCCAAGAAAAGCTGATGCCGCTCGGCAGCTGGGAACTTGACGACTTTGTCCTCTACTGACGGACAGTATCTCGGACCTCGAGACGCGATGGCGCCGCCATACATGGCCGACCGCCCGATGTTGTCCTCGATGATCCGTTTGCCATCGAAGCCGAGGAAGGTGATCCAGCATGGGAGCTGCGAAGGATGGCGGACAGTGTCGCCATTGTGGCGCTGCACTGACCAGAAGTGCGACCACGAAAAATCGAATGTCTCGACTTCGCTGTCCTGCCGCTCGAGATGGCTGAAGTCGACCGACCGTCCGTCAATGCGTGGGGGAGTGCCGGTCTTGAAACGCTCGACGACCAGTCCTAGTCGCTCGAGCTGTTCAGCAAGATGCGTCGCCGCAGATTCACCGGCGCGCCCACCTCCAATCTTCGTCTCCGTTCCGATGTGGATGCGGCCGCGAAGAAACGTCCCGGTAGTGATCACAACACACCGCGAACCGAAACAGCGCCCCTCCAGTGTCTCGACACCAGCGACACCTTCATCGCGGATGATCAGTCGAGCGACCGTGCCCTGGATTGTCTGAAGCGACGCATGCTCCTCGAGCAGGGTGCGAACCGCTCGCCGGTACAAGCCCCGATCGCATTGTGAGCGAGGAGCCCAAACCGCGGGACCCTTGCTTCGGTTGAGCATCCGGAATTGGAGCGACGACAGGTCGGTGGCGCGGCCCATGATTCCGCCCAACGCGTCCACCTCGCGAACCACGGTTCCTTTCGCGACTCCGCCAATGGCCGGGTTGCACGACATCTGTCCGATCGTTTCGAGCGCGCTCGTCACGATCGCGACGCGCGCTCCATTGCGCGACGCGGCGACCGCTGCTTCGGTACCGGCGTGGCCGGCACCGACGACGATCACGTCGAACTCGGCTTCGAACGCCTTCGATTCGGGAGCTTCCATTCGAGAAAGCTATGGACGCCGCAGAGCGTCAGGGAGCGTACGGAGTACGTACAAAGTAGGATGATATATTGCGCGTCCAATCCCGCACGGAAACGACGATGCCACTGCAAGTCACCACGGGCGCGCCAACACTGTTGATCCGTCGCGCAGCGTACGAGTCGAGTGGTCTGACGCGCGCCGCGATCGACGAGCGATTGGGTCTCACCCCGGACGAGTTTCGCGTCGAGGGTGAGCTCGTGGCAATCGGTCCGATCTACGAGCCAACCGGCGCGCTAGGCGCGTTCGTCGGCGACCTCGAGGCACTCGGCCTCGTTTATTTCGACGACTTCTTCGAGCTCAGTGGCAATTGGCCAAGCTGGCTTCGAGTCCACGCTGCGGCCGGGTGACGCGCCTACGACGACGAACGGGAGTGCCGGGTGACCTGTGAAGAGTTCGTCGTCGGCGTCAGCGGGCCCTTTCTCAGCAGGCCGTGCCAATTGCACTCGTAGCACCAGCTGGTGCGAAACCGGGGCATGACGAAGTTCAGGAACCGCGACTGCACCCGAAGTGTGACCGCGTCACAGTTCGGACATCGGTCTCCCTCAGGGATGAGACAGTAGAAGAAGATCGTGGCGAGTATCGCGCGCAGCACGAAGAATCCGCCTATGATGAGGATGGCAAGGACTGCGTCCAGCATTGTGCCCTCCTTCGCTCTCGCCTAGAGCCGTTTCTCGACTTCTACCCACGCTTCTACGTACGCGATCCCGTCCTCGATTCGTTCGATGACGACCTCGGTTCCTTCCGATAGCGCCGCATCATCGTAGCCGCGCGCCCGCATCACGTGCCGCTCGCGTCCGATGTCATACCCTATCTCTCCGTCAACACCAGCGCGGATGGATTTCGTCACGCGAGCTACATGACCCTGTAAGACATAGCGTTCGTCATCGACGTCGTGCTCGGGGGTCACGGTCCACCATTTCTTTACGAGATAGCCCGCAAGGAACGCGGCAGCGGCGGCGAGCGCAGCCGAGCTCAGCAATCGAGTAATTGCGGTGCCGACACCGAGACGCGTCAGGACGTAGCCAGCGAGCCCGAACACCGTCAGGATTGCAACTATCAGCGCGGGTGAAAGCCGAAACGACCGCTCGCCGGCCGGGTTCTCTTCTCGGGGGCGCTCGACCCCATACATCATTACTCGAACGGCCAACAACAAACCGCCGACGAAGCTGACGAGATATAAGACACTCATCTGCCGACGCTCTCTTTGATCATTCCATGCTCCGCTTGTCGGAAGCAGGAATGTGCCGAGACGCGCCCCCGTTTCACAGTGTTGCCCCGAGAAACTCGCACGCGCGCCACTCGGCGTAGTAGACGGGCCGCCACGGAACTCTGCCGGCAACGAATCCGACGTGTCCGCCGTGATCGGTGAACTCCAGCGTCAAGCAGCGATTCGCTTCCGCGACTGTCCGCACTTGATCCAGGACATCCACTGGAAGAAAGGGATCATCGAGAGCGCTGAGCAGCAGTGTCGGGACATCAACCGCACCGAGATAACCCAGTGAGCTGGAGCGGGAATAGTAGTCGTGTGCGTCCGTGAACCCATGTACGGGGGCCGTAACTGTGTCGTCGAAATCGTAGATCGTCTCGACGCGCTCGAGTGCCGCGCGGTCGAAGAGATCGGGATACCGCTCGAGCTTGGCGAATGCCTTGCGGCGCAACGATCGAACGAAGTGTCGATCGTAGATGCGCGCAAAGCCTTCCGAGAGGTGTCGCGCTCCCCGCTCGAGATCGAACGGGACCGAGATCGCCGCCGCGCCGCGAACGGATGGAGCGGCCTCGGATCGCTCGCCCAAATACTTCAGCAGCACATTCCCGCCGAGCGAGACGCCGGCCAGCATGAGCGGTGCGTCTGGATGTCTTTCAGCGACCCAGTCGAGCGCTAGCGCCAGATCCGCCGTGTCTCCCGAATGGTAGAATCGCGCGGCGCGATTGGGTTCATCCCCGCAACCACGAAACAGCAATAGGTCAGCGCCCCAACCGCGTCGGCGCGCTTCCCCGAAAAATCCCGAGACGTAGTGCGAGCGGAGGGTTCCCTCGAGTCCGTGCAGGAAAAAAAGTCTTGGCGCATCGGGCGCAGCCTCGAGACGATGAAGGTCGATGAAATCCTTGTCGGCGGTTTCCAACCGCTCGACCGTGAGCGTTAGATCCGTCCGTGGGCGGAAGAATTTTCCCCAGAGGGTTTGTGCGTGTGCGCCCCGTACCCACCAGGCAGGCTGGTAGGTATACTCGCTTCGACGTTTGAATGACACGAGAAATCGGCGGTTTCGTTTTCCGGCTCGCGATCCTATTACCTGCGTTGAAATCTGATGGAAGTTCAAGTCTTCGGCGTCAAAAAGAGCGCCGATACACGAAAGGCCCTTCGTTTCTTCGCCGAGCGGCGCATCAGGACACATTTCGTCGACTTGAACGAGCGTCCGGCTTCGCCGGGCGAATTGAAACGATTCATTCAGAAGTTCGGCCTCGATCGCCTGATCGACCGCGACTCGAAACGTTACGAGGAGCTCGGTCTCCGCCACGCGCGTCTGTCCGACGAGCGCTGGCTCGAAAAGCTCGGCGAAGAACCCTTGTTGCTACACATGCCCCTCGTTCGGAACGGCAATGCCCTCACAATCGGACTTGCCGAGTCTGATTGGAAAACCTGGACGGCGAAGTGACGCAGCTTGCGGTTGCCGGCGTGTCCGTCGAGTTCGGCGCGACGACGTTGTTCAAGGAGATCACTTTCACGGTCGCCTCCGGCGAGCGCTGGGGGATCGTCGGGCGGAACGGCACGGGCAAGACGACGCTGTTCCGCCTCCTCACCGGCGAGATGGTTCCGACGCGAGGTCAGATCGCTCGGCAGCCGGGTTTACGGGTGTCGCTCCTCGAGCAGCATCGGGAGTTCCCGGGCGCGACGACCGTCTGGGAAGTCGCGGCCGGTCAGTTCGCCGAATTGCTGGCGCTCGAGCAGTCCCTCACGGTTCAAGCCGAGCAGCTTCAACATGACTCGAGTGAGGCGGCGCTCGACAGGTACGGGAAAGATCTCGAGCGCTTCGAGCGCGAAGGCGGATACACGATCGCTCCGCGCGTCGACGCTGTTCTTCACGGCCTCGGTTTCGATCCAGCAGAGGCACGGACACAAGCCGTCGCACAGTTGAGCGGAGGAGAACGAGGCCGACTCGGCCTGGCGCGACAGTTGGTGAGCCCGGCCGACGTCCTCCTACTCGACGAGCCGACGAATCACCTCGATCTCGAGACGACGAAGTGGCTGGAGGATTACCTCGCGTCCGTGAGCACGACCGTGCTTCTGATCAGCCACGATCGCGCGTTTCTCTCGGCGGTTGTCGATCACGTCCTGCACTTCGAGGGCGACACCGCGATGGCCTACGACGGACGCTACGAGTCGTTCGTCGAGCAACGAACACTTCGGCGACTGACGCAGCAACGACAGTTCGACCAGCAGCAGCGAAAGATCGCGGCCGAGCAAGACTATATCGCGCGCAACATCGCGGGTCAGAACAGCAAACAAGCGAAGGGCCGACGCAAGCGTCTCGAGCGTTTGCCCAGGTTGAGTGGCCCGATTGGTGAAGAAGGGACGATGTCCGTTCGGTTCGAGGTCGCCGAGCGCGGCGGCGATCGTGTCGTCATCGGCGAGCACGCGACCGTGAAGGTTGGCGAGCGCGTGCTGGTCCGCGATCTCAATGCGACACTCATGCGCGGCGATACGGTCGGCTTGATCGGTCCGAACGGTTCAGGGAAATCGACACTCATTCGCGCCTTGCTTGGCGAACATCCTGTATCGTCGGGCGAGCTGCGCATCGGCGGCGGCATCACCGTGGGCTACTATCGTCAAGATCTCGGTCAGGTCCCGCTCGATCGCACGCTCTACGACGTGATCAACGACCTACGTCCGACCTGGGATCGACGTCTGGTGCAGGGACATCTCGGCCGTTTCGGTTTTTCGGGGGACGAAGTTCAACGGCGCGCCGACACGCTGTCCGGAGGCGAGCGTGCACGCGTCGCTCTTGCGATGCTGATGCTGAGTCGTGCGAACCTATTGATTCTCGACGAGCCGACGAACCACCTCGACGTCGAATCGATCGAGGCGCTCGAGGATGCGATCGAGCAATACGACGGATCGGTTCTTCTCGTGAGCCACGATCGTGAGCTGCTTCGCACGCTGACGACGCGCGTGTGGGTGCTTCACGATCGCCACGTGACGGATTTCGATGGCAGTTTCGGCGAATGGGAGCTCGTATCCGCCGAGCGTCAACACGCTGCGGCGGTGCGCGCGGCTGAAGAAGAAGCGCTGCGCCGCGTGCAAGAGAAAAAGAAGACCGCACGTCGAGACGACGCGACGCGCGACGAGCGCAACGTGCTTCGGACGGCTGAGCGACGTGTGGCCGAGCTCGAGAGTGAGATTCAAACCCTCGAGCGTCGCGTCGCAGCGGTAACGCGTGAGCTCGAAGATCCCGAGCTGTACACTCGCAACAACGGCGTCGAGCGCGCGACCGAGCTGGGCGCAGAGCTCGATCGTCTCAAGCTTGAGCTGGAACGCGCCCTCGAAGCATGGGGTACGGCGACCGAAGCTCTCGACACTTTGATGTCGGAACGCGCGTAAGGCGTCGCGCCTTCGTCCAGGGGAATGTTCAGTCTCGTTCTCTGTGCCCAGCTGGTCGCCGCGGTTGCGAGCGGCGACTCCACATATTCGAGCGCGCATCTGCGCGATCTCGTGGCGCGTGCCGCGGTCGAAAATCGTCGCCCGCCGGACGAATTCCGCGCCTACACGAGCCGCATCGAGACGGAGATCTCTTTGCTCTTGCGCGACTCACTCGGACGCGAGCACACCGCCGAGGTCGAGCAGTTGGCGAGTGCCGGGAGGTGGGAACGAAACGGGAGCTACGAGATCCATATCATTGGCTATCGCTCGCAGAGTGTCGGTGTTCCGTACTCCACGCTGACCATGATTCGCGCTTGGACGGTCCCTTCGCTCTACGGCAATCGGCTGTCGCTCGGTGTGTACTTTGCGCGCTCCCGTCGTCGGGTCGACACGCTGCGCGCGGTTCATCCCTTCGCGACGGATAGAGCGGAATACTACCGATTCACCGGCGGTGATACCGTGACCGTGCTGCGCGTGGGTTCGCGTAGCATTCCCATCGCGCGCATTCACGTCTCTCCCGCGTTTCACGGCCCGACCCGTCTCGGGGCATTCTCCGGCGAGATCGATCTCGATGTCGACCGCGCGCAGATCGTTCGAATGCGTGGTCAATTCGTGACGATGGGCGGCACACCGACCAAAGCAGAGCGCATCGTACGGGCGACGACCGGCATGGTCGCAGTTGCGTTCGTCGAATTCGTGAATGCCGAGGTTGCAGGAAAGTACTGGCTTCCGGCATTTCAACGAACCGAATTCCAATCCAGCTTCCCGATGTTCGGTCAAACACGACCGGTGTTTCGTCTCGTGTCGAACATGCGAAACGTGACGATCGACGAAGCGCCGACAGCGTCGCTCACAGATTCGTCATTCGCGCCGCGCATCACGGTGACCTGGGCGCCGGGGGACAGCATCGCCGGATTCACGGATTGGGAACGCGGCCTCGGAACCCAGAGCGGTTCCGTTCACGCCGACGACTTCCAGGATCTCGCGCCTGTCGAGTGGCGACTCGACGGACCGCCACGGTTGAATCTGTTCCCGACGACGATGGGGCGCATGATACGATTCAATCGCGTCGAGGGGTTGTTCACCGGGCTTGCGCCATCGGTCGATTTTCGCGGCGCCGCTCCAGGTTTGACGGTCGGCGCACACGGTGGCTGGGCGTGGACAGAGCGTACTGCGCGCGGCGGCGTGTTCACGTCCTATCATCGCGCGAACACCATCCTTGGCGCACGCGTCGAGCGCGCCCTTACTCACACGAACGACTTCGCGCTGCCGCTGAGCGAAGATCCGGGTTTCGGCGCGCTGATCGGCTCCGTCGACAATTCGGATTACGTCGATCGTCGCAGCGCGATTGCGTCACTGACGCGTGTGTTGCGATCGGTCGACCTCGGACTGGCGACGCTGCAGCTCGGCGTTGCTGAAGACCGTGCCGAGCGCGCGCGGCTAACGCATGGTTTGATCCCTGGACCATCCAGGTTCCGCCTCAATCGTGGAGCCACTGAGGGACGCTACCTGCTTGCTCGGGCGGACGTCGAGCTCCATCCGAACGTGACGGGCGACTTCGTCCAGCCGGGCGTCGGCGGACGCTTGCACTACGAGGGCGCGTCCGGCGATCTCGATTGGCAGCGAATCGAGGTGACTGTTTCGGCGCGAAAGTACGTCGGCCCGATCTCGCTTGCTGTTCACGCCGACGGCGGCGTCGTGCTCGGCGGCAGCCCACCGCCGCAAACGCTGTTCGAGCTCGGTGGCAATGAGCTGCTTCCAGGTTACGAGTACAAAGAGTTCGCGGGCAACCGAGCAGCGTTGGTGCGCACGTTCGCCAGCTACCGACTGAACGTGTGGAAGCGTCCGATTCGTTTCCTTCGAAACCTTTACCTTCCGGCGCCTGCTCCCGGATTTGGTATCAGTGCCCAAGGTGGATGGGCCGAGTTGTCGTCGCCCGGCGCCATCGCTGCGGTGCAGCAGTTCGGGTTGGTGGACGGGCGTCCGGTCTCACGGCCGACGAATGGAATGCGCGCGACGGCTGGTGGCGGACTCACGTTGTTTTCAGACCTGATCCACGTCGGTCTGGCTCGACCGGTGGATCGTCCGGCACCGTGGAAGGTCGTCTTCGGCTTTGGCGTCGCCTTCTGATCGGCCCCTCAGAATTCCCCGATGAATCCGATCTCGGGCTCGAGGTGCACGCCGCATTCTTTTTCCACCGCGGCTTGAGCGATCGAGATCAGATCGCGCACATCCTTCGCCGTGGCCCGGCCGAGATTGACCATGATGTTGGCGTGGATGTGTGAGATCTGTGCGTCGCCTTTGCGAAAGCCCTTGAGTCCGCATTTATCGACGAGGCGGCCGGCGCCGACGCCCTCGATCTTCTTGAAGATCGACCCTGCACTGGGATGCCACTCGAGCCACGGATGGCGTCCGCCTCGCCAGCTCAAATTCTCCTGAAGAATGCGTTGCAGGTCCGCCTGATTGCCGCGGGCCAGATTGAACGTCGCCGACAGCACGACGTCGCGCCGATGGTGGAAGACGGAATCGTCATAACCAAACGCCACGTAGTCGGCCCCAACGACCTTCCGTTCGCTCTGCTCCGACAGGATCTCGCAGGAGTCGAACACCTCGGCGATGAACATCGTTCGCTCGCGTGCCGGCGCGGGCGACAGGAAATGAAGGTTTTGCCAGATGGCGCCGCCGACGGTGCTCGGGATGCCGACGTAGTGCTCCAGCCCTGACCACCCGCGGGCGACCGACTCTTGGATCAGATCCTTCACGATCGCGCCGCTTTCGGTCCAGAGCTGACATGTGTCGTTCGTCTCGCGGAACTCGTGTCGGTGCGCGGTGTTTCGAATGACCAGGCCCCGAAACCCGCGGTCACCGATCAGCACGTTGGCGCCGAGTCCGAGGACGAAGTACGGTACTCCGGTCTCCCGCGCGGCGAGCACGCCATTCGCAAGTGCGTCGGCGGACGTTGCTTCGAACAGCAGGTCCGCCGGACCGCCGATCTTGAAGGTCGTATAGGGAGCCAGCACTTCATTTCGGCGGAGATGCTTCGCGTCCAAACACGCGGCGAGCCGCTCGATTGCTTGAGGATCGGTCATTGTGAGGGAAAAGAAACCATGGATCGGTTGCGGATGCCACCGCTCGTAAAACGAACGCTTGGGACGATGCGCACGAGCGCGCTCGTCGGTTTGATGGGACTGCCCGGCATTCTCGCCGCTCAGCGCGCTGAGCTGGAGAAGCACATCCAGCGCCAGACACTCGACAATGGGCTCGAGGTGATCGTCGTGCAGAACCGCGGTGTTCCGCTAGTGACGATCGAAGCTGACGTGAAGAACGGCTCGTTCACGCAAGGGCCAGAGTTCGAGGGCTTGTCGCATTTGTACGAGCACATGTTCTTCAAGGCAAACGCCAAGTACCCGCGCCCGGACGATTTCGTAGGGCGCGCTTCCGAGCTCGGAGCGGAGTTCAATGGCACCACGAGTGAGGAACGCGTCAACTATTATCTGACCGTCCCCGCGGACAGCGTCGCCGGCGGAATGCGGTTCATCGCGGCGGCACTCATGACGCCTCTCTTTCTGAAAGAGGAGCTCGAGCGCGAGCGCGCAGTCGTCATCGGGGAGTACGATCGCAACGAGTCGAGCCCGGGCTTTCAGTTCAACACGGCGATGGGGAAAGCGCTCTGGGGCGACGCCTGGAGCCGCAAGAACCCACTCGGCGAACGTGACGTCATTCTGAGCACGACGCCTGAAAAGATGCGCACGATTCAGGAGCGCTACTACGTCCCAAATAACACGGCGATCATCATCACCGGTGACATCGCGCCGTCGAAAGCCTTCTCGCTCGCGAAGACCGTGTTCGGCGACTGGAAGCGCGGCGAAGATCCGATGGTCGCCGATCCTGTTCCGCCGATTCCGCCGCTGAAAAGAGATACGGCGTTGATCGTCGAGCAGCCGATCGGCACGGTCGTCGTAATGCTGCAATGGCAGGGACCGGGCGCTGGAGCTGATCCGGAGGCAACGTATGCCGCCGATGTTTTCTCCGACGTCCTCAATCAGCCAGGCTCGCGGTTTCAGCGACGCCTCGTCGACAGCGGATTGTTTCATTCGATCGGCGTCAACTACTACACGCTGAACCACGTGGGGCCAATCACGATCGAAGGTGAAACGTCGGCGGGGAAGCTGACGGAGGCACTGGCGGCCCTACGCGAGGAGATCAAGAAGCTGAACGACCCCGGCTACTTCTCGGAGGCGGAGCTCGCCGCCACGAAGCAACATCGAATCGTCGGTACCATGATGGGCCTCGAGCGTGCGTCGGGCTTCGCGCACCAACTCGGATTCTGGTGGGCAGTGACGGGTCTCGACTACTTCCTTGGCTACGTCGACACGATGGCCAATCAGACGCCGGACAACCTGAAATCGTACGCGGCGAAGTACATCATCGGCAAACCGCACGTCACCGGTGTTCTGATCTCGCCAGATGCCCGCAACGCCATTGGGCTCACGCCGGCAATGCTGCTCGAAACGAGGGTGAATCCATGACGCTACGTTTCCCGCGGCTTGCCTTCCTGTGTCTCGGTCTCGTCGCTCTCGCTTCGTCGCTCCGAGCACAGGCCGATACGGCGACGAGCGCATTCGAGATCAATGGACTCAGGGTCATTCTCCGCCGCAACACGGCGAACGATGTCGTTGCGGCCAACGTCTACCTCCTCGGCGGAACGCAGCAGCTGTCGCCGGCCACGCAGGGGATGGAGACGCTCCTGTTGCGCGCCAGTGAACGGGGCACCGCCAAGTTTCCGAAAGAAGCGGTGCGTCAACTGACCGCAGGGTTGGGGAGCGTGTTTGACATTGCACCCTCGGAAGACTGGACGCGATTCGGGTTCACGAGCGTCCGAGCGAACTTCGATTCCACTTGGGCAATCTTCGTGGATCGCTTGATGGCCCCGACGCTCGACACCGCCGAGGTCGAGCTTGTTCGCGCGCAAATGACGGATGCCTTCCGTCAGTCAGAAGACGATCCTGATGCCCTCGTGAACCGGATTGCGGACAGCCTCGCGTTCGTCAATCACCCCTACGGCTTCTCGCCCGAAGGCACCGAGAACTCCCTTCGCTCGATCAGCATTGCGGCCCTTCGCGACTATCAGGCGAAGCAGATCGTGACGTCTCGCATGTTGGTAGTCGTCGTCGGAAACATCGAGCGGCAGCGGCTGGAGCAGCTGGTCGGTCGAACCCTCGCGCAACTTCCACGCGGTACATACAAGTGGTCGCCGCCGCGCCTTCCGGCGCGGCTTGGCCGAGCCCTCGTGCTTCGAGACGCCTCGCTGCCGACGAACTATCTCCTCGGCTACTACGTCGGGCCACCCGCACGCGACTCGGACTATCAAGCGTTGCGTGTCGCGTCGGCCGTGTTGTCGGGACGCTTCTTCACCGAGATCCGTTCACGCCGCAACCTCTCGTACGAGGTGGACGCGCCCTTTCTCGAGCGAGCGATCGCGACCGGAGGTGTCTATGTCACGACCACGGATCCAAACGCGACGCTTCGGGTCATGCGTGCGGAGTTGGATCGGCTGCAACGAGAGCTGATCGACCCGCAGGGTCTCGAGCGCCTCACTCAGCAGTTTCTCACCGATTACTTCTTGAGGAACGAGACGAACGCAGATCAGGCGACGATGCTCGCTCGTGCTCAGATCTACCAGAGCGACTATCGTGCGGCGAACCGCTTCGTCGAGGCTCTCCGCGCCGTGAAACCCGAAGACGTGCGCCGCGTCGCCCGGGAGTACATGCGTGATTTCAGGTTCGTGTATCTCGGAAAATCGGCGTCGCTCTCGAAAGCGTTGCTCGACCAGTTTTAGCCGCGGCTATTCGCCAAATTCCATCGCGACGTGTCGTGCATCGAGCTCGCCGGAGTACAACGCGCCGCCGAGGAGCACGCCCGACACGCCGCGGTGCTCGAGTGCTCGAAGATCGTTCATCGTCGAGATGCCGCCGTCGGCGATCAGCGGAAACTCCGACGCCTCAGCGATGTCCTCGAGGAGCGAAAGATCGAATCCGCGTCCGACATCGCCCGGGCCGGGCGACACGAGCAGACCGCCGAGTGGAAGACAGTTCAATTCACCGACGAGATCGAGCACATCGACCGGCATGCTGTGCACCCAGCCACGCGTCACCACCCGCCGCTCTCGCACATCGGTCGCAACGATCAGCAGCCCGGGGTAAAGCTCCGCCGCACCAGAAAGCCAATCAGGTTCCTCGAGTCCACGTGGACCCACGACGACTCTGATCGCGCCTCCCGTGACAACCTGCTCGATGCGGTCGCTCGACGATGCCGCGTCGCATACCTGAACGTCGATCGCGCCGTCGCGGATGATCTCGTCGATGAGCGTCGAGTTCGATCCGGTACCAGCGATTGCGTCGCCGTCCGTGAGGTGAATTCGGCGGAAGCCGTGCATGGCCCAGGTTCGAGCGACGGCGAACGGATCGCCGAGCGCGGTTCCCGCTCCCGTGTCACCTGCCGGTTGCACGCAGACACCGGCCCGAACCTCGATTCGCGGAATCGCAAGCATGCCCCAAGATACGACCGCTAAATTTCCTGGGAACCCACGGTTACGGCGTGGGCTCTGCCGGGATGTATTCAGCGTTGCGTTTGGGGTACTTTGTGAATACTTTCACATTCTCCGCGCATCCGCGGCTCAAAATCAAACGATCTCGTTAAAGCGATACTGGAGGCTCCAAGCAATGCGGTTCTACGGATTGGCGCTCCTCGCGGGCGCGGTGGTGCTCGGCGCGTGCGGCGGCGGCGAAAAGCCGGCGACAGACACCGCGACGGCGGCGGCTCCCGCTGCGTCGCCCAGCGCGGCTGCGCCGGCAGCGGGCGCGGTGGCCAAGATTGCGGCGACTGGCGCGACGCACGAAGTGAAGATGATCGGTGATGACAAGGGATACCGTTTCGAGCCCGCCAACCTCACCATCAAGTCCGGCGACGCCGTCAAGTTCGTCATGATCAGCGGCGGCCCTCACAACGTCGCGTTCGATCCGAACACGGTTCCGGCTGACTCCAAGGCGCAGCTCGACGCGAACATGGATCAGAAGATGTCCGAGCTTTCGAGCCCGCTCCTTCTGAATCCCAACGAGGCGTACATTGTCTCGTTCGGCGGCGTCAAGCCTGGCCAGTACCCCTTCCACTGCACGCCGCATCTCCCGATGAACATGAAGGGCGTCATCACGGTCCAGTAACCCCTTCTCGGTCATTCGTTTGTTGAGCGGAGCCTTCAAATGGCTCCGCTCTTTTTGTACCCAGCGGCTGGTGCGGCGATCGTGGCGCGCTGCGTGCCAAGGAACTCAATTAAGCGCACACGACTAAGAGAACTGCAGCATGACCCAGATGACCGGTGAACTCCCGCGTGTGATCCCGCGCCCCGTGTGGCTCACGGCGCGCGCGCGCAACGCTGTTGGCCGGCCGGTGTTCATTGGGTCCGTTGCTGCCGGGACCTTCGTTGCAACGCTGGTGGCATTGATCCTGGCGCCTCAGCAGGTCAAACGACAGGCGGCTCCGCCTCCGATGCCGGCGAGCGCCAGACCCGATACCGCGCCGCTCATCTCGGCGCTAGCGCATGCACGCGTTCGACTCGCCACGGCAGAGTCATCGCTCGCGTTCGCGCGCTCGCACGCGGTCGTCGCCAAACCGCCAGCCGTCGATACGCTAGGTCCGCGCATGATCGCGCATCGGGATTCGCTTGCGGCAGCCGTCAACGATCTCGACGCACTGATCACCCGGGTCGAGACGGCGCCAGTCTCCGCCTCCTATCGGGCGCTCGCGGAGTCGCCGCAGCTCACATCGGTCAGCAGAGTGAGGGTGCTGCTCGACTCTCTGACTGACGTCGAGCGCGAGCGCGACGCATTCGGCCCTTCGGGGAGCTCGGATCCCGTGTATGTCGCACTGAACTCCCGGATTTCGCAGATCGGGCGCGGCATACAACAGGTCGCGCAGGAACGGCGCGAAGCGCTACGCCAGCAGATCGCAACGCTGGGTGCACCAGCCAGCCGTCAAACGGTCGCGACGCAACCGACCGCCGACACCAGCGCATGGATCGTCGAGCGCGACTCCGCGCAGTCGCTCGTGAAGCAGGCGGCCCAGGGGCTCACGGACGCGCGGCAAAACGCCGCGGAGTATGATCGCGCGGTGGCTCGAGCACGACAGGACGCTGCCGTCGATGCGCCGCCTTTCGCTCTTCTCGCTGCCGCGCTCGTCCTCGGCATCGTCCTCGGGTTTGGAACGGCGTTCGTCGACGAGATCCGTCATCCACGGGTGAGCGACGAACACGAGCTGGAGCGGGCGACCGGAGCGCGAATACTCGCGACTGTCCGTCCGCGCCCAAGGAATCCCGATCGGGATCGGCGATCCGCGGATCAAGATGCTCCTCCGTACTTCGATCCGGGTGACGACGGGTATCAGCTGACCTATCTCCACGTCGCGCGTGCTGGCGCGAGCCGCCTCATGCTGACTGTGACGGGAGAAGACACCGGGATCGCCGCGATCGTGGCGACGAACGTTGCCGCGATCGCAGCTGACGAGGCGCGAAGCACGATCATCGTCGATACCGACGCGCGCACGTCGCCGGTTGCGGCCGCGCTGCGCACTCACGCCGAGCCGGGCTTCGCCGACATCATCGAGCGCAAATACGAGTGGGCGGAGGTCACTTCGCCTGCGATGGTAGGCCGAGATCGCAGCGTGGACGTGATTCCGAGTGGGATTTCGAGCGATCCGGAGAAGTCGCCACAGATCAATGAGCTGTTCCGCGAGGAAGCGGCGCGGCTGGCGCGCCACTATGAAGCCATCGTCATCGTTGCACCACTCGAGCAGGCGACGTCAGGACTTCCCGCCGTCTTTCCTATTCCGGACGCGATCCTTTGTGCGCGTGTGGGATACACGCGCATTGCGAATGTGCAAAAGGCGCTGGACGGAATCCGGAGCGCGGGTGGGAATCCAGTCGGGGTAGTCCTGTGGAACGCTGCGCCGCCGGCCCTGCCGACACCAGACCGTATCGCGCGTGCGCGGCGACCGCTCAACACGCCGGAAATGCAAGCGCTCACCCCTTCGCATTGAACGACACTTCCTCGCGTCTCGGTGTCGCGCTAGCATCCGACGCGTGTGGGCCGACACGCTTTTCCGCGCCGAGCAACAACACGTGCTTCGGCTCCTTCTGTGGTGCGGGATCTCGATCATCGCCGCGACAACCATCGCCGTGACGCTCACCATCCGGCGCGTCAGCTCCCCATTGCTGCGGCAGTTCGCGCTTCAGATGGGCGCGTGGGGCGTCGTGTTCGGGGCGATCGGGGCCATCAGATGGAGGACATTGTCGCTGCGCGATCTCGCCGGCGCCGCGCGGCTCGAGCGACTGGTTTGGCTGAACGTCGGACTGGATGCGGGGTACGCCGCGGCAGGCGTAATGCTTGCCGCCTCGGCGTGGCTACTGGCTCGACGCCTGGGACCGGTGGGCGCTGGAATCGGGATCGTCGTTCAGGGGATGGCGCTCCTTGTCATCGATCTCCAGTTGGCCGCGATCGTATCGAGGTGACGGATGGCTGAAGCGACGCTCGATCTGCGTCATGAGCCGAAACACCGGGCGTACCCACAGCTCCACGCGCAGCTCATCGGGATACTCGCCGGCATCGACGACGAGATCACCGTCATGTCGACGATCTGTGCCCTCACGCATCACGCGTTCGGTCATTTGTGGACCGGCTTCTATCGCGTCGTGGCTCCCGACCTTCTGCGCGTTGGCCCATATCAGGGGACGCTCGGCTGTCTGGAGATCGCGTTCGGTCGGGGTGTTTGTGGCACCGCTGCGGCCGAGCGCCGCACGATCGTCGTGCCGGATGTGCGTCGTTTCCCTGGTCACATCACGTGTGACGCTCGCTCGCGCTCGGAGATCGTCGTGCCGGTGAGCGACGCAAACGGCACGTTGATCGCCGTGCTCGACATCGATTCGGCGCGTCTGGCGACATTCGGTCAGGAGGACGCGGACGGGCTCGAGCAAATCGTGCGATGGTTCTTCACGAACGATCGCGGTTGACGCGAATCACCGGCGCGTATTAGGCTGCCTTTGCTCATGCGTACGACCGGGTATTCGGACAAAATCAATCACGCGCTCGCATTCGCGGCCAAGCATCACGACCGGCAGGTGCGAAAGGGCACGCGTTTGCCGTATCTGACGCATCCGGCGAACGTCGCGATCATTCTGACTCGCTACGGATGTGACGAGTCCACCGTCGTTGCCGGCATTCTCCATGACGTCGTCGCGGATTGCGTGCGCGAGTCGTATACGGCGGAAATGCTCGAGCAGCGCGTCGGCGACAAGTTCGGCAACGATGTGCTGTCCGTCGTGCTGGCGGTCACGTATCGGCGGGTGGACGACGATGGTGTCGAGCTCGCGCAGGACGAACAGCGCGATGACTATCTCCAGCGGCTCTCGAGCGCGAGCGATGCGGCGCTTTGGGTGTGCGCAGCCGACAAGCTGCACAACGCCAGCACCATCCTGTCAGATCTACGCCGGACGATCGATCCCGGTACGGTGTGGGGCCGGTTCAACGGCGGCCGCGATGGAACCGTGAATTGGTTTCGCCGCGTCTACGATCGTCTGTCGGAAGTCGGCTTTGCCGGACCGATCATGCTCGAGTTAGAGTCGGTCGTCGAAGCGCTCGAAGTCTCGGCGGTGGCGTAGTGCGACGCGACATAGTCGTCGAGGATTTTTAAGAATTCCTGAACGATCGCATCGCCGCGAAGCGTCGTGAACAGCTTGCCGTCGACGTATACCGGCGCTTTCGGCTCCTCGAACGTGCCGGGCAGCGAGATGCCGATGTTGGCGTGTTTGGATTCGCCAGGGCCGTTCACGACACAACCCATGACGGCAACTTTGAGCTCCTCGACGCCCGGCCGCTCCTCGCGCCAGACCGGCATCTGCTCACGGATGTAGGTCTGAATATCCTCTGCCATCCGCTGAAAGAACGTTGACGTCGTGCGCCCGCAGCCGGGACAAGCGGTCACCTGCGGCGCGAAGCTCCTGAGACCCAGCGACTGGAGAATCTGCTGGGCGACGAACACCTCTTCGGTCCGCTCGCCGTTCGGTTTGGGGGTGAGGGAGACACGGATGGTGTCGCCAATCCCTTCAGCGAGGAGAATCGAAAGCCCGGCTGTGCTGGCGACGATGCCCTTCGTACCAATGCCCGCCTCGGTCAAACCGAGGTGCAGCGGATAGTCGCAGCGGACGGCGAGGCGCCGGTAAACCTCGACCAGGTCTTGCACGCCGGAGACCTTCGCCGAAATGATGATTTGGTCATGGCGCAGGCCGACGTCTTCGGCAAGCTCCGCCGACCGGAGCGCGCTCGCCAGCATCGCCTCGATGTATACATCCTTTGCATCGCGTGGCTCGGCTTGGCGGGCGTTTTCGTCCATCATCTGCGTGAGCAGATCCTGATCGAGCGATCCCCAATTCACGCCGATGCGCACCGGTTTGTCGTTCTCGACTGCCAGCTGGACGATTGTCCGAAAATTCTCATCGCGTCGTTTTCCGCCGACGTTGCCCGGGTTGATGCGATACTTGGCCAGTGCGCGGGCGCACTCCGGGTACTTCGCGAGCAGCAAATGCCCGTTGTAGTGAAAGTCCCCGACGATCGGGACAACGACGCCGGCAGCCGCGACGCGGTCGGTGATCTCACGGACGGCGGCCGCGGCCTCATCGTTGTTGACAGTGATTCGAACCAACTGCGATCCGGCGCAGGCAAGGGCAACGACCTGTTCCGCCGTGGCGGTCGCGTCGGCCGTGTCCGTGTTGGTCATCGACTGCACCACGACAGGCATGGCTGAGCCCACGGCAACGCCGCCGACCCAGGTCGTGACTGTCTTGCGCCGTTGTGAGAAAGGCATCTTCAAAAGATACTCGCCAGAATGCGTTGTTTGGACGACCATCCTTGACCGAATTTCGGGAGGCGGCTACTTTGGCCGTCGCCCGAAAAGCGTCCGGAGGTGCCGGCGTTCGATTCGGTGCACAGAGCCCGAACAACATGGTGTTGTCGGGGAGAGAGTTCTTTCAGGAGTGGGACATGCGTACGACCGGCAAAGTAAAGTGGTTCAACGATGCGAAGGGCTTCGGTTTCATCACGCCCGATGGT
>Ga0126377_10000971_pt1 | contig 18400 bp, 18 predicted proteins | sample PanSoiMetPlot_22_FD_92647 | JGI IMG/M metagenome (GOLD analysis project Ga0126377, IMG submission 92647) | Tropical forest soil microbial communities from Panama - MetaG Plot_22 | ecosystem: Environmental > Terrestrial > Soil > Tropical forest > Bulk soil | place: Panama | collected 2016-02-17 | reverse complement strand
GTCGTTGCCGAGGCCACCCTCGACATTCTCGATGCTCACCAGCGTGTCATTGCCGGCCTCGGCGCCGCTCGCGGTGCCGAGCACCAGATCGACATTGACGCCGAGCGTGTCCAGTGCGTAGCCGGCGGTGTCGTTGCCGTTCCCGCCGTCGAGGAAATCATCGCCGCCGCGCCCGGCTAGGCGGTCGTCACCGTCGCCGCCGAGCAGCCGGTTCGCGCCGGCATCGCCACGGATGACGTCGTCTCCGACGCCACCCTCGACATTCTCGATGCTCATCAGCGTGTCATTGCCGGCTTCGACGCCGCTCGCGGTGCCGGCCACCAGATCAACCGTGACACCCAGCCTATCCAGCGCGTAATCGGCGGTATCGCTGCCGTTCCCGCCGTCGAGGAAATCATCGCCGCCGCGCCCGGCTAGGCGGTCGTCACCGTCGCCTCCAAGCAGGATGTCGGAATCCGATCCGCCATCGAGCAGGTCGTGCCCGATGCCGCCCAAAAGGACATCCGCCCCCGCTCCACCAATCAGCGTGTCGTTGCCGCCGCCACCGTCGATGACGTCGCTGCCTGTATCGCCATCAACGACATCATTGCCGTTTCCGGCCAGGATGAGATCGTTGCCGCTCGTTCCGGAAAGTGTGTCCGCTGCGTTCGTTCCAAAGATAATCGCCATGTTTAGCCCCCGCTTCAAAACAGACCACGAGTCCCCGCAACCTCGTCCACCGTGGGTTGCTATCGGCAGAGTAGAACACTTCAACAAGCAGTGGTTGTATCCAGTTACCTGCTACAATCGCTCCGGCTGCGCTTGGGAGAGCTTGGTCGCTAGTTGTCTTGCAGCCACGCGCTGTCCGACAGCTGCTCAAGGCTGAGAACCGCCTCGACGAGGGCGGCTTGACGCGCCGGCGTCATCGCATGGCGGCTGAGCTTGCGGAACTTCTCGACGATCTCATCCGCGGTCGCGAACGATTTCTGCCGCCGCGGCTCGGTCATTGCTGCTTCCAGATTGCTTTGTTGTGCCTTAGTTCGGGCGGACGCCAATCCAGTCGAGATTGCTCTCGTTCTCGAGATCCTGCAGCCGATCGAACATCTCGCCCATGTCGTTGCCGGTGCAGTGGCGGGTCAGCAGCAGGAACTTTTCGCGCAGCTCGTTGCGGTCGAGCGGGCTCTCCGGCGTGCCCTTGAAATCGGCGACCGCGCGCTCGAGCTTGCGGCCGTCCCGCAGCGTGACGGTGACGACCGCCGCCAGCGGCGTCGGGCGCCCCTCGGCGAGGGAGATCGTCACGCGCTGCGCGAGCGACCGGACTTGCGGATCCTTGAGCGCGCTCTCGTCGAACGAGCGCGGATCGCGCGGGTCGCGGACATGCGCCAGCGCCACGCAGAACGGGATCGAATACTGCGCCATCATGATGTCGGCGGGGGAGGGGATGTTGTTGACGCGCGCCATCTTGTCGTTGCCGCCGATGTGGATCGCGGCGACGTCGGCGGCGGCGTAGCCGTGCTCGGCGCGCAAGTCCAGGATCGCCTGCACGGAGGTATGCGCGGTGATGTGGCAGGGGAAGCGCTTGAGCATGATCGAGCGCGTGGCATAGCTCTCACCCAAGGCGCGCGTGAGCTCTGCCGCATCGAATGTGTCACCGCAGAACACCCGCAGGAAGCCGAACTCGCCTTCGAGCACGCTCGCGGGACCGGTGAAGCCGTCGGCCGCGAGGCCCGCCGCCAGCACGCCGCTCTCGGCGGCGCGCCCGAGATGCAGCCGCTTCACCATCGCGCCGGTGCCGGAGCGCGCGAATTCCATCAGCCCGCAAGCGAGCGAGCCCGCGACGCCCAGCGCGTTGCGCATCCGTTCGGCGTCGAAGCCCATCAACCGGCCGCAGGCGACGGCCGCACCGAAGGGGCCGGTGGTTCCGGGGGCGTGGAAGCCCCGGCCCTCGTTGCTGTGATGGGTGGCGCGGCCGATGCGGATCATGATCTCGGAGCCCGCGACGAAGGCCGCGAGCAATTCGCGGCCGCCGACGCCGCGCTCCTGGGCGACCGCGAGCCCGGACGCTAGCAGCGTGGCGCCCGGATGCACGCCGGTGCTCGGCCAGGTCAGGTTGTCCATCTCGAAGGCATGCGCCAGCGCCCCATTGGCGAGCGCCGCCGATGGGGCGTGCACCGCTGCGCCGCCGGGCCCGAGAATGCGGCTCTTGCCGCCGGGGCCATTTTTCTCCGCGAAGGCGACAACGATCCGGCTCCACGGCAGATCATGTCCGAAGATGATGGCGGCGATGGTGTCCGTGATGCATTGCTTGGCGCGGACGACGACGTCGGGCGGAATATCGTCGTAGCGAAAGGTGGCCGCGTATTGCGCCAGCTGCGCCGTCTCTTTGGCCATTTGCAGACCTTCCGGATTCTGGCGCGGGAGTGGATCGGTCCCTTGCGCCAAGCTAGGATGACGGCTCCTTGCGATGGCAAAACGGCCGTCCCGAGCAATTAACACCAGACCACTTCATCACCCAAGTGGGAAACCCGCGGGTGAGCGAGGGCGAAAGGGGAGATACGTCTGTGAAATTCTTTGCACAGGTGCTGGCCGTCTTTTTCGCCCTGGTCACCGGCGCATTCGCGCAATCGGTCCCGCCGGGCTATCCGGCCGATTATCAGGCGATCATCGCAGGCGCCGAGCAGGAGGGCAGCGTCGTCGTCTATTCCACGACCGACTCCGCGAGCGCCGACGCCCTGCTCAAGGATTTTCGTGCGCTCTATCCCAAGGTGCAGGTCAGGCACCATGATCTCAATTCGACCGAGGTCTACAATCGCTACCTGAGCGAGGCTGCGGCCAACGCCGAGACCGCCGACGTGCTCTGGAGCGGAGCGATGGATCTCCAGCTCAAGCTGGTCGCCGACGGGCACGCGCTCACCCACCGCTCGCCGGAATCGGCGAAAATGCCGAAATGGGCCGTGTACGAGGATCGCGCCTGGGGCACGACCTTCGAGCCGTTGGTGATGGCCTACAACAAGCGGCTGTTGCCCGCCGACGCGGTGCCGAGCTCGCACGCCGATCTCTTACGGCTGCTCAAGGAGCGGCCGCAGGTGTTCGCCGGCGGCAAGCTCACCACCTACGATCCCGAGAAGAGCGGCTTCGCCTACATGCTGATGACGCACGACGTGCAGTACTTTCCGCAGTTCTGGGAGCTCGCGGGCGCGTTCGGCCGCGGCATCGGGCGCTTCTATCCGTCGAGCGGCACCATGATCGAGCGGATCACCTCGGGCGAGCATCTGCTCGGCTTCAACGTGATCGGCTCCTACGTGGTGCTGCGCCAGCGCAAAGATCCCGACCTCGGCCTCGTCTATCCCGGAGACTACGTGCTCGTGATGTCGCGTGTCGCCTTCATCACCAAGAATGCCAGGCGTCCGAACGCGGGCAAGCTGTTCATGGATTATCTCCTGTCCGCGCGGGCGCAGAAGATCATGGCCAACCAGGCGACCCTGTTCTCGCTGCGCGACGACGTCGACGGGCCGTATTCGGCGGGCGCGCTGGCCAAGGAGCTGGGCAGCCGCCTCAAGCCCATTCCCGCCGACATGAGCCTGGTCGCCGCATTGGCGCCGGCCAAGCGCCTGCCTTTGATCCGCAAATGGCAGGAAACCGCGCGCGCTCAGTAGCGATGACAAATCATGATCTGGCTCCGCCTGCCGACGGTGGCGATCCTGCCGGTGCTGGTGCTGCTGCCGGTGGGGATCGTCGTCTATCAGAGCTTTCTCGATGAGCCGTTTTTCTCCGCCGCCGCCCGGCTGAGCCTGTCGTCCTACCAGTTCATTCTGGCCGAGCCCGATTTCGCGCGCGCGTTCCTCACCTCGTTCCTGCTCGCCGCCGGGATGACGGCGATCGCCGTTCCGCTCGGCGGCGTGCTCGCCTTCCTGGTCGTGCGCACCGACCTGCCCGGAAAAAGCTGGATCGAGCCCGCGCTGCTGGTCCCGATCGTGCTGTCGCCGATCGTCATCGCCTTCGGCTATGTGATCGCGGTCGGGCCTGTCGGGTTCGCGTCGCTCGCGGCCAAGGCGGTCATCGGCTTCGTGCCGTGGAACCTCTATTCGCTCGGCAGCCTGATCGTCATCGCCGGGCTGACCCATGTTCCGCACGTCTATCTGTTTTCATCGGCGTCGCTGCGCAAATTGAACTTGGAGCTGGAAGAGCAGGCCCGCGTCATGGGCGCCCCGCCTTGGCGCGTGGCGTTGACGGTAAGCCTGCCGCTGGCCTGGCCGGCGCTGGTCTATAGCGGTGTGCTTATTTTCTTTCTCGGCTTCGAGCTGTTCGGCCTGCCGCTCATCATCGGCGACCCCGCCAATGTGCTGGTGTTGACGACCTACCTGTTCAAGCTGACGAATATCATGGGAACGCCCTCCTACCAGCTGATGGCGGTGGTGGTGGTGGCCATCGCGCTGGTGACGCTGCCCCTCGTCTATCTTCAGCGCTACCTGCTGCGCATGGCCGAACGCTACGTCACCATGGGTGGCAAGGGCGTGCAGTCGCGGCCGCTGCGGCTTGGTCCCTGGCGCTGGGTCGCGCTCGCCTGCATTGTTCTTTGGCTGCTGCTGGCGATCGGCCTGCCGCTCGCGGGCGTCCTGCTGCGCGCCTTCGTGAACCGCTGGGGCGAAGGCATCAATCCGTTCCAGAACCTGACGCTGCAGAACTTCATCGACCTGGCCGAGCATCCGAACCTGATCGTCGCCATCGTCAATACCTGCTTCCTGGCGACGGCCGGCGCGGGCGCGGCGGTCGCGGTCTATGCGGTGATCGCGCTCGCGACCCATCGCTGGAAGAGCCGTTTCGTCGCCATGGTCGACTATCTCGTACTGTTGCCGCGGGCGATGCCCGGGCTCGTGGCGGGACTGGCGTTCCTGTGGGTATTCCTGTTCGTGCCGTATCTGGGGGCGGTGCGCAGCTCCCTCATCGGCCTGTGGCTGGCCTACAGCACCGTCTGGCTCGCCTTCGGCCTGCGGCTGATCTCGGCGTCGCTGTCGCAGATTGCGCCCGAACTCGAGGAGGCCGCGCGCGTCATCGGCGCACGGCCGGGGAGGGCGCTGCGCGACGTGACGCTGCCGCTGATCCGCTTCGGGCTGGTGAGCTCGTGGCTGCTCTGCTTTATGATTTTTGTGCGCGAGTACTCGACCGGCGTCTATCTGCAGGGACCTGGCACCGAGGTGCTGGGGCCGCTGATCGTGTCGTTGTTCGGCGGCGGATCGCTCGAGCTGGTCGCGGCGCTGTCGGTCGTCAACGTGGCGCTGGTGGCCGCCGGCCTCGCGCTGGCGCTGCGGCTCGGCGTGCGGCTCTAGTGCCGCGAACCCGAAGTTCGCACGATTTCGCGGCAAGTGGATTTGCGAGGTTCGGAATCGGGACACTAGACAGCTCGAATATCAGCGGAAGTTGCACTAATCTGGAGCCGCTCCGGTCGAAGGATTGCCACCGTTACGATGGCCCAAGCCGGCGCAGGGAGAATGAGCGCCATGTTTTCCAAGATCAATCATGTCGCCATCGTCAGCGACCACTACGCCCAGCTCGCGCAGTTCTACGAAGCGGTGTTCGGCATGCGGGCCTCGGCCAAGACGCGGGCCGGCCGCGCGGTGACCGTGGGCGACGGCTATGTCGGGCTCAACATCAATCCGCGGCGGGCCGGGCGCTCCGCCGGCCTCGATCATTTCGGCATCGAGGTCGCGGACGTGGAGATGGTGTTCGACCGCATGCGCAAGCACTATCCGAGCGTGAAGTGGCTGCAGCGGCCGTCGAACCGGCCGTTTGCCGGCATCACCACCCACGATCCCGACGGCAACGTGTTCGACATTTCGCAGAAGGACATGAAGAACCGCGCCTTGATCTACGTCGAGAACGACGGCAAGGCGAACCCGCGGCACATCAACCATGTGGCGATGCGCACGCTGCACCCCGCCGAGATGGCGGATTTCTTCCACGACGTGTTCGAGCTTGCGCCGGCCAACAAGCAGCCCGGCGACCGCAATCACTACCTGACCGACGGGCACGTAACGCTTGTCATCATGCCCTGGGACATCACCGACTACGACGGCACCGGCATCATCACTCCGGGGATGGATCACATCGGCTTCAAGGTCGAGGACATCGAGGCGTTCAAGCAGGACGTGGAGCAGATCGCCGCCGACAACCCGCGTCTGCGGCCGGCGCCGATGAGCGGTGCGGAAGGCAAGGCGCTGGAGAACCTGTTCCGCCGGTCGTGTCCGCTCGGTCAGCATCAGATGGCCGATTGCGACGGCATCCTGATCGATATCGTTGCCGACTGACGGGTCGGTCGGCTGCCGTAGGGGCAAACGTCGTCGCCCGGAGACGATGTCATGCGTCGAGCAGTTGCGTTCGGAGCGGTTGTTCTGGCGGCGCTCTCGCCGGCTGGCGCCGCCGCGGCCGATGATTTCTACAAAGGCCGGCAAATCTCTTGGATCCTGAGCGCCGACGTGGGCGGCGGCTATGCCGGCTATGCACGCGCGTTTGCGCCGTTCCTCGCCGCCCACATTCCGGGCAACCCCAATATCGTTATTCAGCACATGCCGGGGGCCGGCGGCATTCGCGCCATGAACTATTTCGATCAGGTGGCGCCCAGGGACGGCAGCGTGATCGGGCTGGTGCATTCGAGCGTGCCGTTCGCACCGCTCTACGGCGTCAAGGGAGCGAAATTCGATCCGCGCCAGATGCATTGGATCGGCAGTCTCGACGTCAATACTGCGATCTGCATCGCCTGGCATACATCCCGCATCAAGACCTGGCAGGATGTGCTGGAGAGCGAGTTCACCGTCGGCGGCTCCGGTGCCGGCTCGCAGATGGAGACCATGCCGGCGATGCTCAACAAGCTGTTCGGCACCAGGATGAGGGTCATCTCCGGCTACAAGGGCGGCAACGAAATCTATCTGGCGATGGAGCGCGGCGAGGTCGAAGGTCGCTGCGGCGGCCTGGTGTCGTCGATCAAGTCGACGCGGCCCGATTGGTTTCCGCAGAAGAAGATCGTCGTGCCGATCGTGGCGGCGCTCGAGCGCAGCCCGCTGTTTCCCGACGTTCCGGCGGTCGCCGAATTTGCCAAGGACGAACGCAGCCGGCAGATTCTTCAATTGTTTGTGGCCCCGCAAGCTATGGATCGTCCGATCCTCGCGCCGTCCGGCGTTCCGGCCGAGCGCGTCGCGGTGCTGAAAGCGGCCTTCCATTCCGCCATGAACGATCCCGGCTTCGTTGCCGAGGCGAAGCGGCAGCACCTCGAAATCGCGGAGGTCGCCGGCGACCGCGTCGCCAAGACGATCGCGGATGCCTTCGCGCTGCCCTCCGAAATCGTGAAGGCGGCAGCCGAAGCGATGAGCGTGCCTGGCATGCGCGAGCCGCCTTGAAGCATCAAGTCTGGGGGTCTAGGCTCGCCGTCAAAGAGAGTTTGCGTTCAGCAACCGAACCATCGAGGAGACGCCGATGCAATTGCGAAGTATTTTGCTCGCTTTCACCGCTGGCGTGATCACGTTCGGGGTTCTTCCCGCGCAGGCGCAGGCGCCGATCGCGCTGACCGGTCAGGTCAGCTCGGCCGCCGAGGCGGTCATGGAAGGCGTGGTCGTCAGCGCCAAGCGTGAAGGCTCGACCGTCACGGTCAGCGTCGTCAGCGACGACAAGGGCAAATTCAGCTTCCCGGCGTCGAAGCTCGAGCCCGGCCGCTACACGCTGAGCATCCGCGCGATCGGTTACGAGCTCGAGGGGCCGAAGACCGCGGATGTCGCCGCCGGCGCCGCCACCAGTGCCGACGTCAAGCTGCGCCCGACCAGGAATCTTCCCAAGCAGCTCAACAATGCGGAATGGCTGGCGAGCTTTCCCGGCACCGACAACCAGAAGAAGGCGCTGCTGAACTGCATCAGCTGCCACAATCTCGATCGTATCGTGAACTCCGCCTACAGCGCGGACGAGTTCATGCAGGTGTTCGACCGCATGACCGGCTACTACCCCGGCAGCACGCCGCAGCATCCGCAGCGGCTGATCGGTGACGCCCGCCGCAATCTTGGCCAGGGGCCGGGCGTGAAGGCGATGGCGGAGTATCTCGCCTCGATCAACCTCAGCAAGGACGAGAGCTGGAATTATCCGCTCAAGACCCTGCCGCGGCCGACCGGCCGCGCGACCCGCGTCGTGGTCACCGAATACGACCTGCCGCGCAAGCAGATTCAGCCGCACGACGTCGTCGTCGATTCCGACGGCATCATCTGGTTCTCGCATTTTGGCGAGCAGTTCCTGGGCAAGATGGACCCGAAGACCGGCAAGGTCTCGGAATATCCGATCCCGGTGATCAAGGCCGGCTTCCCCATCGGCACGCTCGATCTCAAGACCGACCAGGCCGGCAACCTTTGGGTCGGCATGATGTATCAGAGCGGCGTCGCGCGCTTCGACAAGAAGACCGAGACGTTCAAGGTCTGGTCGATCCCGAAGGAATGGCAGACCGACGCGGCCCAGTCGGGACATCTCGATCCGTCGGCCACGCACGTTGACGGCAAGGTGTGGGTCAAGAACTCCGACCGCTCGCAGATCCTGCGACTCGATCCCGAGACCGGACAATGGGAAAATCTCGGGTCGTTCAGCGATCCCGCCAACGGCAAGCGTCTCGGCGTCTACGGCATCCCAGCCGACCGCGACAACAATCTCTATCTGCTCGACTTCTCCTCCTCCAATGTGGGCCGGATCGACGCCAAGACGGGCCAGTTCACGATCTATCGCGGCGCGATCCGCGAGTCGCGTCCGCGCCGTGGCGCGGTGGACGAGCAGAACCGGCTGTGGTTCGCCGAGTATGGCGGCAACGCCATCGGGATGCTCGATCCGAAGGTCGGCAAGGTCCAGGAATGGGTGCTGCCGACGGCATGGGCGTAGCCCTATGACGTGGTCACCGACAAGAACGGCGAGGCCTGGACCGGCTCGATGATGAGCGATCGGGTATCGCGGCTCGATCCCAAGACCGGCGAGTTCGTCGAATACCTGATGCCGAAGACCACCAATATCCGCCGGGTATTCGTGGACAACTCGACGAGCCCGGTGACCTTCTGGGTCGGCAGCAACCACGGCGCCTCGATCATCAAGGTCGAGCCGCTGGACTGATCGGCGCACCGCCGAAGCGGCGCTGGGAAAAACGCGCGCAGACAGCCCCGGCCGTCTCCGCGCTGCCGCGTCGACACCTCGTATTTGCCGGGCGCGACCGGATCGCTACGCTGATGTCCGCAGCGCACACGATTCGGGAAGACCCACGCGATGAATGCCACGACGGCCGAAAGGACGCCGCCGCTTCCGAGCAGGTCAGCCGGCCGCACAGTCCAGGACTACATCGACGAAACACCGGTCTGGGCAGACCAGACCGCCGTGTCGTTCTCCCCGATGACCAACATGCAGTGGCTCATCTGGGGATTGGCGACAGCGGGAAAGTTTTTCGAGGGCGCGGTGGTGTTCACCACCGGGGTCGCGCTGCCGCTGATGGGGCAGGAGTTCGGCCTGGGGGCGACGGAGAGAGGCGTCATCGCCTCTGCCTCCCTGTTCGGCATCCTGATCGGCGCGACGGCGTTCGGTGACCTGGCCGACCGCTACGGCCGCAAGCAGATGTTCATCGCCGAAATGGTGCTGTTCGTCATCTTCGTCACGCTGTTGACCTTCAGCCAATCCTACGTGGTCGTCGTCGTTGCGCTCGTGGGCGTCGGCATCGCGCTCGGATGCGACTACCCGACCGCGCACCTGATCATTTCCGAGAGCATGCCGAGCCGCATCCGGGGGCGGATGGTGCTGAGCGCGTTCGGCTTTCAGGCGGTCGGCGGCCTGGTGGGGACCGGCATCGGCTTCTTGATCCTGTTTGAAAATCCCGACATCAGCGCGTGGCGGTGGATGTATGCGAGCACACTCGTTCTCGCTATTCCCGTCATCATCGGGCGCTTTTTCGTCGTCCAGAGTCCGCCATGGCTCGTCAGCCGTGGGCGGATCGCGGAGGCCGAGGCGGAGACCAGGCGGCTGCTGCAGCGGGAGCCCCGCTACCCGAAGGAGGTGGTTCTGCATTGCCCGCCAGGCGATGGGCCCGGCCAAAAGCAGGTGCGCTGGCCAGCGCTGTTTCGCGGCGAGCACCGCCGCCGAACCGTCCTGGCTGCGGTCCCCTGGTTCCTGCAGGATCTCAGCACCTACGGCATCGGCATCTTCACGCCGACCATCCTGGCGACTGTCATCGGCGCGCGGATCGAGCATCCTCGCAACACAGCAGAACTCATTCAGAGCGAAGTCTTCGCCACCAAGGGCGCCGCTTTGATCGACGTGCTGCTGATCGTGGGGATCGTGTTTGCCGTCGTGCTGGCCGACCGCGCCGGCCGCATGCGCCTGCAAATCTTCGGGTTCATCGGCTGCGCGCTCGGGCTGCTGATCGCGGCGCTGTCACTCGGCGTAAGCGGAACACTGTCCACGGTGCTGCTGTTCGCCGGCTTCATGCTGTTCAGCTTCATGACCAATATCGGGCCCAACGCCATGACCTACCTGATCGCCGGCGAGGTGTTCCCGATCTCGGTCCGCGGAACGGGGGCGGGATTCGCCGCGTCATTCGCCAAGATCGGGGCGGTGCTCACGGCGTTCCTGTTTCCGATCCTGCTCAAGGATATCGGCACATTCGCGCTGCTGATGATCCTGGTCGGGACGAGCCTTCTGGGCGCGCTGGTAACCTGGCGCTACGCCTTCGAGACCAAGGGCGTCAGCCTGGAGAAGATGGACGAGAAACTATCCGCCTGAGCCGCCGCTCAATTCCTGGTGCCATTCAACCCGAGCATTTGGCGTGCATCCTTGGGCGTGGCCACGATGTCACCGAGGACCTCGATGATCTTGGCGGCCTTCTCCACCAGCGCCGCGTTGCTCGGCGCGAGCTTGCCCTTCTCCAGATAGATGTTGTCCTCGAGCCCCACCCGCGGATGGCCGCCGAGCAGCACCGCCTGCGCCACCATCGGAAACTGATGCAGCGAAATGCCGAAGGCGAACCACGGCGAGTTCGTTGGCAGCAGGTTTCGCATGTAGGTCATTGCCTCCGGCGTCGCGGGCTGTGCCCAGGAGATGCCGAGGCAGATCTGGAACATGCCGGGCGCCTTGATGTGCCCGGTCTCGATCAGCCGCTTGGCGAGCAGCAGGTGGCCGGCCTCGAACACTTCCAGCTCCGGCAGCACGCCGGCGTCGCGGATCGCCACCGCCATGGTTTCCAGATAGCCGGGCGTGTTGACGAAGACGTAGGGCCCCATGTTCATGCTGCCCATGTCGAGACTGCAGATTTCCGGCTTGAGCTCGACGATGTGCTGCACGCGCTCCGCCGCCGATTTCATCGTGGTGCCGGGACCGGGCTGCAGCGGGTCCTCGGCGCCGGGTGAAAAGCGCGCGCCCGGGCCGGTGGTCAGATTGATCAGCACGTCGCTGCCGCTCGCCCTGATCCGCTCCACCACCTCGCGATAGTGCGCGGGGTTCATGCTCGGCCGCGTGGTCTCGGGATTGCGCACGTGGATGTGCACGATGGCTGCGCCCGCCTTGGCGGCGTCGATCGCGGATTGCGCGATTTGCGCCGGCGTGACCGGTACCGCCGGGTTGCGGCCGGGCGTGTCCGCCGACCCCGTGACGGCGCATGAGATCATGACCTTGCGTTGCATTTTCCCTCCCTCACCCGCAAATTTGCACAGAAACGTCCCGCGATTTTGATGGAATCCTACCGCGCGGAGGGGATCGATGCCCAGTGGGTTCCGGAGGATCAAAACGGCCCGCCCATGCATGTTCCGCGGTACAATATGAGTTGTCCGGGAAAGGGGTTCCCGCCGTCTTGCCTCCCATTGTGCGCTGCGCTAAGCCGTCCCTGAACCCGTCCTTGGAACGAATCCGATCTGTGACAAGGGCGATTCGTGAGCCACTGCGGCACCTTGGCCGCAGGTTGTGGGGCGGGGCTTTCCGTACGGGGCCGGGGCGTCGGAGGTGAGGTCGCCGATGAACGAGCTATTGCTTGATTACCTGCCCCTCGTGATCTTCATAGCGGTCGCGATCGGCATCGCGATGGCGCTGCTGGTGGTGCCCTTCATCGTCGCCTACATGCGGCCGGACCCGGAGAAGCTCTCCGCCTACGAGTGCGGCTTCAACGCCTTCGACGATGCGCGCATGAAGTTCGACGTGCGCTTCTACCTCGTCGCCATCCTGTTCATCATCTTCGATCTCGAGATGAGCTTCCTGTTCCCCTGGGCGGTCGCGTTCAGCGACCTCGGGCCCTACGGCTATTGGTCGATGATGGTGTTCCTTGGCGTTCTCACCATCGGCTTCATATATGAGTGGCGGAAAGGAGCGCTCGAATGGGATTAGAGCGCACGGCCGTCATCGCCCCTGCGCCGAAGGGCATTCTCGATCCGCGGACCGGCAAGCCGGTGGGCGCGGATAACAGCTTCTTCGTCGGCTTGAATGACCAGCTCTCGGACAAGGGCTTCCTGGTCGCCGCCACCGACGATCTCATCACCTGGGCACGCACCGGCTCGCTGATGTGGATGACGTTCGGGCTCGCTTGCTGCGCGGTCGAGATGATGCAGATGTCGATGCCGCGCTACGACGCCGAGCGCTTCGGCTTTGCCCCGCGCGCCTCGCCGCGGCAATCCGACGTGATGATCGTGGCGGGCACGCTGACCAACAAGATGGCGCCGGCGCTGCGCAAGGTCTACGACCAGATGCCGGAGCCGCGCTATGTCATCTCCATGGGCTCCTGCGCCAACGGCGGCGGCTACTACCACTACTCCTATTCGGTCGTGCGCGGCTGCGACCGCATCGTGCCGGTCGACATCTACGTGCCGGGCTGCCCGCCCACTGCGGAGGCGCTGCTCTACGGCGTGCTGCTGCTGCAGAAGAAGATCCGCCGGGTCGGCACGATCGAGCGGTAGGGATTTCGCACAATGGATGAAACGCTCGACAAACTCGGCGCGACCATCGCCGCCGCGCTGCCGGGCTCGGTCACCGACCACGTCGTCGCGCACGGCGAGCTGACGGTCACCGCCGCCGCGCGTGACATCGTCAAGGTCGCGACCTTCCTGCGCGACGACCAGCGCTGCCAGTTCTGGAGCATCGTCGACGTCACGGCCGTCGACTGGCCCGGCCGCGAGCGCCGCTTCGACGTCGTCTATCACTTCCTCTCGCCCCGCCACAATCTGCGTATCCGCGTGAGGGTCGAGGTGGACGAAGCGACGCCGGTTCCTTCGATCATCGGCGTCTTTCCCGGCGCCGACTGGTTCGAGCGCGAAACCTACGATCTCTACGGCGTGCTGTTCACGGGACATCCCGACATGCGGCGCCTCCTCACCGACTACGGCTTCGAGGGCCATCCGCTGCGCAAGGATTTTCCGCTCACCGGCTTCGTCGAGGTCCGCTACGACGACGAGCAGAAGCGCGTGGTCTACGAGCCGGTGCGGCTCGCCCAGGAGTTCCGCAATTTCGATTTCCTCTCGCCGTGGGAAGGGCCGGCTTACGGCCTGCCGGGGGACGAGAAGGCGACCCAAGGGAAAGCGTCGGAAGCCAAGGCGCCGGACGGGAAGGGCTCCTGAGATGAAGACAACGCTCAAGCCCGGTCTCACGCATCGCTTCACCTACCAGGTGCCACAGAACAAGACCGTGCCGCATCTCTATCCGGAGGCGGCGGATTTCCAGGCCATGCCGGCGGTCTTCGCCACCGGCTTCATGGTCGGCCTGATGGAATGGACCTGCATCCAGCTCATGGCGCCGCACCTCGATCCCGGTGAGGGCAGCCTTGGTGTCCACATCGATGTCGGCCACACCGCGGCCACACCGCCGGGCCTGCCGGTGACCGTGGACGTCGAGTGCATGGCCGTCGACGGCCCGCGCCTCACCTTCAAGGTGAAGGCGCATGACGGCGTCGATGCGATCGGCGAGGGGCGTCACGAGCGCTTCGTGGTGACGTGGGACAAGTTCAATGCCCGGGTCGCCAGCAAGGCGCAAAACATCAAGGCGCAAAACATCAGCGTGAGTGCGTGATGGCCGAGACCGAGCTGCGCAACTTCACCATCAATTTCGGGCCGCAGCATCCGGCCGCGCACGGCGTGCTGCGCCTGGTGCTGGAGCTCGACGGCGAGATCGTCGAGCGTGTCGATCCCCATATCGGCCTCTTGCATCGCGGCACCGAGAAGCTGATCGAGGCCAAGACCTATCTGCAGGCGATCCCCTATTTCGATCGGCTCGACTACGTCGCGCCGATGAACCAGGAGCATGCATTCTGCTTGGCGGCGGAAAAGCTTCTGGGCCTCACCGTGCCCAGGCGCGCCCAGCTCATCCGCGTGCTCTATTGCGAGATCGGGCGGCTGCTGTCGCATCTTCTCAACGTCACCACCCAGGCCATGGACGTCGGCGCGCTCACGCCCCCGCTCTGGGGCTTCGAAGAGCGTGAAAAGCTGATGGTGTTCTACGAGCGCGCCTCCGGAAGCCGCATGCACGCGGCCTATTTCCGCGTCGGCGGGGTGCACCAGGACCTGCCGGGGAAGCTCATCGACGACATCGCCGCCTTCTGCGACCCGTTCCTGAAAGTCTGCGACGACCTGGAAGTCCTGCTCACCGGCAACCGCATCTTCAAGCAGCGCAATGTGGACATCGGTGTCGTCAAGCTCGCGGACGCCTGGGCCTGGGGCTTTTCCGGCGTGATGGTGCGCGGCTCGGGCGCCGCCTGGGACCTGCGCAAGGCGCAACCTTACGAGTGCTATTCCGAGCTCGATTTCGACATTCCCATCGGCAAGAACGGCGACAACTACGACCGCTATTGCATCCGCATGGAGGAGATGCGCCAGTCGATCCGGATCATGAAACAATGCCTGGAGAGGCTGCGCTCGCCGGAGGGGCAGGGGCCGGTCGCCGTTGGCGACAACAAGATCGTTCCGCCCAAGCGCGGCGAGATGAAGCGCTCCATGGAAGCGCTCATCCACCACTTCAAGCTCTACACCGAGGGCTTCCACGTTCCCGCTGGCCAGGTCTATGCCGCGGTCGAGGCCCCCAAGGGCGAGTTCGGCGTCTATCTCGTCGCCGACGGCAGCAACAAGCCCTACAAATGCAAGATCCGCGCGCCCGGCTTCGCGCATCTTTCGGCCATGGATTTCCTCTGCAGGGGCTACATGCTGGCCGATGTGTCGGCGATCCTCGGCTCGCTCGACATCGTGTTCGGGGAGGTTGATCGCTGATGGCCGTCCGTCGCCTCGCCCCAGCCGAGCTGCAGCCCAAGAGCTTCCACTTCACGGTGGAGAATCTCGATTGGGCGAAGGGCCAGATCGACCGATATCCGGAAGGCCGGCAGGCCTCCGCGATCATTTCGCTGCTCTGGCGCGCGCAGGAGCAGGCCGGCGGCTGGCTGCCGCAGAAGGCGATCGAGCATGTCGCCGATCTGCTCGGCATGCCGAAGATCCGTGCGCTCGAGGTCGCGACCTTCTACACCATGTTCAATCTCGAGCCGGTCGGGAAATTCCACGTCCAGCTCTGCGGCACCACGCCCTGCGTGCTGCGCGGCGCCGACAAGCTCATCAAGCGCTGCCATGAGCGCATCGGCGAGCAGATGCATGTGACCGCCGACGGCAAGTTCTCCTGGATCGAGGTCGAGTGCCTCGGCGCCTGCGTGAACGCGCCGGTGGCGCAGATCAACTACGACTATTACGAGGACCTCACACCCGAGAGCTTCGACAAGGTGCTGGACGGCCTTGCGGCCGGCAAGGAGGTCAAGCCCGGGCCGCAGATCGACCGGCAGCTGTCGGCGCCGGTCGGCGGCCCGACCACGCTCACCGATCCCAATCTCTACGCGCGCACGAACGGCAGGCCGAAGCAGGAGCCGGTGCTGAGCGACGCCGACGCCAAGAAGCCGGGCGAGCCGGCGAACATGCGCGACGCGGCGGTGCCGAAGCCGCCGATCGGCGATTCATCCGCAAACAGGCAGTCGTAAGATGCTCGAGGACAAGGACCGCATCTTCAAGAACCTCTACGGCCTCCACGACTGGGGCCTCGAGGGCGCGCGCGCCCGCGGCGCCTGGGACGGCACCAAGGCGATGCTGGAGAAGGGCCGCGACTGGATCATCAACGAGGTGAAGACGTCGGGCCTGCGCGGGCGAGGCGGCGCCGGCTTCCCGACCGGGCTGAAATGGTCGTTCATGCCCAAGCAGTTCGACGGCCGGCCGCATTATCTCGTGGTCAATGCCGACGAGTCCGAGCCCGGCACCTGCAAGGACCGCGAGATCATGCGGCACGATCCGCATCTCCTGGTCGAAGGCTGCCTGATCGCCGGCTTCGCCATGGGCGCCAACACCGGCTACATCTATATCCGCGGCGAGTTCATCCGCGAGCGCGAACGCCTGCAGGCGGCGGTGGATCAGGCCTATGAGGCCAAGCTCATCGGCAAGGACAACATCCACGGCTTTCCGTTCGATCTCGTCGTGCATCACGGCGCCGGCGCCTATATCTGCGGCGAGGAGACCGCGCTGCTCGAAAGCCTCGAAGGCAAGAAGGGCCAGCCGCGCCTGAAGCCGCCGTTTCCCGCCAATGTCGGCCTCTACGGCTGCCCGACCACCGTCAACAACGTGGAATCGATCGCGGTCGTGCCCGACATCCTGCGGCGCGGCGCCGCCTGGTTCGCCAGCATCGGCCGGCCGAACAACACCGGCACCAAGCTGTTCTGCATTTCCGGTCACGTGCAGAAGCCCTGCAACGTCGAAGAGGCGATGGGCATTCCGCTGCGCGAACTGCTCGACACCCATGCCGGCGGCGTGCGCGGCGGCTGGGACAATCTCAAGGCGGTGATTCCGGGCGGCTCGTCGATGCCGGTCATCCCCGCGCACGAATGCAATCACCTGCTCATGGACTTCGACGGCTGTCGCGAGCACAAGTCGGCGCTCGGCACAGCGGCCGTGATCGTGATGGACAAATCGACCGACATCATCCGCGCGTTCGCCCGCATCTCGTATTTCTACAAGCACGAGAGCTGCGGCCAGTGCACGCCCTGCCGCGAGGGTATGGGCTGGATGTGGCGCGTGCTGACCCGCATGGCGGAGGGCCGCGCCCACAAGCGCGAGATCGACATGCTGATGGAGGTCACGACCCAGATCGAGGGCCACACCATCTGCGCCTTCGGCGACGGCGCAGCCTGGCCGGTGCAGGGGCTGCTGCGCCACTTCCGTCACGAGATCGAGGAGCGCATCGACCAATATGCCGCGAACCCGCATCCGGATCCGGTGCGGGTGGCGGCGGAGTAGGGAAGAGAGAGCGGAAGCAATGACCCGGCACGTGGCTGAGCTCAATATCGGACGGCTGCTCCACCCGCTCGACGATCCGCGCATGGCCGACTTCGCCGACAATCTCGATCGGGTGAACGGTATTGCCGACCGGTCGGAAGGGTTCGTGTGGCGGCTCAAAGGCGAAAGCGGCAACGCCACCGGCATTCAGGCCTTCGATGATCCGCGCATCATCCTCAATATCTCCCTGTGGGAAAGCGTGGACGCGCTCGAGCGCTACGTCTGGCAGACCGTGCACAAGCGCTTCTACGGCCGGCGGCACGAATGGTTCGATCGGTTCGAGGGGCCGTACTTCGTGATGTGGTGGGTGCCTGCGGGTCACCGGCCAACCGTCGAGGAGGCAGTCGAGCGGCTGCGGCATCTCAAGGACAACGGGCCGAGCGAATTCGCCTTCGGGTGGGAAAGCCTTCCGGCCGCGCAGATATGGAAATCGGCGCGATGTGCGTGACTGAGCGAAGGACGGACGGATGACCAAGCTCATCGTCGACGGCAAGGAGATTGACGTCCCGCCGGAGTACACGCTGCTCCAGGCCTGCGAGGCCGCGGGTGCGGAGATCCCGCGCTTCTGCTTCCAGGAGCGGCTGTCGATCGCCGGTAATTGCCGCATGTGCCTGGTCGAGCTCAAGGGCTCGCCCAAGCCGGTGGCGTCGTGCGCATGGGGCGTGCGCGACTGCCGGCCGGGCCCGAAGGGCGAGCTGCCGGAGGTCCTCACCAAATCGCCGATGGTGCGCAAGGCGCGCGAAGGGGTGATGGAGTTCCTGCTGATCAATCACCCGCTCGATTGCCCGATCTGCGACCAGGGCGGCGAATGCGACCTGCAGGACCAGGCCATGGCCTACGGCGTCGACTCCAGCCGGTTCAAGGAGAACAAGCGCGCGGTCGAGGACAAGTATGTGGGCGTCCTCGTCAAGACCATCATGAACCGCTGCATCCACTGTACGCGCTGCGTCCGGTTCATGACGGAGGTCGCGGGCGTGCCCGAGCTCGGCGCCATCGGCCGCGGCGAGGACATGGAGATCACGACCTATCTCGAGCAGGCCATGACCTCCGAGCTGCAGGGCAACGTGGTCGATCTCTGCCCGGTCGGCGCGCTCACCTCCAAG
>Ga0126377_10000969_pt1 | contig 18433 bp, 12 predicted proteins | sample PanSoiMetPlot_22_FD_92647 | JGI IMG/M metagenome (GOLD analysis project Ga0126377, IMG submission 92647) | Tropical forest soil microbial communities from Panama - MetaG Plot_22 | ecosystem: Environmental > Terrestrial > Soil > Tropical forest > Bulk soil | place: Panama | collected 2016-02-17 | reverse complement strand
GCCTGGCCGGCCGGTCCGTCTGCAGTGGATGCGCGACGACGAGTTCGGCTGGGAACCCTATGGCCCGGCCATGGTGATGCGGGCCAAGGCGGCGCTCGGCGGCGACGGCAAGATCGCCGACTGGGAATATGAATTGTGGAGCAACAGCCATTCTACGCGCCCGCAATCGACCGACGGCACCAACGTGCTGGCGGCCTGGTATCTCGCCGAGCCGCAGAAGATGGGGCCGCCCACGAGCCCGCCGCAGCCGGCGGGCGGCGGCGACCGCAACTCGATCCCGCTCTACGACTTGCCGAGCCAGCGGGTGATCCACCATTTCGTCCAGGACATGCCGATCCGGGTCTCGGCGCTGCGCACGCTCGGTGCCTATGCCAACGTGTTCGCGCTCGAATCCTTCATGGACGAGCTCGCCATCGCGGCCGGCGCCGATCCGATCGCTTTCCGCCTCGCGCATCTGAAGGATCCGCGCGGGCGTGCGGTGATCGAGGCGGTCGCCAGGAAGGCGGGTTGGAAAGAGGGGGAGAAGGGCGACGGCACACGCGGCCGCGGCATCGGCTTCTCCAAGTACAAGAACCTCGCCTGCTACGTCGCCTGCGTCGCCGACGTCGAGGTCGATCGTGCGAGCGGCGCGGTCCGTGTGCCGCGGGTATGGGCGGCGGTCGATTCCGGCTTGATCATCAATCCGGACGGGCTCACGAGCCAGATTGAAGGCGGCATCGTCCAGTCCGTGAGTTGGACGCTGAAAGAAGAGGTGCGCTTCGACAAGAACGGCATCCTGGCGCGTGATTGGAAGAGCTATCCGATCCTCACCATGCCGGAAGCGCCCAAGGTCGAGGTCGAGCTGATCAACCGCCCGAGCGAGCGTCCGCTCGGCTCGGGCGAGGGCTCGCAAGGCCCAGCCGTTGCCGCCGTTGCCAACGCCTTCGCCAATGCCACCGGCAAGCGCATCCGCGACCTGCCGCTCAATCCGGCACGGGTCAAAGCGGCACTGGCCTAAGAAAGCGGGCAGCCCTGGTCGCTGCCCGACATTTGCTGTTCCCCAATATCCACGGAGGACGCCATGGCCATCAACTTCACTGTGAACGGCAAGGCGGCGTCCACCGACGCGCCGCCGGCAACGCCGCTGTTGTGGGTGATCCGGGAAGGCCTCAAGCTCACAGGCACCAAGTTCGGCTGCGGCACCGGGCTGTGCGGTGCCTGCACGGTGCACATCGACGGCAGGCGCGCGTTCTCCTGCCAGATCCAAGTGTCCGAGATCGCAGGCAAATCGGTGACGACGATCGAGGGGCTGTCGGCGGATGCATCGCACCCGCTGCAGAAGGCCTGGCTGGCCGAGCAGGTGCCGCAATGCGGCTACTGCCAGTCCGGACAGATCATGAGCGCCGCCGACCTGCTCAAGCAGAACCCAAAGCCGACGCGTGACCAGATCGTCGAACACATGAGTACGAACATCTGCCGCTGCGGCACCTATCAGCGCATCGTGCGCGCGGTCGAGCGCGCTGCTCGGGAGGCCTGAGCCATGACCCAGCATGTCGCAACCGATCGTTTGAATGTTTCGCTGACCCGCCGCCAGATCATGATCGGAGCGGCCGGTCTGTCCTTCGCCGTTGCCGTCAACGGCCGAGCGGCAGCCGCGCTGCTCGCGGCCGACGCCGGCGGCCGGGCGTTCTCGCCCTGGGTCAGCATCGCGCCTGACGGCACCATCACCATCATGTCAGCGGCGACCGAGATGGGGCAGGGGTCGATGACCTCGCTGCCGCTGATCCTGGCCGAGGAACTCGACGCCGACTGGTCGAAGGTGCGCATCGTACCGGCGCCGGTCATCGACCAGATCTACGGCAATCCCGCCTTCGGCGGCATGATCTACACCGCCGGCAGCAATGCCGTGCGCGCCTATTTCCAGCCGCTGCGCACCTTCGGCGCGCAGGTGCGGCGCGTGCTCATCGACAACGCCGCGAAAAAGCTCGGCGTGCCGGTGGACGAGCTGACGACCGAGCCGAGCGTGGTCGTGCACGCCAAATCCGGCCGGCGTCTCGGCTATGGGGAGATCGCGTCGTTTGCGGAAATTCCCGACAAGGCGCCCGAGATCAAGCCGGAGCAGTTGAAGAAGCCGAGCGCGTTCCGGCTGATCGGCAAGGATGTGACCCGCGTTGAGCTGCCGGGGAAGGTGAACGGCAGTGCGCAATATTCCATCGACGTGCAGCTGCCCGGGATGCTCTACGGTGCGGTCGTGCGCGCGCCGATCGAGGGCTCCGCGCCGGACACGTTCGGCGAGGCCAAGGTTCGCGCGATCGCGGGCGTCGTCAAGACCGTGAAGCTGCCTTATGGCATCGGCGTGGTCGCCGAGACGCCGTGGGCGGCGTTCGCGGCGCGACAGGTCATCGTCGGCAGCGCGGCCTGGACGAAGTCGGGCAAGGCCTGGGGCTTTGACAGCGACAAGGGCCTCGAGGCCTTTGCCGCCACTGCCCGCGATCTCGCCAAGCCGGGAACGGACTGGTTCAAGGTCGGCGACCTGCGTGCCGAGCTGCCCAAGGCCGCCGACACGATGGATGCGTTGTATCTCTGCGACTACGCCTATCACGCGCAGATGGAGCCATTGAACGCGGTCGCGTCGGTGTCGCCGGCGGGCGACGCCGCCGAGGTCTGGTGCGGAACGCAAGGCCCGACCGTCGCGCAGGAGGCGCCGGCCAAGGCGCTCGGCATTGCGCGCGACAAGGTCAAGGTCAACTACACGCTGATGGGCGGCGGCTTCGGCCGGCGCGGTCCGCGCGACTCGGATTTCGTCGTCGACGCCGTGCTGCTGGCGAAGGATGCCGGCAGGCCCGTGAAAGTAATGTGGACGCGCGAGGACGACGTCCACAACGGCCGCTTCCGGCCGCTCTCGGCGCATTATCTGCGCGCCGGCTTCGACCCGTCCGGAAAGCTCACGGTATGGCACCATCGGCATGTCGGCGACCGCGTTACGCCGTTCTTCGATCCGGTCCGCTACGAGCGCAGCGGACGCAAGGACGGCATCCTGATGGCGGGCGGCGATCTTGCCGGCTACGACGTGCCCCACCAGCTGGTCGAGCAGCTTTATGAAGATACCGGCGTGCGCACGGCGCCGCTGCGCGGCATCGGCTTCCTCGCCAACAAGTTTGCGACCGAGACCTTCATCGACGAGATCGCGCGCAAACAGGGAATCGATCCGCTGAAGCTACGCCGCGATCTGCTCGCCAAGAACCCGCGCGGATCCCGATTGATCGAACGCGCGGCGCAGATGGCGGACTGGGGCCGCAGGCGCGAAGGCCGCGCGCTCGGCCTTGCCTATATCGACTATTCCGGCACGCAGCTTGCCGGCATCGCCGAAATCTCGCTCGATCGCCGCAGCGGAGAGATCAGGGCGCACGAGTTCTGGTGCACCATCGATTGCGGGCTGCCGGTGCAACCAGACAACGTCGTTGCCCAGACCGAGAGCAGCATCGTCTACGGGCTCGGCCTGGCATTGAGCGAGCGCATCACGATCAAGGACGGTGCCGTCGAGCAGTCGAACTTCTACGACTACCGGGTGCCGCGCATGAACGAGGTGCCGCGCATGCACATCGAGGTGATCCAGACCGACAATCCGCCGACCGGCGTCGGGCAGATGGCGGCGCCGCTGGTCGCGCCGGCGATCGGCAATGCGATCGCCGCCATGACCGGCGCGCGGCTGCGCCATTCGCCGTTCACACCGGAGCGGGTCAAGAAGGCACTTGCGTGAGGGCCGAATTCAGAAGCAAATTCGGCTACCAAGAGAAGCCCAGGGAGAAAACGCGATGAAGAGCGGTCATGCGATTGCGCTTGCGACTGGACTGACGGCAGCCTTGGCCGCAGGGCCCGCGCTCGCGCAAGCGCCGAAGATCGGCGATCCGCCGGAGGCCCGCAACATGCGGCTCGTCGGCCACAACGACTTGCAGGCGCGTAGCGCCTACCAGCCGACGATCCATCGTCAGGGCGACCGCTACATCGCCTATGTCGGGCATCATGGCGGCACGCCGGACGTTCCCAAGCCGATCAACCGGGTGACCGGACAGCCCGAATTCAACGGCACCTCGATCATCGACGTGACCGACCCGGCGCAGCCGAAATATCTCGCGCACGTGCCGGGTCTCGAAGGCCACTACGAGGAGGGCGGCGCGCAGATGGTGCGCGTGTGCGACGGCAAGACGCTGCCCAAGGGCGATCCGACCAAGACCTACATGCTGCGCGTCTTCGGCGGCCGCGGACATGAAATCTGGGACGTCAGCGACCCGGCCAAGCCGGCGCTGCTGACCAAGATCATCATGGGGCTGAAGGACACGCACAAGAGTTGGTGGGAATGCGACACCGGCATCGCCTTTCTCGTCTCCGGCGTGGAAGGCTGGCGGGTGCGGCGCATGACCCAGGTCTACGACCTGAGCGATCCGTTGAAGCCGGTCCACATCCGCGACTTCGGCCTGGCTGGCCAGGAGCCCGGCGCCACCGGCGCGGTGCCGATGGAACTGCACGGCGGTGTGTCGACCGGTCCGCAGGGGAACCGCGTCTATTTCGGCCATGGCACCAACAAGGGCGGCATCCTGCAGATCGTCGACCGCGAGAAGCTCATCAATGGGCCGAAGGAGCCGACGCCGGACAATCTGCGTTACCCGGAAGTCAGCCGGGTCGAGATGCTGCCGTTCAACGGCGCGCACACCGTCTTTCCGATGCTGCGGATGCCGGTGGCCGAATTCGCCAATGACAAGGACGGCAAGATCCGCGACATCGTGATGATCGTGGACGAGCAGATCCGTAACGAATGCCAGGAGGAGCGGCAGATCGTGTGGTTCGTCGACGTGACAGTCGAGGCCAAGCCCATGGTAGTCTCGAATTTCTCGGTGCCGGAGGCGAGCGGCAACTTCTGCCAGCGTGGCGGGCGGTTCGGTGCGCATTCCTCAAACGAGAGCATGGCGCCGGTGTTCTACAAGAAGGTCGTCTTCATCACCTATTTCAATGCCGGTGTGCGTGCCGTTGACGTGCGCGATCCGTACCAGCCGAAGGAGATCGGCTACTTCATCCCGTCGATCACCGAGGCGACCGACAAGCGCTGCATCAAGGTCGACGGCCAGGATCGCTGCAAGATCGCGATCCAGAGCAACAATGTGGAAACCGATGACCGCAGCTACGTCTACGTCGTCGACCGCGCCAATACCGGCATGCATATCCTGGAATTGACGGGTGAAGCTCGCGCCGCCGCGGGCATGCAGTAGCCCATCGCGACATCTTGGGGCAGGCAACGCCGGGCGCTGCTTGCGTTGCCTTTTGTTCAATCGAGAGGGCGTCATGACACACCGAGTCGCGCAATGCCTCATTGCCTGCGCCGCCTTCGCCATTGCGACAAGCGCGGCTCCCGCCGTTGCACAGAAGATCGGCGATGCACCGGAAGCCAGGAACATGCGTCTCGTTGGCTTCAACGACCTGCAGGCGCGGAGTGCCTATCAACCGACCATCCATAAGCAGGGCGAGCGTTACATCGCCTATATCGGCCATCACGGCGGCAGCTACGTGGCCAAGCCGGTGAATGCGATCAACGGCCAAGCGGAGTTCAACGGCACGTCGATCGTGGACGTCACCGATCCGGCCAAGCCGAAGTTTCTCGCGCATATTGCCGGCGCCGAAGGCGGGCCGGAGTCCGGCGGCGCGCAGATGACGCGCATTTGCGACGGCAAGAGCCTGCCGAAAGGCGACCCGAACGCGGTCTATCTGCTGCGGACATTCGGCCGTCTGGCGCATGAAATCTGGAACGTCGCCGATCCGTCGGCGCCCAAGCTCGTCACCCGCATCGGCGGAGACTACAAGGACACCCACAAGAGCTGGTGGGAATGCGACACTGGGATCGGCTTCCTCGTGTCCGGCGTGCCGAGCTGGCGCGGGCACCGCATGCTCGAGGTCTACGACCTGAGCGACCCGACAAAGCCCGTGAAGATTCGCGATTTCGGCCTGCCTGGTCATGAGCCCGGCGCCACGGGCGCCGTGCCGTCCGACCTGCACGGCCCGATCTCGACCGGAACGAGCGGCAACCGGCTCTACCTCGCCTATGGGCCGCTCAACGGCGGAATCTTCCAAATCCTCGATCGCGAGAAGCTGCTGAACGGGCCAAAGGAGCCGACGGCCGAGAACCTGCGCTATCCCGAGATTGGCCGGCTCGACATGTCACCGCTGCACGGCGCGCACACGGCGTTCCCGCTGCTGCAGATGCCGCTCGCCGAATTCGCGAAATCGCGGGTCGGCGCCGTGCGCGATTTCGTCATGATCGTGAGCGAGGCCACCGGGCGGACCAACGGCTGCCAGGAGACGCACCAGATGGTGTGGTTCGCCGACGTCAGCGTCGAGGGCAGGCCGATGATGGTGTCGAGCTTCTCCGTGCCGGAAGCAAGTGGAAACTACTGCGAGCGCGGCGTGCGCTTCGGCGCCCACTCCTCGAACGAGAGCATGGCGCCGGTGTTCCACAAGAAGCTCGCCTTCATCACCTATTTTGCCGCCGGCGTGCGCGCTCTCGATATCCGCAATCCCCTCCAGCCGAAGGAGGTCGGCTACTTCATTCCGTCGATGACGGAAGCGACGGAAAAGCGCTGCTTCAAGATCGACGGCCAGGAGCGTTGCACGACCTCGGTTCAGAGCAACAATGTCGAGACCGACGACCGCGGCTACATCTACGTGGCCGACCGCGCCAACACCGGATTGCATATTCTCGAGTTGACTGGCGAGGCGCGCGCGCTCGCGGGCATGCGTTAGTCCACGCGCAGGAGAAAAAGGGGCCGCCGGCAGGCGGCCCCTTCGTATTGGTTGCTGTGCTCGGCTCAGGGGCAGGGATGCCGCTGACCGTCGTAGCCGAGAAAGGTTCCACTCGCCGGATCGTAAGAGCGGTACCGCTGCTGGCAATACGCGACCGCGTCCCCGGCGACCGGGGCACCACCGTATGCGGGTCCAGCGGGGGCGCCGTAAGCCGGGGCGCCGTAAGCCGGAGCGCCGTAAGCCGGAGCGCCGTAATAGGCGGCTGGCGGAGGCGGCGGAGCATAGTAGTAGGGGCCCGGGGCGGCGTAGTAGGGCCCAGGACCATAATAATACGAATTGGCGATTGCCCCGCCGATGATCGCGCCGGCGACGAAGCCGGCGCCCACACCCCATCCCCACCGGCCATATTGTACGGTTTCGACATTGACCGGAGCCGCGTTCTTGAGCGCAAGTGCTCCCGTCATCGGCGCCGCTGACGCGACGTTTGCGAACGAACACACGCTCGTCGCGAGGACGATCGTGGCAGCCAGCTTGCCGGCAGTGCTCATCATGTAGTTCCCTCCATGTGCGTGTCGCCGTCGTGAATCATAGTACGAATCGGCGTGGATGAAATGCGCCAATCGGAATCCGAATGCGCAAAACCGGGCGCGAATCTAACATGCGGCACATGAATCAATATGGCAGGATTTCGCCAGACCCGCTTCCGATTAAGGCTTTTTGAGGAGGCGCCGACGCGGTTCTCCCGGGTCTTGAAATGATCGACAGCAACTGGGTGGTCCGGGGCGGGTGGGACCAAGCAAATAAAATCCAGGTCCTAGCAGTCAGGACCACTCATGTCCGCAACTTCGACACTATCGCCCCCGCCTCCGCATGCAGAACTCTGACCCGTCGTCCGCGGGCAGCGCTCGCACTCCCAATCGTTGCCGCGGCGGCGGCGCTGACAGCGGGCGCGAACGTCGGCGGAACGGGGATTTGGAAACTGCGAAGCCGGAATTGGAAACTGGCACGCCGCGGCGCTGCCGCCGGTGACGAGAACAGGCACGATTTCTGCGGGTTTAGATGGTGAGCCCGGTTGGGATCGAACCAACGACCTACTGATTAAAAGTCAGTTGCTCTACCACTGAGCTACGGGCCCTGCCGACAGATAGCGCGGCTTTGGCGCAGGCGCGTTGTGGCTGCGCCAAGCGCACTGCGCGGCTGTGTACGGGCGGGCCGGCACGCGGTCAATAGCCCAGGCCGGCCGGCCCGCGACGCGAGCCAGCGGCAGTCGGCGGCTGACGGCTCAGTAGCGCGCCACGACCGACGCAGCGGTCGGGCCGAAGCGCCAGTTCAGGCCGGCTTTGACTACCTGGATCGAACGCTCGACGTTGACCACGAGTTGGCCAGGTCGGGAATCCGGCGGCCATTGCCGGCATCGGGAACGGCTGTCAAATTCGCCTGCCGGTGCCTATAGTGCGGGCGCACGCTGAACCAGGGCGAGAATGGTGCCGGGGTGCAGCATGCGCCACCTGAGGAGCCTGACCGATGCCGATCGTCAACCGCATTGCCGACCTGCACGGCGAGATCACCGCTTGGCGGCGCGATATCCACGCTCATCCCGAGCTGCTTTACGACGTCCACCGCACCGCGGGAACCGTCGCCGACAAGCTCAAGAGCTTCGGCTGCGACGAGGTCGTGACCGGGATCGGCCGCACCGGCGTGGTGGGGGTGATCCGCGGCGGCAAGGGTCAGCAGGGAAAAGGCGGGCAGGGCGGCCGGGTGATCGGGCTGCGCGCCGACATGGATGCACTCCCGATCGAGGAGGCGAACGACGTCCCCTACAAATCAACCGTGCCGGGCAAGATGCACGCCTGCGGCCATGACGGCCATACCGCGATGCTGCTCGGTGCCGCCCGCTACCTCGCCGAGACCCGCAACTTCGCCGGCACCGCGATCGTCATCTTCCAGCCGGCGGAGGAGGGCGGGGCTGGCGGCAAGGCCATGGTGCAGGACGGGTTGATGGACCGCTTCGGCATCGAGGAAGTCTACGGCATGCACAATTATCCGGGCCTGCCGGTCGGCCAGTTCGCGTTGCGGAACGGGCCGCTGATGGCGGCGGCCGACCGCCTCACCATCGAGATCGAAGGCCGCGGCGGCCACGCCGCGCGGCCGCACTTCTCGATCGATACCGTGCTGGTCGGGGCGCAGATCATCAACCAGATCCAGTCGATCGTTTCCCGCAACGTCGACCCGTTGCACGCCGCGGTGATCTCGATCTGCATGTTCCAAGCCGGGTCGACCGACAACGTCATCCCGCAGACCGCGCTGTTGCGCGGCACGGCGCGCAGCCTCACACCGGAGGTACGCGATCTCCTCGAGAAACGCCTGCACGAGGTGGTCAGCGGAACGGCGCAGCTCTATGGCGCGAGCGCGAAGCTCACCTACAAGCGCGACTATCCGGTGACGCGCAACCACGCGCGGCAAGCGCAATTCGCCGCGTCGATCGCATCGGAGGTGGTCGGACGCGAGCGCGTCGACGACGACGTGGCACCGGTCATGGGCGCGGAGGATTTCTCCTTCATGCTGGAGGCACGCCCGGGCGCCTTCATCTTCGTCGGCAACGGCAACAGCGCCGGCCTGCATCACCCGTCCTACGACTTCAACGACGAGGTCATCCCGATCGGGACGTCGTATTGGGTGAAGCTGGTGGAAACGGCGATGCCGGGCTGATCGAGGCCGGGCTCCTTACTGCACGGTTTCGACCTGCTTGTCGGTCGGCAGTTGCACCGGGGCCTCGGCAACCGCACTGGAGGCCGGCAACGCGATCTTGGCCTCGACGCTGCGCCAATAGGCGAATTCATTGAAGCGGGAGCCTTCGAGGGCGGCGATCGCGACCGCCGCCAGGAACGGCAGGCTCTGCACCACCAGCACCAGCGCGAAAATATTGACCTCGTGGATCTGCTTGTAGTTGGTCGCCACCAGGGTGAGCGCGCCAATCAGCAGCAGCGCCGCCATCACCGCCTCCCAGAAGGCCGGAAAGTCCGGTCCCTTCGAGGTCGCGCCGCCTTTGGCGGTGCGCATGAAGGGCAGGCTCTCCTTCCACAGGCCGAAGCCGACCGCGCGCGCCACTGTCCACTGCAACGCCATCGCCGCGACCACGGCGCCGATCATCTGGCCGATCGGAACGGCGACCCGCAGCCGATAGAGCGAGACGAAATGGGCGAACGTGACCACGAACGCCGCGAGGATGGGGATCGTGAGGATCTTGTCGGGAATGGCGATGCCGGCGAAGGCAACGACCGGCACCCAGCAGAGATTGAGGATCGCCACCACGACACCGATCGCTTCCGCGCCCAGCCAGTTGAGCCAGCCCAGCGCGAATTCGCGCTTCTGCTCACGCGTCAGGCCGGCGGCACGGGGCAGCAGATGGCTCCAATGCTTGCGCAGGATCTGCAGGCCGCCATAGGCCCAGCGGTGATGTTGTCGCTTGTAGGCGTCGAAGGTGTCGGGCAGCAGGCCGTGACCGTAGCGGCGGTTGGTGTAATGGATCTGCCAGCCCTGCTCGAGCACCAGCAGGCCGAGATCGGAATCCTCGACAATGGTGTCGCTCGACCAGCCGCCGGCCGAGACGAGTGCCGCGCGGCGGATCAGGCACATGGTGCCGTGCACGATGACGGCATTAGCTTCGTTGCGCTGGACCATGCCGATATCGAAGAACCCGGCATATTCGCCATTCATGGCGTGATGCATGACGGTGCGCTCGCCGTCGCGATGGTCCTGCGGCGCCTGCAGCATTCCGACCTTCTGGTCGGCGAAGGCCGGCACGAGGTCCTTGAGCCAATTCGGCTGCACCACGTAGTCGGCGTCGATCACACCGATAACCTCGGCGTCCGCGGCGGTGTGGGCAAGCGCCAGGCGCAGCGCGCCGGCCTTGTAGCCGCTCACATTGTCCTGGTTGATGAACTTGAAGCGCTCGCCGAGCGCGGCGCAGTGATCCTCGATCGGGCGCCAGAACGCCGGGTCGGGCGTGTTGTTGATGACGACCACGCATTCGAAGTTCGGATAGTCGAGGCGCGCAACGGAATCGAGCGTGGCCTTGAGCATCTCCGGCGGCTCGCGGAACGCCGGAACGTGGATCGACACTTTCGGCGCGTAGCCCTCGACCGATGGCAACGCCGCCGCGATCAGCCGGCGCGGGCCGCGCCCGAAGGCGATGGCCGCGATCTCTTCGATGCGCGCGAGAGCGATTGCGACCAGCGGAATGAGCAGGACGATACCCAGTCCGAGCGCAAACGCCGCCCCCAGCACGAAATAGTGCGTCTGCCAGAAGGCGAAGACGGTCGCGAACCAAGCGCCGACCACATTCGCGGCAATCGCGAGCGTGGCGGCTTCGGCGGCGGTGGCGGCGCGTCGCGCCAGGATCGGCAACGACAGCAGCAGGCCGAGCAGCACTGCAAGACCGGCGACCTTCCAGTGGTCGGGATCGTTGACCGGACCGGCCCAGGCGAACTTGGCCTCGCGCGCGGCGTCGAACACGCCCCAATACATGCCGACGCTGCCTTCGTTGGTCTTCCACGGTTGGTCGAAGGCCTCGATGATGTTGTAGTCGATGCCGTAAGCGTCGGCGCGCGAAATGAACTCGCGCAGCACGGTCGCCTGCTCGATGCGGCCGGGCATCGCGTCGTGATAGTTGTAGCCGGCGCTCGGCCAGCCGAATTCGGCGATCACGATGCGCTTGCCGGGATGCTTGGCCCGCAGCTTGTTGTAGATGAGGATCGTCTGCTCGACCGCCTTGTCTGCGGGCAACTTGTCCCAGTAGGGCAGGATGTGGGCGGCGACGAAGTCGACCGCCGAAGCGAGCTTGGTCGCCTCTTCCGCTTTTTTGGCCGCATCCTGCGGCTTCTTGGGATCGGGGATGCCGAGCCAGACGTCGTAGGTTTCACCAGTCGTCACCGGTACCGGGCTCTGACGCTTGACCCGCTTGATGATCGAGATCAGCTCGTCGACCGTCTTGTCGGCGCGCAGCGTGGACTCGTTGCCGACCACGATCGCGTTGATGTTGCTATAGCGGCGCGCGAGCGCGATGGCCGACTGGATTTCTCGCTCGTTGCGGGCTTCGTTCTTGTCGATCCAGATGCCGAGCGTGACTTTGAGCCCGAGCTGCGCGGCGATCGGCGGCACCAGCTCGACGCCGCCGGTTGCGCTGTAGGTGCGGATGGCCTGCGTGTAGGGGCTGAGGATTTTCAGGTCGGCGCGGATCTGCTCGGGCGTCGGGCGGTCGCCGTAGTCCGGATGTTGCGATCGTGCGTAGGGAGAATAAGAGATGCTCGCGAGCGGAGCGTCGATATTGGCGACCGCGTGTTGCCGTTGGAGCAGAGCCCATAGGCCGGCATGCACGCAGATAACAAGCGCCACCACAGCAGCGACGGAGCGCATTGAAGGACAACCACGCGGGGCGGAATACAGAGGCCCGAACCTGTCCCCTAGGTTCAACCAAGGACGCGCAGAGCGTACCTTAGCGTGAGGCATTTGTGCAAGTAGCTTTCAGTCATGGCGAATTCAAGAAGCATAACAACTCAACAAAAAAATCGTTCCGCGAAAATTTAAACAGTCATTCTGAATGACTGTACAGCTTAGCGCCGGTCAAGCTGAACGTTTGTACAGAATAGAACATTTTCCGGAAAAGTGGGCTCCGGTGTTCCGCCAGAAAATGCGACCGACACGAATCTACCGGTTGGTCGTGCCGCTCGGCGCCGCCGCCGTGCCCTGTATCTCGGTCGTGGGATTGACCCAGCAGGCGCGCACACGATCCGGAATGTTGTCGGCGGCCTTCGGATCCGGGCTTCCTTGCCGGATGACGCAACGGAATGCCGCCTGAATGTGGCCGGCCGGGCAGCCAAAGCGGTCGTAAAGATCGAGATGGCGGAAGGCAGTATCGAGATCGTCGCGCCAGAGCAGGTTCACCACCCGGCGGCCGAGCCAAAGGCACTCCGGATTGGCGGCGGGGCCGCCCAAAAGCTTCTCGGCTTCGGCGAATTCGTCGACTTTTTTCTGCGCGTCCTTGGCGTCGCCCTGCTGGGCCGGCTTGTCGGCCGGTTTTTGATCTGCCCCCTGGGCGAGGCTCGCGACGGGCGCGACAAATAGCATCACCGCGGCGAGGATAGCGGACAGACTACGCAAATCGGGAGGACGCATGGTTGCTCTGATTTTGGGCCTGACGGCCGGATGCTCCCCTCACATGCGGACCTATTCGGTCAGCATTGCGGCAACCGTCGCTGCCGTTCCGCCCACGATTAAAGCAGCCGCGCGACGTGTCGCCAAGATGGTAAGCGATAGTGGATGCAGAAAATTCCGCGGCCGAGGGCTTGCGCATCAACGGGCACAATGATCGTTCGGTTCCATTCGGCCACGAGCTTTTATCGTCTTGTGGCACCTCCTTGGCACCGCGCTCCCGCCACGATAAGCGAGGCTGCGAGGCTGCATTGTTCATGGGGCGCGCGGGCGGACTTTGATGGGTAGAGCGACGGCGCTCTTCGCGCTTGCAGCATCGGCGATCGTCGCCATCTGGGCCTGGCTCGGCGCCGCGATCCAATTACCGGCATCCCCGCTGGCCGCGGGCGAAAAACTCCATTGTGTCTCTTATGCGCCGTTTCGAGGGAGCCAGAACCCGTTCGGCCCCGACATCCCCATCGATCCCCGGCAAATCGACGAGGACCTGGCCCAGCTCAAGCAGATCACGGAATGCGTGCGCACCTATTCCGTCGACCATGGGCTCGACCAGATTCCCGAGATCGCCAAGCGGCACGGCATGAAGGTGCTGCAGGGCCTGTGGCTGTCCAGCCTTCCGGACCTGAGCCGCAAGCAGGTCGAGACCGCGCTCGCGCTGGCCAAGCGGTTTCCCGACGTGATCGTGGGGGTCGTCGTCGGTAACGAAGTCCTGCTGAGAGGGGAGATGTCCGCACCCGATCTCGCGCGGACCATTCGCGAGGTGAAGGCGCAGGTCTCGATGCCGGTAACCTATGCCGACGTGTGGGAATTCTGGCTGCGCCACCGCGAGATCGCCGCGGCGGTCGACTTCATCACCATTCATATCCTGCCCTATTGGGAAGACTTTCCGCTTCCGGCCAGCGATGCGGCGGCGCATGTCGGTGCCATTCGCAAGCAGGTGGTGGCGGCGTTTCCGGACAAGGAGATTTTCGTCGGCGAGTTCGGTTGGCCGAGCGCCGGCCGCATGCGCGAGGGCGCGCTGCCGTCGCCGGTGAACCAGGCCAGCGCCATCGAGGACGTCGTGGCGCTGGCCAAACGCGAAGGTTTTCGCCTCAACCTGATCGAGGCCTATGACCAGCCCTGGAAGCGCCAATTGGAAGGCACCGTCGGCGGCCATTGGGGCCTCTACGATGCCTATCAACGGCAAGCCAAGTTCGCCTGGGGTGGCGCGGTCTCCAATCATCCGCACTGGCGCTGGCAGGCCACCGGTGGGGTAGCGCTGGCGGCCGCGATTTTTGCCGGCGCGCTCGTCACCCGGCGGCGGTCCGGGGCGACCGCCGCCATCGGTTTATGGCTGCGCATCGCGGCCATTGCCATCGTGTCGGGAACGCTGATCGGCTGGACGGTCGAGAACTTGCCGCTCGAGAGCCTGACCGTCGGCGATTGGGCGCGCTCACTCGCCTGGGCCGCGGTTGCGCTCGTCTCGCCCATCGCCGTGGCATCTGCCTTGGTGGCGGGACACCGAACACCGAGCTTCGCGCAGGTTCTCGGGCGACGGCAGAAGCGCGTCGGGGATCGGCTGGAGCTGCTGCTGGGAATTGTCCTGATCGTGCTCGCCGTGCTGTCCGCGCAGGCCGCGCTCGGCCTGGTCTTCGATGCCCGCTATCGGGATTTTCCGTTTGCGCCGATCACCGGCGCGGCCCTTTCGCTTCTGCTGCTGGCGACTTCGCAGAGCTGGCGGCCGCGGCTCGCGGCCCCGGCGGCCGAGACCGTGATGGCGGTCACGCTGGGCTTGTCGGCCGTTTACATCGCTTTCAACGAGAGCTTCGCCAACTGGCAAGCCCTGTGGTTCGGCGCCGGCCTGCTGGCACTCACGTATACTCTGCTGCAGGCGCGGGACGCGCCAGGCTGAGGATCAGCAGCGCGACCGCGAGCCCGGCGAGATTGGCATTGTGGAGGACAAGACCGAAGGCCGCCGCGGCGAGAGAAAGCGCAACCAGCGCCAGCGTCGGCCGCGCGAGATTGATGAGGGCGGCGCCGAGCGCCACCCAGCCGAACACCGAATGATTGTAGAGGACGATGGCCAGCCGGAATGAGGCGCAGAGCCAAGTCTTGAGCCCGGCCTGGCAAGCAAGCGATACCTGCGCGTATTCGATCGCAAGGTAACGCAGGTAGAGCGCCTCGCCGAGCGCGAACAGGCCGATGAGCAGGAGCCAGTTGGTCTGGCGCGCGGTCGGCAGAAAAAGCTGGGACTGCATGGCGGTAGTCAGTAGTCGGTCGTCAGTAACCAGCGCAAGTCATCTTCTGACACTATTGATTACCGACCAGCGGGAACAACCCTCGTGGTTTCGGCGCCGGCGCAACGACTTTCGGCCTGGGCGCAGCCGGCGCTGCCCGGCGTTCCGGCACTGCGTCAGGCTCGGTCAAGCGCTGGCCCTCGAAGGCAACCGGCTGGCAATAGCGGCGCGCGGCCGACAGGCTCGCGCACAGGCGGGCGGCATTCTCGACATTGGCCAGCGGCCCGACCACGAGCCGCAGCTCCGCGCCTTTCGTCCGGCTGTTCTCGCGCACGGCCACCACCGGATGGAGGCCTTCGAGCAGCGATGCGTTGCTGCCTTTGGTCGAGCTCCACAGCGTCCGCAGCCCATCGAAGTTCACGGCCCCGCCGATGTCGACGCCGAACTCGACCTTGGCCAGTTCGGCCGCCGGCGCCTCGTCGGATCGGATCGCAGGGAGATTGGCGAGCACCTCGGGCGTGGCCGGTGGTGTCTCGGCCGCCGGGACAGGTTGGCGGGCCGCAAGGATGTCGAGGGGGGGCGGCACCGCCTCCTTGACTGTGTCCTTCGAGGTCTCCTTGGCCGGCTCCTTTGGAGCGGCTACGACCGGCACCGCAGGCAGGATGGCCGTGGTCGCGGCATTGGGATCGGCGCCTTGGCGCTTGATTGCGCCGGTGACGTCCTCGAGGTTGCGTTCGATCGTGCCGATCCGGGCGGCCAGCCGCTCGCGGTCGGCGGCGAGGCTATCGACCACGCCGGCCAGCCGTTGCGTCTGCGCGTCGATCTCGGGCAGGCGGGAGCTGAGCGGGGCGGGCGCTGCCCCGGCCTTCTGCCCATCGGCCGCCAGGAGCCGTCGGGAATTGCCGTCCGAATAGCTGGCGATCACGGCCGCCAGCAAGGCGAGCGTCGCCGCGCCGCCCCACACGGCGAGCCGGCGCAGGGAGGCCATGTCGAATGTTCGCTCATGCTGGTACGCAACTGAAACGCGTGCTTGCCCAACCATGGACGCGTCTCCCGAGACGAATCAGTATGTTACGCAGATTAGCAGAGGCCGAATGAGCCCGCTGGATCGGCGTAGGGCAGGCCCCCTATGCCACCTTTTCGGTGCCGGCGCACTGGGATATGACGGCGACCGCGCCGGGCCCCTTGTGTCCCTGTGTATCTCTGTGGATAGCGTTGCAACCGGGAGGACACCTGTTGACGGCTGAAAGCGTCCCCGCACCAACGTCTGGACGTTCCTGCCTCGCCATCGTGCTGGCAGCCGGCGAAGGCACGCGCATGCGCTCGGCGCGACCGAAGGTGCTGCATGCCATCGCGGGCCGATCGTTGCTCGGCCATGTGCTGACCGCCGTGCACGATGCCGGCGGCACGATGACCGCGGTCGTGGTCGGCCCCGACGCCGAGCCGGTCGCGGCCGAGGCCCGACGCGCCCTGCCGGGCGCGGAAATCTTCGTGCAGGCGGAACGGCGCGGAACCGCGCACGCCGTGCTGGCGGCACGGGGCGCGCTCGCCCGCACGCCCGACGACGTGCTGGTGGTCTTCGGCGATACGCCGCTGATCCGGCCGCAGACGCTGGCCCGGATGCGCGACGCGCTCGCCGCCGGCGCAGCGCTGGTCGTACTCGGCTTCCGGCCGAAGGATCCCACCGGTTACGGACGCCTGCTGCTCGATCGCGGCGAACTCGTCGCCATCCGCGAGGAGCGCGACGCGAGCGCGGCCGAGCGCGCCATCGAGCTCTGCAACGGCGGCTTGATGGCATTGGCCGGCCGCACTGCGCTCAAGATTTTGGAGCAGATCGGCAACGACAACAGCAAAGGCGAATATTATCTCACCGATGCGGTCGCCATTGCCCGCGCCATGGGCGGGAAGGCGGTCGTTATCGAGACCGAGGAGGACGACGTGCGCGGCATCAACACCAAGGCGCAACTTGCGGAGACCGAAGCCGCGCTGCAGCAGCGGCTGCGGCAGGCGGCGATGGACGCGGGCGTCACGCTTGTCGCGCCCGAGACGGTCTTTCTGTCGTCCGACACCAAGCTCGGCCGCGACGTCGTGGTCGAGCCCTTCGTGGTGCTCGGACCGGGCGTCACTGTCGAGGACAACGCAGTCATCCGCTCGTTCTGCCACCTCGACCACGCGCATGTGGGCAAGGGTGCCGTGGTCGGTCCCTATGCGCGGCTGCGCCCCGGGGCCCATCTCAAGGACGACGTGCACATCGGCAATTTCGTCGAGGTCAAGCAGGCCGTGATCGAGACCGGCGCCAAGGCCAATCACCTGAGCTATATCGGCGATGCGACCGTCGGCGCCGGCACCAACGTCGGAGCCGGCACCATTACGTGCAACTACGACGGCGTCGCCAAGCATCGCACCGAGATCGGCAGGAACGCCTTCATCGGTTCGAATTCGGCGCTGGTGGCGCCGGTGAAGATCGGCGACGGCGCCTATGTCGGCTCCGGCTCGGTGATCACCCACGACGTGCCGGCGGACGCGCTGGCGGTCGGACGCGGGCGGCAGGCGATCAAGGAAGGCTGGGCCAAGCGGCAGCGCGAGCTTAAGCCCGCGCCCAAGAAGAAAACGCCGGCCAAGTGACATGGGCCACGGCAGGGAATTTCGGCTTTGATTTCTTCGGCTTGGTCCCCGGCATTAGCCTTAATTGTCACAAGATGACAGGTATCTTGATTTCGCTTTCGGCGTTCACGGCCGATACATGGTTATAGGCCTATATGTGGTAGGCGAGAGCAGGGACAGGAGGCCGCCGCTCGCATGTGCGGTATAGTTGGCATTCTCGGACGTGAGCCGGTCGCCGGCTCGCTGGTCGACGCGCTCAAGCGGCTGGAATATCGCGGCTACGACTCTGCCGGCGTCGCCACGCTGGAAGGCGGGCAGTTGGCCCGCCGGCGCGCTGAAGGCAAGCTGCGCAACCTCGAGGCACGGCTCGAGCGCGATCCGCTCAAGGGCACAATCGGCATCGGTCATACCCGCTGGGCGACCCACGGCAAGCCGAGCGAAAGCAACGCGCATCCCCACGCCACCGAACGACTCGCGGTCGTGCACAACGGCATCATCGAAAACTTTCGCGAGTTGCGCGAAGAGCTGGAAGGCAAGGGCGTGAAGTTCGGCTCGGAAACCGATACCGAGGTCGTCGCGCATCTCGTCACCCAGGAATTGCAGGATGGCCGCTCGCCGACCGAGGCCGTGGCCGCGGC
>Ga0126377_10000968_pt1 | contig 18445 bp, 11 predicted proteins | sample PanSoiMetPlot_22_FD_92647 | JGI IMG/M metagenome (GOLD analysis project Ga0126377, IMG submission 92647) | Tropical forest soil microbial communities from Panama - MetaG Plot_22 | ecosystem: Environmental > Terrestrial > Soil > Tropical forest > Bulk soil | place: Panama | collected 2016-02-17 | reverse complement strand
GAGGCCGATCATGGCCGTCAGCACGAATGTTCGATTGCGAAAGAGACTGAGCGGAAGCACAGCTTCGGACGCTCGTCGTTCTACCGCGATGAACGTCGCGACCGACGCGACCGCAATTGCCGCGAAGCCGAGTATGATCGGCGACGACCAGCGATACGTCACGCCGCCGAGGTCAGTGAAAAGAACGATTGCGCTGAGCGCCGTTGCGAGCGACAAGGCACCGGCGTAATCCGTCTTGTGACGAATGCGCACGTCGTGACGCGGTAGCGTCGCCGCGATCACGAGTAGCGCGATGAGACCGAGCGGAAGGTTGACGTAAAAGATCCAGCGCCACGTGAGATGCGTCGTGAAGTATCCCCCGATGAGTGGACCGGCGATGCTCGACACACCGAACACGGCGCCGAAGATTCCTTGATACCGCCCGCGGTTTCGCGGCGGCACGATGTCGCCGACGACCGCTTGTGCCGTCACCATCAAACCGCCGCCTCCTAGCCCTTGGAGCGCGCGGAAGACGATGAGCTGCAACATGCTCTGCGCCACGCCACACAGCGCCGAGCCGATGAGGAAAATGACAATGGCGGTTTGCAGGACGATTTTGCGCCCGTACAAGTCGCCGAGCTTTCCATAGAGTGGCGTGACGACGGTTTGCGCGAGGAGATAGGCGGTGACGATCCAGGCGAGCTTGTCGACTCCGCCGAGCTCGCCGACGATCGTCGGAAGCGCAGTGGCGACGATCGTCGAGTCGAGCGCGGCCAAAAGCGTCGCCAGCAGCAAGCCGCTGAACACGACGAGAATGCGCTCGTGTGTGAGCGGGGCAGTGACTGATGGCGGGAGCTCGGTATCGGGCACTCGGCGTTGTATCCGGAGGAGTTGGGGTCACAAAACGCAAAACATCCGCCATGGACGCGCTCGCGTCTTCCGGTGACGGTTGAGTCGGGTGCGTAGTTGTGCGGACATGAATACCACCCTCCGCAGTACCCAACTCTCGCTCGCGCTTCTGCTGGGCGCGGCGCTGGCGGCGTGTAGTGATTCGACTAACGAGCCGATCGTCGAACGACAACCGCGCGTCGCTATTACAGTATTCGAAGGCACACGTCCGATCCTCCTCGCCGGCGACGCCAGCAGCAGCAGTCGCACGCGCATTCATTTTACCGGCGTCACCGATCCCATACCCGACAATCTTCCCGGTCTCATCCCATCCGACGAGAATCTGCTCGCGCTTGGCGCTCCGTCGATATCGGCGAACTGCTGGCGTATCGCTGTCGTCGCGACGGTCGCCTATGATCAGTCCCAGATCGTCGTCATGAACAGAAACGGCAGCGGCTCGGAAGTCGCGAGCATCAACACACAGATCGTCGGCAGCAACCCGGAGTGGTCGCTGGACGGAACCAAGCTCGCCTACACGATGAGCACGAAGCCGAATTTCGGCGGGCTCGATCTCTTCGTGACGAACCTGACGACGCACACGGTCACTCGGCTGACGACGGACGAGAGACTGGATCTGGCGGCGATGCGCTGGTCGATCGACGGCTCCGTGATCTACTACACGCGTCGCCGCGTATCGACGACGTCGGTCCCTGGTGAGTGGGTGACCGACCTCGTTCGAATCAACGTCGCAACGGGCGCTGAGCAGGTGGTTGCGAGTGGGATCGTCGGCAACGTGACGGCAATCTCGCGCGCGGGCACTCGCGTATTGCTCACGCGGCGGGTGGCAACGACCGGCGGTGATTCGACAGAGGCGCTCATCGAGTCAACGGTTGGCGGAAGCGAGCGGACGCTCGTCGGGTCGGGTGCCGTGTGGGCCCGCTATCTTCGTGACGATACACACGCGGTGATCGTTCAGGCGGCGCAGGCGGGCACCGATTCCAATCAGTATGTGGTAATGGAGCTCGCTGGCAAAACGACTGCTCGCATCTCGAACGTGGCCGGAGAAGCGAAGGTAGACGCGTGTCTCGATTTCGCGCCGGATTGAATCAAGCAGTTCATATATCAAGCAGTTCATATATAGATAGCGCGAGGGCGGCCTGGAGGGGTCGCCCTTTGTTCATGCATCCCACGGCGGCAGGGCGGCGTGTATGATTGACGCGCCTGCTTTCGGATTCCGTTCAAAGTCAACGCAACCCAACCACTGGTAAGTGACATGTTCCATCGAATTGGACTCATGGTTCCCGTCGCGTGCCTAGCCCTGGTTGCATGTTCGAGTGCCAAGCCGCCGGTGAACGAAGAGCCTTCAGCGCTACCAGGCCAAACCAAGGGCGTGGCGCCAGCGGCGAGTCTGAGCAGCGACACCGCATCGGTGCGATCGTTCGTACAGGGCTTCTACGACTGGTATCTCCCGATCGTCAACAAGGGCGGAACAGGAACCTCTCGCGTGCTCCAGGAGCGTGATTCGCTGCTGACCACCGAACTAGCCGTCGCCTTGCGAGCGGATTTCCTTGCGGAGGAGCAGGCGGACCCAGGAGAGACAGTCGGTTTGAACTTCGACCCATTCCTGAATAGCCAAGATCCGTGTCCGCGCCGCTGGGAAGTCATCGGGATCCTGCAGAAGGGCAGCAACTATGCCGTTACAGTTCATCCCGTTTGCGCTTCGGCATCCCACGAGTTGGACGTGGTGGCCGAAGTGACTAAACAGGGTCCATCCTGGCGGTTCGTCAACTTCTTCTACGGAGATACCGACTTGAGAAAACTGCTGTGCCAGTACGCGACGAAAGCGGGCAATTCGGCATGGCAAAAGGCTAGCTGCTCGACTCCGTGACAGCTGCGTTGGTCTGAGTGGCGCTTGGTAGGCGCACTGGTGTACGAGGTTGCGAGGAGAACGAAATCGCGGCGGACTGCAGTTCTGGTTTCTCCGCGCAATCCGCGAAATCCGCAGCTCAACAACCTGGTTTCAAGAGCATTTTGAGCTACGGATTGCGCGGATTACGCGGAGAAGCGGTCGGTTGGGATTGGATTCCGCCGCCCCTGATCGGCGTGACGGGTTCTGGGAAATCCGCAGCCCCAGTGTGAACCGACTCATTGACATAGCGACTGCGCAGATTTTGCGTCGCCGCGCCAATGAGTATTACATTCGCCGAATCCGTCGACGATTACGTTGTCATCCCTCGCTCCGCTCGGGATGACAAGAGGAGATTCGGTATGCGCCCTCACCACCAGAGAGCGAATCAGACCGCGCGTGTCGCAAGTGTTCTTCTCTTGCTCGGCGCGAACGGTTTGCGTGCACAGCAAAGCGCGACGGATTCGGTGCGCGCACTTGATCAACGATGGGGACGCGCGTACGCCGTGCACGATACGGCATTCTCACAACAGCTCTTCGCGCGCGACATCGTCATCAGCAACTCCGCCGGGGCGCCGAAGACGCGCGATCAGGAGCTGGCAGATGTGCGCCCGGCACCGGGTCTCGTGATGAACTATTTCCGTACCGAGGACGTCGACGTCCACGTCACGTCGCGCGATGCGGCTGTCGTCGGCACAGCGGTGTGGGAGTTCGTCATGAACGGCCGCACGCAGAATCTTCGCCGTCGCTACTCGGCGACCTATACACGCGGCGGACCGCTCGGCTGGCAAATGGTTGCCGTGCATTTCTTCGTCGTGCCGCCGCCAGCAGTCGCGGCAGCGACGCCGGCGCCGTCACCGAACGGTGTTGTCGGTCGCTGGGAGGGCACGCTGGGATCTGGGACGGCAAGCCTGCGGCTCGTCCTCGAGCTGACGAAAGCGACGGACGGACTCGTAGTCGGAACGCTGGAAAGCGTCGATCAGGGCAATGCGCGTTTTCCCATCGATCGCGCGCGTGAAAGCGGCGATTCTCTCCGCCTCGAGTTCAACAGCATCCAGGGGACGTACGCGGGCGTCCTCAGCGCCGACAAAACGCGATTGACCGGCACGTGGTCGCAAGCCGGTCAATCGTCACCGCTGGCGTTCACGGGAGCGGCGCCGACGACAGCGGCCGCGGCACCACCAGCACCCGCCCCGTCTCCGGCGCGTTCCCCGTTTGGAATCCTCGCGGACGTCGCGACGCCAGTGCCACCGACGCCGTTCACGACAGCCGGAAAAACGAACCTCGTCTACGAGGTGCACGTCACGAACTTTACCGGTGCAGAACTGCTGTTGAGCCGCCTCGACATCGTCGACGGCGCGACGACATTGATGAGCTATGAAGGCGCGGACCTCACCGGAATCCTCATGCAGCCGCGGCAGAACGTTACCGATGCCCGCTCGATTCCGGCCGGCGGACGTGCCATAGCATTCGTCTGGGTTGCACTCGATTCCGGACGGGCAATTCCAAAGTCGCTGCGCAGTCGCATCTCGGTGGGTGGCCAGTCGCTAGAAGGGCCGGATGTTCTCGTCGCGACCGCGAAGCCCATCGTCGTCGGTCCGCCGCTTCGAGGAGCAGACTGGGTTGCGCTGAACGGGCCGTCGAACACATCGGGGCATCGGCGCGCGCTCGTCCCCCTCGGCGGACGACCGGAGATCGCACAACGATTCGCGATCGACTGGGCGAAGGTCGGCGCATCAGGAAAGACGTTCGACGGCGACGCCAAGAACAACGCATCGTATTTCGCGTATGGCAGCGACATCCTCTCCGTCGGCGACGGCGTGGTGACGTCGATCAAAGACGGAATTCCACAGAACGTTCCTGGCGTGACGTCGCGCGCCGTGCCGATCACGATCGAGACGGTCGGCGGCAACTATGTCATCGTGGACATGGGTGGCGGTCGCTACGCGTTCTACGCGCATATGCAGCCGGGCACCCTTCGCGTAAAAGTCGGCGATCGCGTTCGACGCGGACAGGTCCTCGGCCTCCTGGGGAACTCGGGCAATAGTACCGAGCCGCATTTGCATTTTCATATTGGCAACGCGAACGCGCCGCTCGCGTCGGAGGGGCTGCCATATCTCATCGACGCGTGGGATCTCTACGACGGCGGAGCGTGGAAGGCGCAACGCAATCAATTTCCACTCGCAAACGCGAGAGCACGATTCCCGGCGAGGTAATCGAAACGGGTTTTCAGGGAATGCCGGGAACGCTGCGGCCGATCGCCGGAACTGCCCCCTTGCTCGGTACCCGGTCGTGCCAACCTGCTGGAAACGGGGATGAACGGCGGACTAAAACGGGAAGGCAACGGAAAGATCAAATCGGTTCAAGCACCCAAACAAGGGCAGTGCCCGTAGTTGCCGTTGCCGTGCCGTTTTAGTCGACCGTTCAATTCCCGTTTCTCATGAATGATCTTTCTGCGACAGCCATTTCGTCGGAGTATTAAGCCTCGACCACGCTATTCAACCGCGCGGGAACCAAACTAGACCCAGGTGAATCCGCCCGGTCGTGACTTTCTCAGGATCACGATCGACCGTCTGCTTGTCGACCTTGAATGAGCTGAAGTTGCCGAACGTCCACGTGACCGCGGTTGAAAACGCCCACGCTGGATTGAAATGCGCGTTGAAACCACCGCCGACCGAAAGACCGCCGCCCGAGCTGGACGACACGATGTCGCCGACCTTGTCGAACTCGACCTGTCCCGTGAGGCCGATTTGGGCGAACGGAACGACGACATGTGGGCCGGTTCTAAAATGAATTCGTGTTCCGAGATCTAGAACAGCGAATACGGGCCGATGACTTGGGTTGTCCGACGTGGCCACACGGGCGACGTCAAACTGGCTGTAGAGCGACCACCGCGGAGTGAATCCGTAGCCGATCAAAGCGCCAGCACCTCCGCCCGTCTTCCTGGTCGGCGTCGCACCGCCGGTCTCGAACCCATCACCCTCGACCGATCCGCCGACGAAGAAACCTGCCGAGCGGGACTTATTACCGACGGCTTGAGCATCAACGGTGTTCGCGAGAAGCGACGTCGCGGCGGCGGTGATGAACCAATTGGCGAGCTTCATCGTTCACCTGTTGTCTGAGGTTGACCGTACGCAACCACGGAACCCTGTCACGCAGAGGATTACCCTCCACGAGGCATTTTGCAACCGATGGCGTTTGATGAACATCTGGCACGATCGCTCGCGTGAGAGTGTATCGCGTTTATTGGTAAGAGCTTCGGCAGCACATAAGAAATCGATGTAACGAACATTCTCGTGCCGGTTTCAGCACGACGCACAGCGGTCAGGATGACTGATCGCGATGACTGCCCAATTGGCGGTCGACTGACGCCCTCTCACCATTTGCTTGATGATCCGCGGCCGACTCAGGAGGCTTCGGCGCGCGCCGCGCTCGGAACTCCAGCCACGGCAACGGATCCGACTCGCGCTCTGGTTCGGTCGGTACGTACGGCGTGACAGCCGGCTCGTTCGCGCAGATCTGATCGATCACAAAACGACCCAGTGCACGATAACTCTCGAATTGCGATTCCGAGTAGAACTGGTCCGCCGTGGCCTCGTGCGGGAAGGTCTCGCTCGTCCGCGCGTAGTTGTAAACGTCGCGCGGCTCTTTCACGCCATAAAACGCAGGCTTGATGTAGATGAGAGTTCCATCACCGGCATCGGCCTTCACGCCCGCTGCGGCCGACCCGACGGGCGGACGATCGACCGCCGAATACTTGATACGACCGACAGCCCAATACCGCCCCTCCGCGCCCCGCTTCGCTGAGCGGGGGTAGATAGGAATTTCCTCATCGAACTCGATGGGAATGCCGAGGTCGATGCGGATGCGCCGGATGGCGTTGCCGAGGTCTTCGAAGGTGCAGTCGGCGTCGCAGCCTGCATCGCTCACGACGATGAAGCGGCAGCGGCGGAGCACCATCTCGTACAACCCGAGATTGTCGAAGTGCCCCCCGTCCGACAGATACACATACTTACTGCGATCATTCGTAAATCCGAATAGCTCGGCGATGATCGTTGCGGCGGTCAACCGCGGTGACCGATCGGCGAACGTGCGTTCACCATCGGGTCCTGGATTACCGAGCCATGCGCCGAGTCGCGCGTTGAAGAGCGTCATCAGGAACGTGACGAGCGGCGACGAGTGATATCCGGCGTTGGGACTCGCGGCCGCACCAGAAATCGTGATGGCTGTTCCAAGCGAGATGCCTTCGCCGTAGAGCTCCCGTTCCCGCACCTGTTCGGGCATGATGATCTGGTTCGGCTTCGCATGCGGGCTGGTGCGGCGATAGCCAACGAACAGCGAGCCCGCATGCAGCGGCGTGACCGTGAACGACGTCGCCTTGCGCTCCTGCCAAGCGAGGTTGGGATTGCTCACGACGTTCAACGCCAAGTTGATCACGGGCAGCGGTGGACGCGGAGGCCAGCGATGGTGTCGCGTCCCTCCGTCCTTTGACGGCTCGTCGATCGTGAGCGGACGCACCGCGCTCGCCGCGGGCCACAGCTGCCACATGCGAAGATTGTCATGATCGTCGAAACCGGTGAACCGATCCGGATGTCGCTCGCCGGCCGGCCGCGACGCACCGAGGAACGCGCGAATGAGCCGTGCGCGGTACATCGCGTGAAGTGAGAACTTGTTCGTGTCGATCAGACGACCGAGTCCCCAGCCGCCGGCGAACAACACTAGCGCGACGATGACTGCCACCGGCGGATCGACGCCTGCGGCGATCGAGAGAATGTCGCCAACCGCGATGCAACCGCCGGTGGGATCGAGTTGGCACGCAAGCGTCAGCAGCGCCGCATCGAGCGCCGAAAGAACCACGAGAATCGACGCGACGAGCAGGGGAAGCGCGAGCGCCATCGCGAGCTTGCGCACGAGCGCCGCCGGACCATCGGCCGTCGATTGCTTCGGCTGTTCGTCCTGTCCGCTCGGCTTGCCTGACGTCTTGTTGCCGCTGGCGAGCGACATCGCCGTCACAGCGGAACCGGCGCCGGCGCCACCCAATAGCAGTTGTTGGATCAAACCGGTGGCGTAGCGCTGCACGAACCACGGGCCGAAGAGAACGATACCCGCGACCACGAGCCACGCGACGAGCGCAATCAGAAGCCAGGCGTTGAATCGTGCGCCCCATTCGCGTTCGGCGTCCGTCGTCCGACGACTCACCAGCCCGAGGAACAGCTGGCCGCCGACACTGAGAACAATCAAGAAGGACGGCAAACCGAGAGTGGCATACGCGAACGCGTCGACCTGGTTGCCGAATCGATCGAACGCCGCCAGACCCAGCGCGACGTAATGCGTCGCGAAACCGAGCAACCCCCCACTTACGACAGCAGCGATGGCCTCCCAAAGCCTGAAGCGCCGATTGCGGATCGCGGCAAAGCCCCACGCGCCGCCGTGCAGCAACACACCAACCGCAATGAAGCTGCCGACGAGCCTCCAACCCTGCGTGATTTCGCTGAGCGTGTGCGACCGAAGCCAGAGTCCCCACGCCGTCGTCAACAAAATGCCGCTCAGCACGAGCGGGAGAAAGCAACGCACGATGAACTCGCGCTGTGAACGGCCGAGCGGCCCCGATTCGTGCGGGATCGCACTCGAGCCGATGCCGACGACCGGCTCGGGCCGCGCGTCGTGAACGAACGCGATCGCGATGATGCCGAACAGCAACCCAAACACGCCGAGCGCGTTGACAGGCCAACCCGACCAACCCGAGCGAATGACGGAGACGACGATCCACGGGACCGCGGTCACCGCGGCCATGAGTGGCACGAGCACCAACCAGTTCAGCAGGATGTTCCGCATGAACGTGGCGACGAGCGTCCACGTATCGGCAGACAGAAGTCCCACGCGCGGACTGAGGAAGTTGCTGTACGCGCGCAGATGGCGAATCGGCGTCGGCTCGGGCTCGAGCTTGGAGACCGCCCACTGGCCGGCCGTGTCGCGTAGCTTCGCTTCGACGTATGCGGGACCGGCGTGCGCCATCCACGCGGTGAGCCACGATCCGACGTATCCGCCGCCGGACACCGTCGACAAATAGTCGAACGCACCGAGCACGCGATGATGCGCCAAGCCCTGGATGACGCCGAGGCCGAACGTCGCGCTGCGAATGCCGCCACCAGAGAGACAAAGGGCGGCGTGTTCGTGTTGTCGAATGCTGCGATAGACGTTCTCTAATCGACGGTCGCGCAGGCGCTGGAGCTGCGTGGGGAATGCAGCCTCGATGAGCAGCCGGTTCAACTCGTACAAGTGTGCATCACGCGGCCCGAACGTCTGCCGCCGTTCCATCAGACCTTCGGCATATGGATTGAGTGGCAGCCCATGAAACGACTCGTGATCGCCCGGACGTTCATTGTAGATCAAATCATTGAGTCGGTCGGCGAGCGCGAGCCGGAAGCGCATGCCTTCCTCGGAGCCCTGGACGCAGTGCGTCTGAAGAAACTCCGAGAGGGCGTTACGGAGAGCGGCCGCGGTGCTGCGCGTGCGCTGGTCGTCGTCTTGGTCATCGGGGGACTTCGCTCGGTGAGGCGGGTGCATCAGGTACGCGCACACGGGGTCGCGCGGGTGTGGTGGTCGGCTGGCGCGTGGGCCGAGCATCACTTCGTTCAGCTTTCGTGCGATGTCTGGGGCGTCGATGATCTGGTCCGGGTCGAATCGCAGCAGGGACGCGACGTCTCGTAAGGGATCCTTGAAATCGGGATCGTTCTCGTGGAGCGCTCGGTGCTCTTCTTCGATGACCTGGTAAAGCGGGATCGCCTGGGTGGGCGACGCTCTGCGCCTGCGCGATTCAGCCATGGCTCCTCGGGGGGAATGGAGTGGCGCCCGCAAGCGGCGGGCTCGATCGCAGCTTCCGGCAAAGTACCTCGACCCTCGACCCTTAACAATTCTTTCTGCGGGGCGATCCGAGCGACGCGTGTCATCCGTTCATGAGATATCTCGCGTTTGTCGCCGTGGTGATTGCGGTCGCCGCGTGCTCCCACGACAGCACGTCTCCCTCGGACACCAACAATCCGCCACCGCCACCGCCAACGCTTTTTTCCGTCACCCTCGATTCAGGCCTCGTCGATTCGACCACGGCTCCAGCGGGATCGATCATTCCGGTTCGCGTTCACGTTGCCCTGCAGGGGCAGGTCACGCCGGGCGTCTTTGTGGCGTGGGCGATCGGCAGCGGGCGGGGAGCCCTTTCTGCGGATTCGACCACTACCGATTCGCTGGGCTTCGCGTCCGTTCTCTGGACGCTAGGTGACACCATTGGCCTGAATTCGATCACCGCGCATGTCGGCGACGGGTCAGTGACGTGGCGCGTGGCGGGGATCGCCGGCGCGGCGTCCGCGTTGGTGAAGGTGAGCGCCGATTCCGAGCTGGTGGTCACGAACGGAACGCTTCCGCTGACCGCGCGCGTGGTCGACCGTCATGGCAATCCGGTCGCCGGTGCGACGGTCGAGTGGGCGTCGTCCGCGGGAGATTTGAGCGTGACGAACGCGCCGTCAGGCCAAACGGGAGACGTCGAGACGAACTTCACGGCGCCGGGAACTCCGGGGACTTATACGATCACCGCGACGCTTCCCGGTCGAGGGAGCGTCATTTTCGAGGTTGTCGTCATGTAGCGGTTTGTCGTCCCGAGCGAAGCGAGGGACCTCGGCCCAGGACCGAGATCCCTCGCTTCGCTCGGGATGACAAGTGGGAGCGCTCGGGATGACAAGCGCTATCGATTCATCCAATACGCCATCTTGATCAAGAACGTATTGTCCGGATGCCTGGAGAACAGATCGCGATAGTCAGTCGACCACGAGCGATCCAACTGCTTATGCTCATCGTCTGTGCGGCCATGTGCCCACACGAGGAACAGCGTCGAACCCGGACGATACTCCCATCGCACGACCGAGTTGCTGCGAAGCTGAGTGTACTTGAGCACCAAGCTCGTCCCACTCGGCGGCGTGTAAGCCCTGAAGCGCGCATCGTACGAGCTCGCGTCCGGCGTGGGGCTCACCTCGCGCACGTTCGTGTATCTGCCCGTCGTCACGAACGGCTCGGCGTAGAGCTCGAACGTCAGGTTCGGCGTGACCGTGTAGTTCACGCGCGTATTCATCGACACCGTTCGCTGGAAGAGATGCGCGAACGCGTAGTGAACCGTGCCGTTGTTGGCAGTGAAGTTGTCGAGCCATTGCGAGTCGTTGTTGTCGTGCGAGAAGCCGCTGCCGATGTTGATCTGCGTTTGTGGGGACGGGCGGAAGTTGACGTACGGACTGAGCGACGACCCGTGTGACTTGCCTTCGTCCGTGTACCACAGATTGACCCACATGCCGGCCGACACAATGCGGCGGCTGTCGGTGTTCACGCCGCCCCACGGGAACAAGCCGCGAGACTGCCGAAGCAGCGGACCGCCACGCGTGCATCGATCGCAGAAGCTCGGCGTGAGCTTGTTCATCGTGCCGCCGAGGTGGACGTCCCAGTTGTTGTTGAGGCCCATGTGGCCGTTGAAGTTCAGTGCGTTCTCGAGCCGCGCGCCCGACGTGTTCCACGTCTCCCAATGATTGCCGTTCACCTGCAGCCATCTATAGACGCTGTTTGCATTGCGGAAGCTGAGCGCGGCCCACGTGCTCCAGTCCATCACGTCCGCGCGACGGAGATAACCGATGTCGTTCACCTCGAATCCAGGGGACTGACGCACGATGCTCGTCTCGAAGCGCGTGATCCCACCGCCGTATTTGCCGAACTTGATCTGCTCCGCGTGTCCCGAAAGCGAGGTGCGCGTCGAGTCGACGGCGACGTCGTCGCCCGGCTGCTGGTAATAATGGACGGCGCTCGTCTGCGTCCGGGCGATCGCGGCGGACGAGCCTGAGACGTACGAGCCCGCGAACTGCGCGGCGACCTCGTAGCGTCCACCTGCGAAACGATTCCGCACCGTCGCGCCGGTCGTGTATGCATCGCGATGCAGGAACGAAGACGTAAGATTGTCGAGCGACCGATTCACCGCGGTGCCGATCAAGTTGATCTCGGCCTCACCGCCGCGCAGATCCTGCTGCACGCGCAAGACGCCGTAGTTGGTCGTCGGTTCGACGGTCTGGTTGTTGACACCGGACACGCGCTCGGTGACGGCATCGAGGACGCCGAGGGACAGACCGCGCTGCGTGCGCCCCGTGAGCTTCGCCGCCGCGGCGATGGGCGTCGACGTCGCCGTCGTCGGGTCGCCGTAGTCGTCGCGAAGGCTCGGCGAGCGGCCGATGCGCCGAGAATAGAACAAGCCCTCGTTCGTGCTGCAGTCGACGACGATGTAGCAGTTCAGCGAGAACCGATACAGCCCCGTTCCTTCGACGAAAAACGGCCGCCGCTCGGAGAAAAACGTCTCGAACGCCGACAGGTTCACGACAGCGGGATCGGCTTCGACCTGGCCGAAGTCGGGATTGACGGTGGCGTCGAGCGTGATGTTGGGCGTCAACCCAAGCTTGATGTCGCCGCCTCCAGTGAGCTTCTGCTCCACCTTATAGCCCGCGTTCGCGGGCAAGGGAGTTTGCACGTTTTTCGTGACCACGTACGGCGTCATCTCCGCGCGTCGTGCCGTCGTGATTCCTGCGATGCCGCTCAGGCGGCCGAGCTGCGAGGCGAGTCCGTTGCGCGTCGGCGAAAAGAGCGGCCAAGAGATACGCTCGTTGAGTCGCTCGACGTCGCGCCAGACGCCGAATCCGAAGGTGTGCGACTCCCGGTTCGTGTACCGAAGCTGCGACAGCGGAATGCGAAACTCGGCGGTCCAGCCGAGTGAGTCGACGCGGGTCGCGACGTCCCAGATGCCGTTCCAGGAGTCGTCCTCGTTGCCGTCGTTGCTCATGGAGTAGTCGCGCTTTACGCCGTCCGGATTCACGGCGAACTCGAAACCGCTGCGTTTGTCGTCGTACGAGTCGATCAGGATGATGACCTGGTCGGACGGCCCGCGGACGTCGCGCCGGGTGAGCGCGTGCATGATGCTGTCCGGGTGTGGGTCGAACGCCCGGACGAAGACGTAGAGGTTGTGCTCATCGTACGCCACGCGGAAATCGGTCTTGAACGTCGGCGTCGTGTCGATGCGCGGCGCGAACTGGCGGAACTCCGCGACGCGGGGCGCGTTGGCCCATACGGGGTCGGCGTCGCGTCCGTCGATGTCAGGCGCCTGCTGCGCGCGGACGGCGGTCGCTGGTGCGGTGGTGGGTCGGCGGTCCGGCGCGGCGGCTTGTTGAGCTTGCTGCGGCGGGAGGAAGAGCGCAAACGCAAGCGCGATGTGAGGCGTCAGCATGACGGGGAATCCCGGGTCGGAGGCTGGACCCTTGGACAACTGATCGTTCGGATGCGTTGGATCCAGGGACGGATTTCCAATGTAAGGGACGGACCGGCCTGGGCTGGGGGTAGAGCGCTCGCTGACGCTCGCTGTGGAACGGCGCTTACGCGCCTGTAGAGCGTCGCTGACGCTCCTGTTAAGCGGCGCTTACGCGCCTGTAAGTGCGGATACCCGGTTTTTACAGCGAAGCGCTCAACAGCGAACGAAGTGAGCGCTTAACAGCGAGCGCCAGCGAGCGCTCTACAACGCAAAACCGAGCGCGCTCACGGTGACCGAAGCACCCAGCGCTTCACAGAGGTCCCCTCCTCCGAACCCGCTTCCCGAGCGATCCATTCCGCGATCACCGCATCAACCCGCGGATGAGTTGGTCCCGGGTACCCGAACGCCTCGACCGGCGGGGTGCCTGCCGGAACGACCTTATACATATGATGTAGGTCCGGAAAGAACGCATACTGCGTCGGACGTCCCGCCGCAACGCGCGCGTCACGCAGTCGCTCGGCGTGATGTGTCGGGACGTTTGCGTCGGCGCCACCCTGCACGATGAGAACAGGTCCCTCGTAGCGCGCGATCTCGGCAACGGGATCGGTCGCGTCGACATCGCGCATGTACGCCAGCGCCTCCGGCGGGAAATTGACGAGTGCTCCCGCCCCGGTGGGTCCCGCTGCGCGTTGCTTGAGCGCGTCCGAGATCGGCTCGCCGCGCCGAATCACGTCGATCACTTGCTCCAACACCTGGCGCTGTTGCTCGAGCTGATCGGGCGGGGTCATCGCGCCCATCTGCTCGAGCATGATGTCGAAGATTCCGACGGACGGGCCGGAAAGCAGCACGACGCCGTCGACGTCGATGCCTTCGCGCGCCAGCACCGATACGACGACGGAGCCTTCACTGTGCCCGGCCAGCACGACCTTCGGCGCCGTGATGCCGCGCGACGCAAGCTCGACGCGCATCAATGCAAGCGCGGCACGCGCCGTCCGCATTCGGCCCGCCCACGTGCGGCTTTCGGCTCCCAGTGTGGCGTCGGTCTGCACGCTGCCGCTGCCTGGACCGAGCTTCGCGAAGCGGAGCGCCGCGAGGCCGCGTTGGGCGAGTCCTTCCGCGAGGTGTGCGTAGGTCCGCGGAAAACTCTGCCACGTCGGGTAGTTGCCGTCTACATCAGAGAACAGCGATCCCGGGACGAGCAGCACCGCGCCGAGGACGTCGCCCTCGGGCAGCGTGAGCGCGGCTGGGACATCGAAGCCAGGGATGGAGAGCGTTAGCGGGATCGTCTGCATATTGCGGGAGGCGGAAGTTAGCGAGAAGCGGCTGGACGCAGGAAGTAGTTGGGTTAACAGCGAAGCGCTCAGCGCTCGACCAGCGCCTGCACGAGGCACATATTCGACCGCATGACGTTGCCTCGCTTTCGCCGCCGTGCGGCGCTGATCGCCCTGAGCGTGCTGGCGGTCGTCGTCGCAGGCGTGGGCGTTTTGGCGCGAAACGCCGCTGCACAGCGCCGCGGAATTTACATCGAGCCCAATGCGGCGTACGACGGACGCTTCACATTCGTCCGGCTGCGCTATCGCGTGTTTGGACGCAGCGGCTGGGAGTTCGACTACCCGGCGATGGAACGCAACTTCATGACGATCCTCAAGGATCTCACGTCGATGAAGCTGCATCAGCGCGAGAGCAACATTTACGACATGGACGATCCGGAGCTGTTTCGTTATCCGATCGCGTATTTGTCCGAGCCCGGATATTGGCATCCGAGTGAGAGCGAAGCAGAAGGACTTCGACGCTGGCTGGCGAAGGGCGGATTTCTGATCGTCGACGATTTCTACTTTGGCGAGTGGGACAACTTCGAGCGCTCGATGCGAATGGTGCTCCCCAACGCGCGCTTCGAGCAGTTGACGGTGAAGCATCCGATCTTCGACTGCTTCTTCCACATCACGACCTTGCAGGGCATGCATCACCCGGATAACGCCGCGGCGAAGGCGGTGTATGTCGGGATTTACGAGAACAATGATCCCAGTCGTCGTCTGCTCGTGATCATCAACTACAACAACGACATCGGCGACTACATGGAGTGGTCGGGCGAGGGGTGGTATCCGGTCAACATGTCGAACGACGCGTACAAGTTGGCGACGAACTACATCATCTACGGGCTGACGCATTGAGACTCCACCCTGTCATCCCGAGCGAAGCGAGGGATCTGCTCTTCCACCAGTCGAAAGAGCAGATCCCTCGGTCGCTGCGCTCCCTCGTGATGACATGACCGAGCTCGATAAGCTCCAGGGCACATGGCGCGTAGCGTCGCTCGAGACCGATGGCAACACGCGGTCAAGCGACGAGCTATCCGACGCCGCGATCACGGTTCGCGGGAACCAGTTCACGTCAGTCGGCATGGGAGACGCATACCACGGCACTATCGAGCTCTTTCCTCGAAAGAAGCCCAAGGCGTTCGATCTCGTGTTCACGTCGGGACCAGCGGAAGGAGCTCGCAATCGCGGAATCTACCGGCTCGACGCCGACACCTGGACGATTTGCCTTGCGACGCGCGGCAAAACTCGGCCGAAGTCGTTCAAGACGAAGCCCGACAGCGGCCTCGCGCTCGAGACGCTGATTCGCGGCACGCCGCCGAGTTTAGCAAAGACTAAACAGGTGAAACCGTTGCTCGCGGTGCCAGCGACCACCGCGTCGGAATCGACCGCACCGCCGACAGAGATCGAAGGCGAGTGGCTGATGGAATCAGCCGTGTTCAACGGCAAGCCGCTTCGGCCAGAGATGCTGAAATGGTGCAAACGAGTGACACTTGGGAACATCACGAAAGTCTTTGCTGGTCCGAGCACGATGCTCGACGCAGTTTTCGAGTTGGATCCGGAACGTGGTCAAATAGACTACGTGAATCGCTCGGGCGAGAATAAAGGAAAGGCGCAGACCGGCATCTACGACTTGCGCGACGACACGCTCCGCATCTGTGTGGCGGCACCGGGAAAGAAGCGTCCTGGTGACTTCTCGTCCACGCGCGGCGATGGACGCTCCTATACGGTGTGGCGACGCGCGCAAACCTGAGATGATGTTTTCAATCGACATGGAGAACACGACGTGAACACCCGCCGCCAATTCCTGATTCAAGCGCCGCTCGGCATCCTCGGTGCGGTTGCCGCGTGCCGCGGCGACCAGGATGAGACGCCCGCATCATCGGCCGCATTGCCACCGGGAGCGCCACCCGCCTTCGGTACGGCACCCGGCACCGGACCCGAGGTGACTTCACGGACGTTCAGCGAAGCCGAGAAGCTCGCGCAGGTCACGCTGTTGCCGGCGGAGCGACAACAGGCCGCGGCGAGTTGGCGAGCGACGATGGCGCCGTATCTCGAGCGTCGCATCGGCCCGCGAAAAGTCCCGCTCACCGACACCGATGCACCCGCAACGCGCTGGAATCCGAATCTCGCCGGTGGAACCATCGGCCCCACGCGCGATCGCTTCATTCGCAGCACGAGCAGCGCGCCGCTGCCGACGAGCGACGACGACATCGCGTTCGCGCCGGTGACGCAGCTCTCGCGATGGATCGAGCAGAAAAAGCTCACGTCCGAGCGTCTCACGACCATCTATCTCGATCGCATCGGGCGACTCGACAGCAAGCTTCGCAGCGTAATCACACTCCCGCGCACGCACGCGATCGCCCAAGCCAAAAAAGCAGACGCCGAAATTGCGGCGGGTAAATATCGCGGACCGCTGCACGGTATTCCCTACGGCGTGAAAGATCTGCTCGACACCGCGGGCATCGCCACGACCTACGGCGCTGAGCCGTTTCGCGATCGTATGCCGAAGGTGGATTCGGCCGTCGTCCGCCGCCTCACTGACGCCGGCGCGGTCCTCATGGCAAAGCTCAGCCTCGGCGCGCTCGCGTTGAACGACGTCTGGTTCGGCGGACAGACGATGAACCCGTGGCTGCCCGAGGAAGGCGCGTCGGGTTCGAGCGCTGGCCCGGGCGCGGCAACGGCCGCAGGGCTCGTCGCTTTCTCGATCGGCAGCGAAACGGGTGGCAGCATTGTGAGTCCGGCGATGCGGTGCGGCGTCACCGGGCTGCGTCCGACATTTGGACGCGTGCCGCGCACGGGTGCAATGACACTTTGCTGGTCGCTCGACAAGCTCGGCCCGATGACACGCTCGGTGGAAGACGCGATGCTCGTGTTGAAGGCGATCAGCGGCCCTGACGCCGGCGACGTGTCGAGTGTTCCGAGTCATCTGGACTTCGACGCGGGCGGCGGTGTGCAGGGGCTGCGCGTCGGGTACATCAAAAAGTGGATGAGCGAAGCGCCGGCGACCGACGTCGACCGCGGGGCGCTCGACACGATCAGCGAGCTCGGGATGACGATCGCGGAGGTCCATCTTCCCGACTGGCCGTACAGTTCTCTCATGCCGGTTCTCTTCGCTGAAGCGGCGGCGTCGTTCGAGGAGTTGACGCTGCAGGGGGGTGCAAGTCAGCTCAAGATGCAAGTGCCTGACGCGTGGCCCAATCTCTTCCGGCAAGCACGTTTTCTCTCGGCGGTGGATTTCGTGCAGGCCGATCGCCTGCGGCGTCGCGTCGCGGGAGCAATGGCGTCGATCTTCTCGAGCGTCGATTTGCTGCTCGTGCCGTCCCTTCGTGACGAGATGCTGACGATCTCCAACTTCACGGGCCATCCATCGCTGACGTTGCGGGCGGGCTTCGTGAACGTATCGAAGGCGCGGAGCGACTGGGCGCCTGATCCGAAGAATCCGCTGCCGACGTTCGACGCGCCGCGCCGGGTGCCGCATGGTGTGACGTTGATCGGCCGACTGTTCGACGAAGGAACTGTGGCGCGCGCCGGCGTCACCCTCGAGCACGCGTTCAACGTGGCGAAGGAGCGGCCAGCGGGCTTCTAGGGAGATGATGAGTTCTTCCCGATGACCGCCAGGTCTTCGCTGCCAAATCCTTGAGCGATGAGCTGCTCGAGGCGAATCCCGACCGCAGGCAGCACCGCCAGCGGTCGGTCGTTTGCGGTCTCCTCCATGAGACGAATGTCCTGTCGCGCCATGGTTACCTCGAAGCGCGGCGTGTAGTCCCGTCGCGCCATGTTCTTGCCGCGGACCGTCGCGACAGCCGTCGGGTCGATGAATTCGAGAACTCTAAGCGCGTCTGCGGACGCCACGCCGGCGCTCGAGCCAACGGCGAGCACGTCTGCCATCACCGCACTCGTGCCGATGATGTACGCGTTGCCGCAGAGCTTGTAGACGGCGGCGAGGTCGGGACGGTCGCCCAGGTATTCGACGCGCGTCGCCATGCGTGACAGCGGTTCCTGCACGGCGTCGAACAAAGCGCGCGACCCTGACGCCAT
>Ga0126377_10000966_pt1 | contig 18448 bp, 14 predicted proteins | sample PanSoiMetPlot_22_FD_92647 | JGI IMG/M metagenome (GOLD analysis project Ga0126377, IMG submission 92647) | Tropical forest soil microbial communities from Panama - MetaG Plot_22 | ecosystem: Environmental > Terrestrial > Soil > Tropical forest > Bulk soil | place: Panama | collected 2016-02-17 | reverse complement strand
CGGCAAGATCGTGATGGCCACGGTCAAGGGCGACGTGCACGACATCGGCAAGAACATCGTCGGCGTCGTGCTCCAATGCAACAATTACGAGGTGGTCGACCTCGGCGTCATGGTGCCGGCGGCGAAAATCCTAGAGACCGCGCAGAAGGAGAAGGCCGACATCATCGGGCTCTCCGGTCTGATCACCCCGTCGCTCGACGAGATGTGTCACGTCGCCGCCGAGATGGAGCGGCAAGGCTTCGAGCTGCCGCTGTTGATCGGCGGCGCCACCACCAGCCGCGTGCACACGGCGGTGAAGATCCATCCGAACTACCAGCGCGGCCAGGCGGTGTACGTGACCGATGCGAGCCGCGCGGTCGGGGTCTGCGCCAGCCTGCTGTCGGCGCAGGCGCGGCCGAATTACGTCGCCGACATCCGCGCCGAATATGCCCGCATTGCGGCCGCGCATGCGCGCGGGGAGGAGACCAAGCAGCGGCTGGCGCTCAAGGATGCCCGCGCCAACGCGCTCAAGCTCAACTGGTCGGGCAACGAGGTGCCGCAGCAGCCGACGTTCCTGGGCTCGCAGGTGCTCGCGGATTATCCGATTTCGGAGCTGCGCGACTACATCGACTGGACGCCGTTCTTCGCCACCTGGGAGCTGACGGGGAAATTTCCGGCCATCCTCGACGATGCCAAATACGGGGCGGCTGCGCGCAGCCTGTACGAGGACGCGCAGGCGATGCTTGACCGTATCGCGTCGGAGCGCTGGTTCCGCGCCAATGCCGTGTTCGGCTTCTGGCCGGCGAATTCGGAAGGCGACGATATCCTGGTCTATGGCGACGAGACGCGGGGCAAGTCGATTGCAGTGCTGCATACGCTGCGTCAGCAGCTCATCCGCCGCGAAGGCCGTGCCAATGTGGCGCTCGCCGATTTCGTGGCGCCGCGCGCGAGCGGTCTCGCCGACCATATCGGGGCTTTCATGGTGACGGCCGGGATCGGCGAGGACGACGTGGCCGAGCGTTTCAAGCGCGCCAACGACGACTATTCCGCGATCATGGTCAAGGCATTGGCCGACCGGCTCGCCGAAGCCTTCGCCGAGCGCCTGCACCAGCGCGTGCGCAAGGAATTCTGGGCTTATGCTCCGGACGAGGCGCTGAGCAACAGGGAACTGATCGGCGAGAGCTATCGCGGCATCCGCCCGGCGCCGGGCTATCCGGCGCAACCCGACCACAGCGAGAAGGCGACGTTGTTCAAGCTGCTTGATGGCGAGCGCCGCATCGGGGTCAGGCTTACCGAGAGCTTCGCGATGTGGCCGGGGGCCTCGGTCTGCGGGCTCTATTTCAGTCACCCGGAGAGCCACTATTTCGGCGTCGGCAAGATCGAGCGCGACCAAGTCGAGGACTACGCAAGGCGCAAGGGCTGGACGGCGCAGGAAGCCGAGAAGTGGCTGGCACCGGTGCTCAACTACGACCCGCTGGCAACCGCGCGCACGGCGGCGGAATAGTCGCATCTGCCTATCGCAATGCATCTCGCGGTCCGATACGTTTCGGGCCGGGGATGCTCGCTGACCAAATCTCCCGTTTCAGACAAGGATCCGTCGATGGGGCCGAAGAAACTCGCCAGCGGGATGGCTGCCTGCGTGGCTCTTGCTCTCACTGCTGCCGCGTTCTTCCTGGCGGCGTCTACTCAACGCGCGGCATCGCAAACGCCACAGGCCGAATTCAGATGGCAGGAACTCGGCGCGCGCGTCTTTGGCGCGAGTTGTAGCGTGTGCCATCAGGAGAACGGGCAGGGGATTGCCGGGGCGTTTCCTCCGCTTGCCGGCCACGTCGCCGAATTGTTCGGGGAACGCAAGGGCCGCGATTATCTGGTGCGCGTCGTGTTGTTCGGGCTCGAAGGCTCGATCGCGATCAAGGACAACACGTTTGTCGGTGCGATGCCGCCCTGGCCGCAACTCAGCGACGACGAGATCGCTGCCGCGCTCGACCATGTCCTGTCGGCTTGGGGGAACGACAAGCTGCTGCCGCGCGACTTCACGCCGATCCTGCCATCCGACGTCGCTGCCGCGCGCGGGCAACAGATGACCGCTGTCGACGTGCATGCGCTGCGCGGGCAGATCATTCCGGCGACACCGGGCGGCGGAGGCCAGCAGGCGCAGGCGGCGTTGACATTCACGGCCGAGCAGGCCGAGCGTGGCCACGAGATCTATCAGCGCAATTGCCAAGATTGCCACGGCACGACGCTCGACAACGGCGAGTTCGGCGGCGCGCCTCTCAAGGGGTCCTATTTCCAGCGGCGCTTCGGCAACGGCAGCGTGAGCGCGCTTTACAGCAAGACCAAGTCGACGATGCCGCCCGACCGGCCGGGGCAGCTCAGCGAGCAATCCTACGTCGACCTCACCGCCTTTCTCTTGAGCGAGAACGGCTATGTTCCCGGCAGCAAGGAGCTGCCGTCCGACCTCGAGACGCAACAGAAGATGACTCTGAAGAAATAGCAGCCATAGCGTTTTCCGGCGAAGTGGACTTCCGGTTCGCCGCAGAAAACGCGTCAAACGCAAGTTCCGGTGCGCGCTTGATCGATGTTTCGCTGCAGCAGCTGGTGCTGCGTCTGTTCGCTCTGCTGCTCATCGCAGGCGTGCACGGCGTTGCAGTCGCGGGGACCGCGGTTGCGCTCGGCGATCCGGGACCACGGCAGGATGGGCGCCTCACGTGCAATCCGCTTGCCCATCTCGACATCGTCGGTGGCGTACTGGTCGCGCTGTTCTCGGTCGGTTGGATCAGGCCCATCGCCATCGATCCGGAACAGTTGCGACTAGGCCGCGCCGGATTGGTGCTCGTGGTCATTGCCGGCGCTGCGGCTACGCTTGTGAGCGCGCTCGCGCTGCGGCTGGTGCGGCCGATGATCCTGCCGTTGCTGCCGGATACGGCTTCCGCGCTGAGCTTCGCGCTGATCGAAACGACGGCGCAGCTGAGCCTGTGGTTCGCGCTGTTCAATCTGCTGCCGCTGCCGTGCCTCACCGGCAACCATCTGCTCGTGGCGGCGATGCCGCGACGGCGGGATGCGATCCGGAAGCTACAGCCGTTTGCCGCCGTGCTGCTGGCAGTCCTGGCGGCCATCGGATGGGTCACCGGATTCCTTGCGGGCGCCCAGCGCATGCTCGCAGGTCCGATTCTCGGCGAGTAGATTCTCGGACGGTCCCATGGCGTCGCCGTTGGCCGACCCATCGCCGACATAGCGAGCGATGATCCTCGCGACCTCGCCGTCGCGCCTGAGCTTTTCGAGCCCATCGGCGATGGCCCGCTTGAGGGTGAGGTCGCCCTTCCAGAGGCCGAGCGCGACCGGATAGCGCGGCAGCTCGGCCGGCATCCAGGCGACCGACCAGCCATTGCGGGTCGCGAGCTGTCCCGCCAGCAGCCATTCCGTGATCCCGACGTCGAAGCGGTCGTCGCGCAGTCCGCTTACGAACTGCGCGACATCGGGCGTGACGATCACGTCCGCATTGCCGGCGCGGAGATGGCGTGAGAGCGCCAGCCGATCGAGCCCCGAAATGCCCGCGAGCACGCCGACGCGCTTGCCTTGGATGTCGGCGGAGGGCTTGCGCCCCACCAGCGCCCAGCCGGTCTGCGCATAGGGCGGGCTGGTCTCGAGAAACGACTTGGTGAGTGGCGAGGCCACCACGCCGCCGCCGAGCACCTCGCATTGCGCGCGCGTCACATGCCAGTTGCGCGGGTTGAAGTCCTGGCCGATGGCGGGGTTGGGCGAGATGACGAGGCGGACCCCGATCGTCTTGGCCAGCGCCTGCAGCAACTCGACGTCGATCCCCGGGGCATCGCGATCGCCGGTGACGAGGGGCGGATAGCTCGGCGGCATGCAGGCGCGCAGCACGCCGGCCTTGCGCACCTCGGCGAGCGACGTATCGGGCGGCAGCAGGTAGACGCCTCCGAGCAGCCCGAAGATGAGGACGTAGGGCAGCGATTGCCGAAGCTTGCCGATCGTGAAAGTCATCGCATCAGAGCTTGTTGAAGTCGCGCAGCGCGATCAGGAAGAACGCCACCGCCATCACGACCAGCACGATCGGCCCGAGCTTCGGGTCGAACTGGTGGAAATGAATGAATGCGCCGCGCAACGCATCGACCGCATAAGTCAGTGGGTTGATCTCGACCAGCGTCACCAGCCATTCCGGGTAGACGGTCTTACTCTGCGCGCTGGTCAGCGACGGGTCGAGCGGAAAGATCGAACTCGATGTGAAATAGAGCGGCAGGATCACGGCATTGGAGAACACCCCGAAGCCTTCGAAGCCCTGCACCCGGTTGGCGATCACTACGCCGAGCGAGGTCAACCCGAATGCCAGCAGGAACATCAGCGTCAACCCGAGCAAGAGGTCGGTCAGGCTGAATGTGATGTCCGCGAAGCGGGCGAGCGCCAGAACCAGGCAGCCGTGGAACAGCGCAACCGTCGCGCCGCCGAGAACCTTGCCGAGCAGGATCGTGGTGCGGGAGAGCGGCGACACCAGGATCTCGCGCAGGAATCCGAACTCGCGGTCCCAGATCGTCGACACCGCCGACTGCACCGAGGTGTACATGATGTTGAGCACGATGACGGCGGGGAAGATGAACTGCAGGTAAGTGAAGGGCACGACGAAGCGGACCTCGCCGTAGATCTCGCCGCGGAAATAGGGATTGAGCCCGATTCCCATGATGAGAACCCACAGCAGCGGCCGGCTGACGCCGCCGATGAGCTGGCCGCGATCGCGGATGGCGCGCTTCACCTCGCGCAGCCAGATGGCGTAGAGGCCGGCAAGCTGCGGCATGATCGTGCCGGCGCCGGTGGTTGCGGTCGTGCTCATCGCGTGTGCTCGCCTCCACGTTTTCCGAACGCAAAGGTCCGTTCGCGCGCGCCTGCCGCCTGGTCGCGCAGCTCGCGGCCAGTGAGCGACAGGAACACGCTTTCCAGACTCGGTTTCTCGACGACGAATTTCCGCAGCCGCCCGCCGTGGCGGGCAAGGAAGGTTTCGGTGAAGGCGTCGCCGCTCGATTTGAGGAGGATCTCCGCATCGTTGCGGATTGACTGGTCGGGGTAGGCGGACAGAATGTCGATCGCCGCGGCTTCTTCCGACGGCACCACCCGCAGCAGTTCCTGGCCATGTCGGAGTTTCAGCGCGGCCGGAGGGTCATTCGCCAGAATGCGCCCGCGATCGATGATGCAGACGCGGTCGGCGCCCTCGACCTCCTCGATGTAATGGGTGGTGACGATGACGGTGAGCTCGCGCTCCTGGCGAAGCCGGCGAACGTATCCCCACAGCCGATCGCGCGATTGCGCGTCCATCCCGACGGTCGGCTCGTCGAGAAACAGGATTTGCGCGTCGTGCACGAATGCCCGGGCGATCTCGAGGCGCCGCTTCATACCCGAGGAGAGCGTCCGCACCAGGTGCTCGCGCCAGTCGGTGAGCTCGACGAGCTCGAGCATGTGGTCGATCCGGCTGCGACGCTGCGCAGCCGGCACGCCGTAGATGAGCCCGTGGAAATTCAGGTTCTCGTACAAGGTGAGACGATCATCGAGGGTCGGCTCCTGGAAGACGACCCCGAGGCTTTGCCGGCCCGCGCGCGGGTTCTTGACCACATCGATGCCGTTGATGCGGGCGCTCCCGCTGTCCGGCTTGAGGATGGTGCAGAGGATGTGTCCCAACGTGGTCTTGCCGGCGCCATTGGGGCCGAGCAGCGCGAACAGTTCGTTGCGGCGCACGTCGAAGCCGACATTGTCCAGCGCCAATGTCCGGCCGAACCGCTTGCTCACCCCCCCGATCGCCACCGCGGGGTCGGACATGGTCGACAACGCCACCACCTCTTCCGGATCAGCAGTCTATCGTCATTTCACGGCGGTCGCCGGAAATTTGTCGCTGTCCAAGATGGCCTGGATCGTCCCGTCACCGGTCAGCGAGGCAATCGCCCGGTCGATGCTGTTGCGAAGAAAGGATTCGTTCGCCAGCACCGCGGCGCCGACATCCGCCGTCGCCGCCGGAAGCGGATTGGGCGACAGTTGACGGATCTTGGCAAGGCCGGCATCGCTGCGTTGCAACGCCCACAGCGCAGGGCCCCAGACCAGCGCGACGCCGATCGTGCCGTTGGTCAGCGCCTTGAGCGCGGCTTGGTCGGACGACATCGGAAAGCGGCTCCATCGTTCGGCCGGGCTCAGTGCCTGCAGGTATTGGATCAGGCGAAGGTCTGCGCTCGTCCCCATGGTGGAGCCGATGGCTTGCGACTTCGGCAGATCAGCGAGCGAGCGCCAGCCGGGTTCAACCGCCGTGAACAGATAGGAGGCGCGATAATACGGCCGCGTCACCTTCATCCATTCCGGATAGGCATCCGGAATGAGCTTGAAGCCGAGATAGACGTCACAGGTCCCGAGGAAGATCTCATAGAGACTGTCGAGGGTCTCGCCGACAACATTCTCGCCGATCACATGCTCCTTCGGCTGCAGCAGCAGCGCGGAGGCAATCGCCTGGCCGATTTTTCGTGCCACCGGCAAATCCGGGTCGCGCGCGTCCACGCAATAGTGCAGCGTGGCGCTGTCCTGTCGCTTGCCGTACTTCCATTCGTCGGGGACGAACGGCGTCTGCGCGTAACTCGCCGAGGCGCAGAGCAGACAGGCGAGCAGCGTGGCTGCTGCGCCTGTCGTACCCGAGCGCATTGTTGTTCGCACTAGTTCGGAAGCGCGAATACCCAAAGCACCGACCCACCGTCCGGGTTCTTGATCTCCGGCGTCAGCGTGGCGAGCGAGCGGGCGTGGCTCGACCCGTTGCCGGCGACGACCGCGACATACTGCTTGCCGTTGACGCTGTAGGTGATCGGGAACGAGTTGAGCGCGTTGTTAACGCGCGTCTCCCACAAGAGCTTGCCGGTAGTGTCGTCATAGGCGCGGAACCAGCGATCCCAGCCGCCGCCGAACACGACGCCGCCGGCGGTCGGAAGAACTGCGCCGGTCTGCGGCGTGCGGGTGCGGACCGTCCAGACCTGCGAACGGTCGGCGAGCTTGATCGCTTCGACGCGGCCGACATTGCCGTCGCTGTTGGGAACCAGCGTGCGCGCGAACACCGCCCGGCCGCCGCCGGTATAGGCTTGGCCGGGATCGAGCGGCGTCGGCGTGGTGTTCGAGCAATACTCGTTGAGCGGCATATACAGAATGCCGGTCTTCGGGCTGTAGGCTGTCGCCGGCCAGCCGCGGCCGCCCGGATCGGCCGGGCAGTTGACCGTGGTCTGGCCGATATGCGGCACCGAGGCCTGATTGATCGTCTTCTCGCCGGTCTTGGGATCGATCGAGGCGACGACGTTCTGCGGAATGGTCTCCTTGTGCCAGAGCCATTCGCCGTTGGTGCGGTCGATCGCCTCGATGATGCCGAGCTTGCCGGTGGTGACCAGCGCCTTGCGCGTCTGGCCGCCGACCGGCAGGTCGATCAGCATGCGCTCGTAGGCATAGTCGAGATCCCAGGTGTCGGTCTCGAGATGCTGACGATACCACTTTACCTTGCCGGTCTTGGGCTCGATGGCGAGAGTCGAGTCCGTGTACAACGCCGTGTTCTTGGCGCCCGGCTTCTTCGGCAACAGCCCGTTCATTTCCGCGATCCACGGATAGGGCTGGCCGGTGCCGTAGAACACGAGATCCTGATCGGGATCGTAGCTGCCGGAAATCCAGGCCGACGAGCCGAAGCGACTTTCGAGCGGGATGCCGTTCCAGGTGTCGAAGTTCGCGTCGCCCGGCTGAGCGATGGTGTGAACCCGCCACAGCTCCGCGCCGGTCTTCACGTCGTGACCGGTGATGAAGCAGCCGCCGGGCGTCGCGTTGCCGCAGCCGGTCATGCCTTGCACGAGGACGCCGTTGGCGATGAACGGACCGCCGGAATAGCGCCAGCCCTTGGTCCAGTCGGCGACCGTGTGATCGAACACTACCTTGCCGGATTTGGCATCGAGCGCGACGATGTGGGCGTCGGAGGTGGCGATGTAAAGATTGTCGCCGTAGAACGCCATGTTGCGCTTGGTGAGCTGGTTGGTCCGCTCGGCCATTAGCTTGGCCGGAAGATCGCGCTTGTATTCCCAGATCAGATCGCCGGTGGCCGCGTTCAGCGCCTGAATCTTGTCGCCGTAGTGATTGAGGAACAGCACGCCGTCGTGGACTATCGGCGTCGTCTCGGTGGCGCCGGGATCCATCGACCAAGTCCAGGCCGGCTTGAGATTCTTGACGTTGTCCTTGTTGATCTGATCGAGCGGGCTGTAGCCGTAGCCGTCGTAGGTGCGCCGCCACATCAGCCAATCGGCGGCGGGCGGATTGCGCAGCGTCTCGTTCGTGACCGGTGTCAGATTTTTCGCCGCATCGGCCGCCTGCGGCTGCTGCGCCGGCGCGACTGCAACCGACGCGCAGACGATCGGCAATGCCAGAATTGACGCCTTCAGGACTCGATGATCAGACACAGGTTCCTCCTTGTGTGGGCCGAACGCGGGCTCGTTTCTTGTCGGGAAGCGTTGCATTTTAATATTATGCTGTCACGCGATCCAGCGAGATGCGTGGCATTCGCTGCGCGCGATCACCGCACGAACAGCGCAACTGCAAACGCGGAAATGAAAGCACCGGGGAGGTTGCCCTCTCCGGTGCGTTAAAACCTGGTCGGGATTTGGCGTTTGTCCTTGGAAAATACTCGAACTCAGAACGCACCCAGCAGAATGGCGCCCACGAACGCAAACACCGCGCACACCGCCAGTACATCGAGCTTCAAGGCAAGGTCCACGTCATGTCTCCCTGCTTGTCGAAGTGGCTCAAGTCTAGCAGAGCGCATAGTAAGTCCAAATGACAAACATATTGCAGTGCCAAAAGCGTCGGTACCAAACTACTTAATGGTCAGGCGCGTGTTGCCAACATCATGATATTTCGATGCAAACTAACTGTCAGAATGGATTTTGATGAACCATAAAAGTTGCTTGCAGCAGCTTGGGGATAACAGGGATAAACCTGCGGGCACGGGCCGAAATACGAAAGAATACGTGACGGACCATGAGGTTAGCCGGCGGCGGTTAGCCCGCACCGGTCCTGCCGATCGCCTGCTCGAGAAATGCCGCAGCTGCGAGCGCGAAGCGGTCTCGCCCGAAGCGCGCGACGACCTGAACGCCGAGCGGCAAGCCAGCGGTGTCCGATAGTCCCGGCACATTCACGCAGGGTGTGCCCAAGAGCGTCCACAGCCGGTTGAATGTCGGCTCGCCGGTCGAGCCGAAACCGCGCGGCGCGGCGCCCGGCGCGGACGGCGCGAGCACCACCTCGCCATCGGCGAGGTGGTCGAGCAGCGCTTTGCGCGCGCGGCGGGTGGTGCGGCGGGCATCGTCGTAGGCATCGGTGTCGATCGCGGCGGCGTCATCGAGTTGCTGGCGCAGCACCGGGCCGAGGCAGTCGCGATGGCGATCGTATTCGAAGGCGAGCGCGCGGAATGCCTCGTAGTCTGCGATCGTGCGGTGCGCGTCGGTGGCCTCGGCGAAAATCGGCGGCAGCTCCAGCTCCCTGATTTTTGCTCCCGCCGTTTCGGCAGCGCGCGCCGCGCGCTCGACCGCGTCCTGCATGGCCGCGCTCGCCTTGTCCCAGTCTGCGCGCACGATGGCGATGACCGGCACTGACGGCGGCCGCTCGTCGACGCGCAGATCGCGTCCGGTGATCGCGGCGGCCGCGAAGGCCACGTCGGTGACGCCCTTCGCGAACAGCCCGACGGTGTCGAGCGACCAGGAGAAGCACTTCATGCCGACCGTCGGCAGCAGCCGAAACGACGGCTTGAAGCCGGCGACGCCGCAGAAGGCGGCGGGCCGGATCACCGAGCCGCCAGTCTGGCTGCCGAGCGCGAGCGGCAGCATGCCGGCGGCGATAGCCGCGGCCGAGCCCGAGGAGGATCCACCCGGCGTGTGCGCGGGGTTGCGCGGATTGCGCGTCGCAGCGGGCTCGAGCGAGGCGAACTGCGTGGTGACTGTCTTGCCCGGCACGATGCCGCCGGCGCGCCGCACCAGCGACACCATCGCGGCGTCGGCCTTCGGCCGATGCCCGGCATAGATCGGAGAGCCGTAAGCCGTCGCGAAATCCGCGGTGTCGAATATGTCCTTGATGCCCACGGGCAGGGCGCGCAACGGCAGCGTCGCGAGCGCCGGTTCGTCGGCGCGGCGGCGCGCCGCGTCGAGATCGAGCGCGGCGAAGGCGCCGATTCCGCGTTCGCGCTCGGCGATCGCGGCAGCGCAAAGCTCGACCGCGGCGCGCGGGCTGAGGTCGCCGGCCTCGATGCGGCGGGCGAGATCGAGCGCTGAGAGCATCAGTTTGGACCGTCGAGCGAGGCCATGATCCGATCGGTGAGCCAGCGCGCCGGCGGCATGATGAAGAACGCGGTGGTCGCCGCGATCGGCCAGGCGACGAAATAGGCCTTCACCCACTGGCGCAGGAAATCCGGATCGAACCCGAGATTGAGGTAGGTGGCGATCAGCGTGACCATGAACACCATCACGCTCGTCATCAGCACCGCCAATATTGCTCGCGACCTGGCTTCCATGGCTCCCCCGTTTGCCGGTCTTCGCCCGCTTCTTCTTAACCATGTTGCGACGCACGGGCCAGCCGCTCGGTAGCTCCCGGCATCATTGAAGAGTCGTTAACAAAATCCGACGCATTCTCCCCGCCATGGCATGGGGAGTTCGTTGGTATCTCGTCGGCTCCGTCCTCCTTGGCGTCCTCGGCGTACTCGCGGGTTGCAGCGGCGGCAATTGGTTCGCCGAGCGCGAAGCGTGGCGGCGCGAGGCCGAGGTGCAGTGCCTCAATGCCGGCAGCGTGAGGGAAGGCGCCGGCATCGTCCGCGCCAATGCGATCAACGGACCAGGCGTTTGCGGCGCTGATTTCCCGTTGCGGGTGTCGGTGCTGGGCGAGGCGAACCCGCTCGGCTACAGCGACGATCCGCGTCCGCCCAGCGGCATCCCGGGCGCGGCGCCGCGTTGGCCGGTCAGGCCGGTCGAGGCACCGCCGCCGCAGCAGCAGCCGGAACTGCCGCCCTCACGTTCGCGCGTCTTGCCGGAATACCGCGTGCTGCCGGAGTATCGAGTGCGCTCGGCGCCGCTCGATCAACCGACCTCGATCAATCCCGCAGGTGCGCCGGACGAGCCGGTCGCGCGATCCGAACCTTACGACTTTCGCCGTCCCTTCGGGGCGTCGCCCGATCGTCCCTCCGCGGTCGGCCGTGCTCCGTTGTACGAGAGTCCGCCGCTTGGTCCGACGCGCGGCGCGCAATTCGCCGGCGCGATCGCCCCGGTAGCTGTGAGCCCGGCGGCGACGCTCGCATGCCCGATCGTCTCCGAGCTCGATCGCTGGATCGCCACTGCCGTGCAGCCCGCGGCAATGCGCTGGTTCGGCGCTCCGGTGGGAGAGATCACACAGATCTCCGCCTATTCCTGCCGCGGCATGAACGGCAATCCGCGCGCGCGCATTTCCGAGCACGCCTTCGGCAATGCGCTCGACATCTCGGCGTTCACGCTCGTGGACGGCCGCCGGATCACGGTGAAGGGCGGCTGGACCGGCTTGCCAGAAGAGCAGGGCTTCCTGCGCGACATCCAGGGCGCGGCTTGCGATCAGTTCACCACGGTGCTCGCGCCCGGCTCGAATGTGTATCACTACGATCACATCCACGTGGACCTGATGCGCCGCTCCAGCGGCCATCGCGCCTGCAATCCGCGCGCGGTCTCCGGCGAGGAGGTCGCCGCGCGCGCGGGCGGTGCGCGTTACGCCGGCCGACGCGTCAGCGAGCCCGGCGTCACCGGCTCGCTTGCACTTGCGCCGCGCCGGCTGCCGCCGCCGCCAAAGCGGCTGCAATCCGACCCCGAACTCGATCATCGTTTCCCGGCACTGCCGCTGGCCGAGCCCGGCAACGACGGCGAGGACGACTGAAACAGTCGAACCTTCCCGGTGGTCGAGCGACTAAACAGCGCTGCAGGTGTGCACGAACCGTCGGTAACGGGCCGGTTTCCCTTCAAAACCGGCCGTTACCGGCTGTTTGGACGCAGGAACCGTTCGGCCTGCGACATCATGCGGCACCTCGCACCCGGTGCCCCTTAAAATGTGGTCTCGAAATAACGATATAGCTACTCGAACCAACCGACTTCCTGGGAGGAGTCCATGACCAGTTTCCGTTTCCGACCGCTGCTCGCGCTCTGCGCTCTGGCGGCGATGTTGGCGCTAACGGTGGCCGATGCCGATGCGCGCGCGGGGCGCGGCGGCAGCTTCGGCAGCCGTGGCTCGCAGACCTTCTCCGCTCCGCCGTCGACGAACACGGCGCAGGGCGCGCGGCCGATCGAGCGCAGCATGACGCAGCCGGGCCAGCCCGGCGGCACCTTCGCACAGCGTCCCGCGACCTCTCCCGGCGGCGGCTTCTTCAATCGTCCGGGCTTCCTCGGTGGCATGTTCGCCGGCTTCCTCGGCGCGGGCCTGCTCGGCATGCTGTTCGGCCATGGCCTGACCGGCGGCCTCGGCGGCTTCGCCTCGATGCTCGGCCTGCTGCTGCAGGTCGGCATCATCGCCGTGGTTGGCTATCTGCTGTGGACGTGGTGGCAGCGTCGCAGCCAGCCGGCAATGGCCGGCGGCCCGTCTTTCCGCGACTACAGTTCCGCGAATACATCTACGCAGCCGGGCTACGGCTTCGGTGGCGGCAGCGGCGGCGGTACTCCCGCCCAGCGCGCGTCCGGCACCGACGAGGTCGGGCTGACGCCCGACGACTTCAACTCGTTCGAACGGATTCTGGGCGAGGTGCAGGCTGCCTACGGGGCCGAGGATCTCAACCGCCTGCGCCGGCAGGCCACGCCGGAGATGGTGTCCTACTTCTCGGAAGAGCTCGCAGCCAACTCCAGCAGCGGCGTGATCAACAAGGTCTCCGACGTGAAGCTGCAGCAGGGCGATCTCTCCGAGGCCTGGCGCGAAGGCGACACGGACTACGCCACCGTCGCGATGCGCTATTCGCTCGTCGATCAGATGGTCGATCGCGACAGCGGCCGCGTGCTGCAGGGCGGCCCCGACGAAGCAACCGAAATCTGGACGTTCATGCGGTCACGCGGCGGTCACTGGCTGGTATCGGCGATCCAGCAGACCTGACGCCGCTTCCGCGAGCACAAACGCGAGCATTCGATGCAATGGCCGGACTGTGGTCCGGCCATTTGCTATATTTGCCCACCAATCGATGTGAATTCGGGGGATAACGAGGAACGGGCCTGGGTCTGCGGAGTTAGCGCTGCATGGCCGAAGAAGTTGTGTCCGCCGAGGCGATGGCACGGCCGCTCATCGAGCAGTGCCGCCGCGAGATCGCAGCCGCCTGGGTGCAAATCGAAGCCGCGCGCGAGGTTCTCAAGCGCGGCCGTTGGCTGATCGAGCGATGGGCCGAGCACGCCCGGCTGGACGAGGCGCACGAGAGCGCGAGGCTCGCTTCTTTCGGGCGTTCCGAAGCTGCTCGCATCGGCATGTTCGTGAGCGTCGAGATGGAAACCCGTCGCCGGCAAGGTACAGGGCGCCGTCGAGTCAGTGGCGGCCGTGCGTTACGGAAGGGTTCGACCCGGCCTACTTCCCGTATCCGCCTGCCGTCGGCGTCTGGATGATCACCGCCTCGCCGGCATCGATCACGGTCGCGTCGGCGCCTTGCAGCCGCTCCATCCGGTCGTCGTTGCGGCGCACCCAGTTCTCGCCGACCTGACCGTCTTCGCCGCCCGCCAGTCCAAACGGTCGAATGCGTCGGTGGCCCGACAGGATGGTGCAGTCCATCTTTTCCAGAAAGCGGATGGTGCGGCGGACGCCGTCGCCGGCGTTCCACTTGCCTCGCCCGCCCGAGCCTTTGCGGATGTGGAAATCCTCGAGCACGACGGGATAGCGGAATTCGAGCACCTCAGGATCGGTGAGGCGGGTATTGGTCATGTGGGTGTGCACGGCGTCGGTGCCGGGAAAGCCCGGGCCCGCCGGCGAGCCCGAGCAGATCGTCTCGTAATACTGATACCTGGCGTTGCCGAAATTGAGATTGTTCATGGTGCCTTGCGCGCCGGCGAGGCTGCCCAGCGCGCCGAACAGCGTGTCGGTGACCGCCTGCGAGGTCTCCACGTTGCCGGCGACGACCGCCGCGGGATATTCCGGCGACAGCATCGATCGCTTCGGGATGACGATGTTGATCGGCCGCAGGCAGCCGGCATTCATCGGGATGTCGTCGTCGACCATCACGCGGAAGACGTAGAGCACGGCGGCGCGCGCCACCGGCTCGGGCGCGTTGAAATTGGTCGGTTGCTGCGGCGAGGTGCCGGTGAAGTCCACGGTCGCCTCGCGCCTCTCCTTGTCGACGCTGATGCGAACCTTGATGAAGGTGCCCTGGTCCATCTCGTAGGCGAACGAGGAGTCGTGCAGCCGGTCGATGACGCGGCGCACGCTCTCGGCGGCGTTGTCCTGTACGTGCTGCATATAGGCCTTCACCACCGGCAGCGTGAAATGCGCGACCATCTTGCGCAGCTCCTGCACGCCTTTCTCGTTCGCGGCGATCTGCGCTTTCATATCGTTGACGTTCTGCAACGCGTTGCGCGCGGGAAACTTCGCGCCGTTGAGCAGGTCGTAGAGCGCCTGCTCGCGGAAGCGGCCGCGGTCGACCAGCTTGAAGTTGTCGATGTAGACGCCTTCCTCCTCGATCGTGGTGGCGTTCGGCGACATCGAGCCCGGCGAGATGCCGCCGACATCGGCGTGATGCCCGCGCGACGCCACCCAGAACAGGATCTCGCGCTCCGCATCGTCGAACACCGGCGTGCAGACCGTGATGTCGGGCAGGTGGGTGCCGCCGTTATAGGGGGCGTTGATGGCGTAGACGTCGCCGGGCGCGATCTTTCCCTTGTTCTCGCGAATGATGGTCTCGACCGCGCGGTCCATTGAGCCGAGATGCACCGGCATGTGCGGGGCATTGGCGACCAGCGTCGAGTCGGCGGCGAACACCGCGCAGGAGAAGTCGAGCCGCTCCTTGATGTTGACGGAGTAGGCGGTGTTCTGCAGCGACACGCCCATCTGCTCGGCGATCGACATGAACAGGTTGTTGAACACTTCGAGCATGACGGGATCGGCCTGCGTGCCGATCGCGCTTTGCCGCTTGAGGGCCACCACGCGCGTCAGCACGAGATGGTTCTTGGCGGTGATCTCGGCGCGCCAGCCGTCCTCGACCACGACGGTCTGGTGCGGCTCGATGATGATGGCGGGCCCGTGCACCTTCTGGCCGGGCGCGAGCTGATCGCGCGTGTAGACCGCCGCGTCCCGCCACGCGCCGCCGGAATAGAAACGGGTAGCGCGCGTGGGGGAGGGGAGCGCCGTCGCCGTCAAGCCGTGCGTCGGCTCCGCGAACTTCGCGCCGCCGCCGACCGCCTCCACCGATACCGCCTCGACCACGAGGTCCTTGGCCTCGTCGATGAACCCGAAGCGCGATTTGTGCGCGGCCTCGAAGGCGGTCTTCATCGCGCCGAGCGAAATCTGGTGCGTTGCGCGCTCGAGTCCGGCTGAGAACGCCGGCACCACCAGCGCAGTGTCGGTGCCGGCGTAGCGGATATGCGCGCGCACATGCACGGCAATGTCGCGTTCCGGAACTCCTTGCCCCGCTACCTCGCGCCGGGCATCGGCGCCGAGTTTGTCGCCGGTCGATTCGAGAGATGCCAGCGCCGCGTCGCCGAACGGCTCCTCGATCGCCTGCTGGCGGGTGGCGCGGATGTCGGCGAGCCCCATGCCATAGGCGGACATGAGCGACGAGAACGGGTGGATCAGCACCGTGGTCATGCCCAGTGCATCCGCGACCAGGCAGGCATGCTGGCCGCCGGCGCCGCCGAAGCAGTTGAGTGCATAGCTGGTGACGTCGTAGCCGCGCTGAACCGAAATCTTCTTGATCGCGTTTGCCATGTTCTCGACCGCGATCTTGATGAAGCCATCGGCGGCGTCCTCCGCCGCGCGGCCGTCGCCCATCTCATGGGCGAGCTGCACGAAGGCGGCGCGCACCGCCTCGGCGTCGAGCGGAAGGTTCTGCTGCGCTCCGAAGATTTTCGGAAAGAAATCCGGGATCAGCTTGCCGACCATCACATTGGCGTCGGTGACCGTGAGCGGTCCGCCGCGCCGGTAGCATTTCGGTCCGGGATTGGCGCCCGCCGAGTCGGGGCCGACGCGGAACCGTGCACCGTCGAAATGCAGGATCGAGCCGCCGCCCGCCGCCACCGTGTGGATCAGCATCATCGGCGCGCGCATGCGCACGCCCGCCACCTCGGTCTCGAACGCGCGTTCGTATTCGCCGTCATAGTGCGAGACGTCGGTCGAGGTGCCGCCCATGTCGAAGCCGATGAGATGCGAGAAGCCGGCCTCGCGTCCGGTCTCCGCCATGCCGACCACGCCGCCCGCCGGCCCGGAGAGGATCGCGTCCTTGCCCTGGAACAGCTCGGCCGCGGTGAGCCCGCCGGACGACATCATGAACATCAGGCGGGGGTGATCGCCGCCTGCCGAGGTGGCGCCCTCCGCGCCCATCTCTTCCGCCACCTGCGCGACGTATTGCTTGAGGATCGGCGAGAGATAGGCGTCGACCACGGTGGTGTCGCCGCGGCCGACCAATTTGATCAGCGGCGAGACCTCGTGGCTCACCGACACCTGCGCAAAGCCCAGGTCGCGTGCGAGCGCGGCGACGCGCTGCTCATGCTCGGCGTAGCGGTAGGCGTGCATGAACACCACCGCGACCGCCTCGATGCCGTCGGCCAGCGCAGCGGCAAGCTCGGCGCGCACGGCGGCGAGATCAGGCTCGCGTTCCACCGTGCCGTCGGCGCGCACGCGCTCGTCCACCTCGACTACGCGCTCGAACAGCATCTCCGGCTTGATGATGTGGCGGGCGAAAATCTTTGGCCGCGCCTGGTAGCCGATCTTGAGCGCGTCGCGGAAGCCCCTGGTGATGACGAGGAGCGTACGCTCGCCCTTGCGCTCGAGCAGCGCATTGGTGGCGACCGTGGTGCCCATTTTGACGGCACCGACCGTTCCCGCCGGGATCGGGCGGTCCGGCGCGAGACCGAGCAAGTTGCGGATGCCCTGGACCGCGGCGTCACGATAAGCCTCCGGGTTCTCCGACAGCAGCTTGTGCGCCACCAGCGAGCCGTCAGGGCGGCGCCCGATCACGTCGGTGAAGGTACCGCCGCGGTCGACCCAGAAATCCCAGACGCTCGTTCCGCTCATGCTCCGCTCCGACGCTCCGTTCAGCCTGCCACAAGCAGGGGCAGGACTACACGCCCGAAATAAATCGTCAACATTTTATTGACAAATTATCAAGACCGGCTAGCCTCCTCGCCGCCCGCCCCGGATGGGTTGGGTCAGAGAGGTTGTCGGCCGGCCATGTCACGCCCTCAGCGCGCGCGCTCCCCCGGGCCATCGGTCGCAAGCGACCTCGGTCCGATCGTGTCGTCGGCCCACCTCGCCACGGGGTTGATGCCGGCGCTCTCGGAGCTCGAATTCGGGCTGATCCTGCTCGGGCACGCCTTCAACCGCTGGATGGTCCGTTGCGCAGCGGCGGCCGGCATCGCCGACCTCTCCGCGCTCGACGTGCTGGTGCTCCACACCGTCAACCACCGCGGGCGGCCGAAGCGGCTCGCCGACATCTGCCTGGTGCTCAATGTCGAGGACACGCACCTTGTGACCTATGCGGTCAAGAAGTTGCAGGCACACGCGCTCGTCGCCTCCGATCGCAGCGGCAAGGAAAAGCGTGTGACGATCACGGCCAAGGGGGAGGCGGTGTGCCGCCAATACCGGGAAATCCGCGAGGCGCTACTGGTGAAGCCGGTACGGGGCACCGGTGTGGACGAGCGCAAGCTGTCCGAGCTTGCTGGCACGATGCGTGCATTGTCGGGCCACTATGACCAGGCGGCGCGCGCGGTCGCGAGCCTTTAGGAGAGGCGGGGAGGGGCGGCGATGAAGGATCGATCGGGATGACCATGATCCGCACAGCGCTCGATCGTCTCTACCTGTTCGCCGGCTATGCCGCCGGCGGATTCATGGTCCTTATCTTCATCCTGATGATGGCGCTGTCCGCCGGCCGCCCGCTCGGCATCAACCTGCCGGCCGGCGACGATTTCACCGCCTGGTGCATGGCGGCGATGGCGTTCCTTGGCCTCGCCCACACTTTTCGCTCCGGCGAGATGATCCGCGTCGGACTGCTCATCGACAAGCTCGAGGGCCGCACCCGCCACGTTGTCGAGATCGCGGCGCTCATCATCGGCACCGGCTTCATCGCGTTCTTCGCCTGGCACGCGGTGCGAATGAACTACGACTCCTGGCGCTTCCACGACATGTCGCAAGGCGTGATCGCGGTTCCGCTGTGGTTGCCGCAGCTCGCATATTCCGGCGGGCTGATCATCCTGCTGATCGCGTTCGTCGACGAGTTCATCCACGTGATCAGCGGCGG
>Ga0126377_10000965_pt1 | contig 18451 bp, 24 predicted proteins | sample PanSoiMetPlot_22_FD_92647 | JGI IMG/M metagenome (GOLD analysis project Ga0126377, IMG submission 92647) | Tropical forest soil microbial communities from Panama - MetaG Plot_22 | ecosystem: Environmental > Terrestrial > Soil > Tropical forest > Bulk soil | place: Panama | collected 2016-02-17 | reverse complement strand
GTTCGGGCCGCGCTTCGTCTTACCGCCTGGCCGCCGCGGCTCGGGCTTCTTCTTGTCGGGTTTCTCGATTGTCGGATCTTTGGCGTTTTCGTCGGTCATCGGTCAGTTCTCTTCCTCGCTTACTTGGGCTCCTTCACCGAGATACCGAATTTTGAACACTCTGCTCAGGCGAAAGATATGCGGCGGAACATCTGTTGGTTCGTTTGGCACTGGCTCGCGATTAAATCTGGAGCCGAGAACCTCGGTGATGATGAGCGGGACGAACTTTTCACTTAGTCCCTGAGTTTCAGGTCCTATGTGTGTTTTTAAGTCGACCTCGATCACAAGATCACCATGCGCACGAAACGGTGAGCGGGCAAGAGCTTCCCGGAAAACCTTTGCCAGTGGAGCAGGCAGCCCAGCCAGAAGTGGCGTGAGAAGTACTGGAGAGAAATCAAAGCTTACACAATGGTCTTCACTTGCAAAATCGCAACAAGCGGTCACTGTAATCAGTTCGTCACTTACACGCCCGAATAAGCCGAGACGTATCCCAAGCATGATAATTTCCGCATCCGGCGCGAACCCCATACGTGAGAACCTGAGTCCCAGATCAGGCGCAAACTTGCGGAGCTTTGGTTGTAGAAGGAACCGTGGGGCAAGGTGTTTTTCAATTGTTTCCCACTTGGACTCGAAGTCCTCAAACGGAACAACGAGCAATGGGGCCGGATCGTCGACGCTGAAAACTGCCAGAGCTTTGCCGTTGCACAGTGCGAAGTGCTGGCACCGGATCTCCGGATGTATGGCGTAGCTATACGCCTGTTGAACGTTCTCTTTAGTAAGCACGCTCTCCGTTGGGCTCTTCGCGTCGAGCACCAGAATAGGCTTCTCTTCATGCAGCAGCGTGTAGTCCGGAATGGTCTTGACCGGGTGTTTGCGTGTCCCTACATGAAAGAATGGATGAACCAATATTTTGCTGCGGATCACTCTATTAGTTCCGGATGAATGGTACCCTAGACGGGCCAGCATCGGCACAATGAGCACCTCGCGAACAGAGTCCTCCTTGAATTGAGGGTCGTTTAAAAGCGCGGGATCAAAGTTAGTGAACATATTATCGAATCCTGACAATCGTTGTACTTGAGCCACTGTCGCTGCCATCCGCCTCTGTTCCGCTAGCGTTATTTCCGATCGGCCTCGCTTTTCCATAGCCCGTTGGCGCGTAGGTTGACCAGGATAGCCACTTGTTTTCGCTGCGGCCGACGATCTGGCCGGCCCGGCGAATGTTTTATAAAACTTCAGATCTTCAGCCGCTCACCATCTCAGTACTGGTAAGCGCCTTTGAAAGTCCAATTTATCTGCGAGTCCTGGTTGGTTTACTAAAGACTGCAATGTTGGCAGATCAGAGAAGTCGAATGGCATCGTCTCTAAACAAGTGGAGAGGCCCTCCGCTATTACTTTCGAAGGAAGTGCAAATGTAATATTGGGCCCGTTTTCGCAGTGACCATGTACAATCCCTACCACTTCAGGTGAGTTTTCCATGAAGACTGGAGATCCGCTGCTCCCCCCCTGTAGCATAATGTCTAAAGTAAACCCATGAGGGAAGGCGCAAGGGAACGGTTGTACGCTACTAACAATCCCCTTCCTAAGAAAAGGCGTGACTTGAGACACATAACCATATGGTGTCAAAGGTGGGGTGCCGAGCGGAAACCCTGCTGTAGCCACCGACATCCCAACAAGAAGCGAATTTGGACTTTTCACTAACGAGAGTGCTGGTACATCCGTCACCTCCAATTGCATAAATGCTAAATCCGGTATCGGCTCGCCAAAGTATCCGCCTGCTGGTGGCGTAAAGCTGTTGGGTAGAGCGATGTACCTTATCTCAACAAAATTCAGATTTATGGTCGTATATTCTTCATCATCACGAATGCAGGAATAAACAAGAGCGAACGCGGCCGGGGCATTGGTCTCAGGATCATGTGGCAAGTTCAAAAGCTCTTCGGCCACGTGCTTATTCGTTGCCACTATGCCGCGACTGTCCACTATAAAGCCAGTGCCTATAATCCATGGGAAAGATGGGGGATCATTGGCTGGAGCCATGACGAACCGGGAGCCCAACGCGACGATACTTGGATGAACTGCCTTGAAAGTCTCTTGTAGTTCCATAATTATCCGATCTTCTTCAAATTCTCGGTGATCGACCTCTTCGCCGTTGATCTCTTCGATCCTTTCTGCTTCGGCTTCGCCGGTCATTTCGCCGATCGCTTCTTTCCCGTCTTCTTCGCCGCCTTCTTCACCTCAGCCTTGCGCACAGGCTTCGCCGCGGTCGTCGGCTCGAACAAGGAGGCTTGCGCGCCCGCGGCAGCCGCCCTCTGAGCCGCCCTGGCCGCTTTCTCTTCGTCGGTCAGCGCCGGACGGCCTGGCTTGCGGTCAGCAACGAGAGCAAGGTCTTCTTCTCTGATCATATGGACGTGTCCGAATTTCTCAGCGGGCAATCTGCCGGCGAGTATCATCGCGCGAACTCTCACCGAAGTTACTCCCAGTCGCTCCGCCGCTTCCTCAGTGGTAAGCAGTTTCATGCGTTCTATGCCGCGTTTATCCCCTTTCGTTGTTCTTTTTGTGTTTGCGGTCGTCTTGGAATTCATAGCGAATCTACCAGTGCATAGCCAATCTACCAATTCCTAGCTCCTCCTTTATATCCTAGCAAAAAATATTTTGCAATCGCAATAAAAAACCTTGACTATCTATTACGAGATCGCTATAGTTAACTTGTCACTGGATAACACACGAAAGGACACTCACATGATTCTCAACACTCAAATCTGGCGCGCGACGGTCGAAGCAGCCATTGCCGCCTCTTCCTCTTCCCCGGCCTGGCTCCGCGCCATCGAGCGCGCCGACACTGAAATCCGCAAATCCCGCTACTGGGCGTTCGACGGCTCGACGCTCACTATCCAGAGCACGACCAGCAAGAAGATGTACCGCATCGAGGCTGGCAACCACACCTGCGAAGCTCGCGGCGGCATCTGCAAACATCGCGCTTGCCTTCGCCTGATGCAGAGATACACGGAGCGGCTTCACGCCGCTCCCGCCCTGGCGAAGTCAGCCGACGAGCGCGCCGACCTAATCGCCGACATCAATCGCGCCTGGCCGACGACCTGGCCGCCGCTCGCCGTCGAACTGATGGCCAGATTCCGCAAGAACCGACTCGAAATGCTGGACACCGACATTCTGCGCCGCGTCCGCCTGGCCATCTCAATGTAGGAAGGAGACCGCAGAATGAACGACGGAGCCTTGAAAGTAACATCCATCACCGACAAGCAGCCCGCGCCCCCGGCGAAGTTCACCGTCGGCGCCAGCCTCGACGGCTTTCCGGTTCAAGTGGAGGTTGAAGGCAAGGCGTCAGACCTGCGCGCCCTAGTCGACCGGCTCAAGGCGATCGGCGCCGAACCGCCGATCGCGAAGGCCGTCCAGAGCGAGCTGGCGAAAAAGACCGCGCCGATCTGCCCGACCCACAACACGCCGATGAAGGCATCGAGGAAGCCAGGTACCTACTTCTGCCCACGCCGGACAGACGAAGGTGATTTCTGCCCGGAAAAGGCTTGATGAGTTTGCGCGTGTGTTAATCGGCCTTTGGAGTCGTGCAAATGAAGAAGCTGATACGCGCAATCGGGATGGCCGCATGGCAAGCGCCAATCGCGGCCATCCCTCACCCTAATAACGAAGGCTCTGGTGAGTGCTGCGAACACTCGCCAGAGCCGCATCATCCCATCTTAACGAAAGGATTCAATATGCCTAGAAAGAATAACACAACTCGAAGGTCTCAGACGAAAAAGGCGAACGCCGGCGTGTCCGCCGAAATCTCCGCCGCGCACAGCCAGAACCTGGAGCAAAATGGTTTGTCTGTGATTGAATTGCCTCGCGATTATCCAGCCCTCAGTTTTCGGCGCGGGAAGGAGATCGCTGTAAGCCCCGCCAATCCCAATACGCTCACCGACCCAGCGAATCTGATCGTTGTTCGAGTCGGCGCCGATGTCTTAATCGGCCATCCATATGCAATAGATGAGGGGCGGTTTGCGCTCGCTCAACCCGTAACAATCTATCAGCTCTCCGAGGTCGAAGTGCTTGGAGAGTTGGCGGCCATCTAAATCCCTGGGCGCTGGGAGACAGGCTTCCAGCGCCCCAATCAACCCAACATAGGAGGTTATTTATGGGTCTTCAGGACCTTTATATGCATCAATCGGCTGGACAATCGGTTCAACCAATCAAGCAACCTGTTCAGCAAGCCGCTCCTCACGATGAGATTCAGAAACGATCTGCAAAATCGCAGACCAAGAACAAGCAACCTACTCAGGAGTCCGCAATGCACAATGAAATTCAGAAACGATCTGCAAATTTGCAGATCGAGAACAGGCAACCCACTCAGGAATCCGCAATGCACGCCGAGTGGCTTACTTTACAACAAGTCGGAGAACGCTCAGGCTACTGCGTTGAGACCTTACGTAGATACATCCGCAAAGGACTCATCCCGTATCAACAAGCAGAGAAAGGATGCGCCATTCGAATCGAATGGAATGCCTTCCAGGCAGCCCTGGCGAAACTTCGAGAGAAGACACCGTACTGAGGAGAGTCGTGCGCACAGTATAGAATCTCGCGCGCACGATTCTCCAAGGCCACAACCTTGGAGAATTACCAATGACTGTTTACTGGAAGACTTGGCCTTTGAAAGGCGGGAAGTCGGGCGGCGCGTGGTATATGCGTCGCATGGTTGATGGCGTCTCGGTAGACGAGCGCGCCAAAAACCCCGACAACCCAAAACAAAAAGCCAATACAAAGAAAGAGGCCGAATATTTCGAATCGATCGTCAACCAGCGCCTATGTCAGGGTGAACCGGTCTTCAAGCCGAAGCCCACGCCGTGGACGTTTGAGCGATTCGTCGAGGAGAAATATCGACCCGTTGCAGAAGCGAATCACCGGGGCTATAAAAATGGCGCCAAGGCTTTTCTCAAAGTGCTGATCCCTGAATTCGGCGCAAGGCTGATTTCGGAGATCGGTCCCGTTGAGATCGAAGCATTCAAGCGTCGGCAGCAGTCCCGCAAGAAGCAAAAGGGCGGTGAAGGCGACACACTCAAGCCGAAGACGGTTAATTCCTATATCAACTGTTTGTCAGGGGTCTTCACCCTGGCCGTTGCCGAGAAGTTACGGATGGACAATCCATGCGACTCGGTGATGAGACTTGAAGTCGAGCCGATCACCAAGCGAGTGCTCTCAGACGAAGACGAAGAACGTCTCCTTGTCGCTTGCGAGAATGTCAAAAAGGTGAACCGTTGGGACCGGCGTTACTTGGCGCATGCCATTGTAATCATGGTCGAGGGCGGTTTCAGGCCGCTGGAGTTTCTCACCATGAAGAAGTCTCAGGTCAACTTGTCAACCAGGCAAGTGACCGTACTCAGCTACAAGCGAGGTTGGAAGCGACGCGTCTCGGCGCAACCGAAGCGCAGAGTCGTTCCGATCTCGGACAGGGCCCTGCCGTACTATCAGGTGATGATGGAGTCGGAAGGTGACCAGCTCTACCCCTACGACTCGGTTAAGAAATCCTGGATGGCCCTTTGCAAGGAGGTCGGCCTAGACGGCTTCTGGTTCCGCTGGCTTAGAGACACGGCCAAACATCGGTGGGAGTTGGCCGGATTTGGCCCGTTCGAGATCGCAAAATTGATGGGGCACAGCTCACCGGTCATGACGATGGAATACTCCATAGTCGAGCAGGAGCGAGCCCTGACGCTGATGAATCGGCGTGGCAACGCGCCGGTATCGATGGAATTGAGCTTGTCGCAAATGTATAAGCTCTGAAGATACTCTCGCGCGGGGGGCGCGGCGGCCAGCTCGTAATCAAAATTCAAAACTCGTATAGCGTGCGCTATATGAATTACTGGAATGATCGATCCTTGCGCAACGCGCTCATCAACTAACCTCTCGCTTCGCCGAGGGAACTGATTTATAGTCTTGCCCGTCGCTCGCCGGTCGAAGCTGAAACCTTCAACCGGCGCAAAACCTGTAACACCCAGGTACGCGGCGGGCAATCGTTTATACCGAAGTCGCTTCGATTGAACAACTTCCCGCGCCTACCTGTCCTTTTCCTAAAAGGAGGGACAGCAATGTTCGAATCGATCAAAAACTGGCTCAACCGAGCCGACCAGCACCAGGCCGACAAGCAGAAGCTCGAAAACGAGGGGAAAGACTTCCGAGTCCCGAGCGAGACTCTGCCGCAGGTCTTCAAATACATCTTCTTCATCGGTCTGGCTTGCCTCAACTACAGGCTCTTTTCCCACGCCGTGCCCGGGCTCTGGGGGCAGGCGACGGGCGTCGTCGCGGTGATGGCCGAGGCGATCGCGCTATACTCGACTCACAACTTCTCCAGATCCGCCGGCGTCTTCCGCTTCGTGCTGGGAGCGTCGGGACTCGTGTTGATGGCTTTCTGCCTCGTCCACGGGACGTTCTCGATTCTCGACGTGATCAAGGTCGCGTCGCTCTCGGCCGAGATCCAGCAGTATTCAAGAGTCGTCGCCTTCCCTCTCCTGGCCGGCCTGCTCGGCGTCTCCGTGGTCGCCATCACCATGACGCATCCGAAAAATATCATTCGGCTCAAACAGGCGCTCGCGCATATGGACATCGTGACCGGTCGCGCGCAGGCCGCCAGTGAGCTTGAATTGATGCGTGCTCAGTCCGTCCTCGATCAGGCCAAGCTCGACCGCCAGCGCGAGCGCACACGGCGAGAGTCCGAGTACCTGAGCGAGGTCGAGAAGCTGATCGCCGTCGAAGAGCGCAAGCGCCAGATGGTTTATGCGATATCCGATCAGGCGTTACGTGAAGCCCTGGCGCGGGAGCTGGGCGTCGAGTTGCGGCAGTCTCAGGGAGTCACACAGCACCGGGCGAACCAACAGACGCCGAACTGGGGCCCGCAGCCGACGCAGCGCCGCGGCAACGGATCGGTGGTGGACTGACCGCGCCGGCGGCCGATGGCGGCGAGCCGACGAAGGTTTCCCCGCCGGCGCAAATTGAGCCGTCAACCGACGACAAGAACGCCGAACCGCCTGGCGCGAGCGCCCCGAGTATTCGTGTTTCTGCGGAACCGAAACCAGCGGCGAATGTCATACATCTGGCCGACGTTCGCCGAAGGTTTCGCAACACTCCGGAGAGCGTTATCATCCGCGCAGCCTCGCGCGAGTGGAAAAACAGCCAGTATGAATTACCCTTCCCGCCCAATCACAAACTTATTCCGCACGGCGGGCGCGGGCGGGGCAGGGAGGCGTCAGCCGGATACCAGATTATGCGCAAGGCCGTCTGTACCGAATGCGGCAAAGAAAGAACGGTAGTCGCGGGCTACATCAACGGCAGGAAAGCAAAGGTCGCAAAAGGAGAAAAACGTCATGTCAAAGTTGAAGTCATCAGATACATTCTCAAACGCCGCGTCCGTATCACAGACGCAAGACTTGAGTGTCTACGATGTGATGGATGCGCTGCTCGGAGCGAAGGCGGCGGCGCTGGAGTTGCTCAAGTTCAAAACCCATCTTCCGCCTGAGGGACTGGACGAATTGAAGGAACTGACTAAGGAACTGACACGCGCCATTCACGCCGCCGCGTGTGGCGATCTGGGCGACGTTCCGGTCGAGATCAGGCGCTCGACGCTGATGCTTACAGATGGCGCTTGATGGCTACTACGGTTGTACAACCTGAGACGCGGATTTCGTCAATTCCGGTTGTACAACCAGAAGCGCGCAAGTCCATTAATTGCTGTCGGTTGCGGGTTTTCAAAATCCGCCTGATTTTGGCTACCGAAAAGCCGCTTTTTCGCCTCGATTTCACGCGTTCTGATAGCCAAATGTCTGGTTAATATTGACAGTCTCAATAAAAGTGGCATAGATTTCTCAGGCCGGCTTCGTTGCAGTTGCCCAGTTGTTGTACCCATCTAAGTGCCTCCGCTTTGTCACTTGGGCAATCCGAAACAATCAAGAAATTATCTGACTGAGTATTGATCTCAGCTTGTGCTGTTTACTCTTTGGCCCCTCAGCGCAGCCACGAGACCTATCAGCCGTTTCACGAACACAGGAGAGTGATATGTCAACTGAGTCCACGCCCGAATCACGCACCTTCCTCGCGTATCTCATGTCCGAGATGTTGGCTTTGCAAAATCTGCCCACCGATCTTCATCAGGCGATCAGCAACCACCTAAATAATCAGCTTAGCCTGGTCAACGTGCTCAAACCCGAATATTGTCGCCGTCTTTACCCGATCCTTCTCGAACTTGCTGAACTGTCCAACGGCGCGAATATAGTTGATCAGGCCAAAACCGACGTAACCTTCGCATCGAACGGCCAACACCATCAGAACGAAAATGAAGAAGACGAAGAGCACGATGAGCAATTCAGCGCCCATTAGATCCCCGGCTTGCCTGAATTAATTCGAGTCAAAAACGGAGAGAGGCGCGCATAGACAGGGTAGGCAAAATTGCGTTCAGGCTTCGCCCTCTATCGCATCTCACTCACCAGCAAACTCTCGCGCGATAATGCGAGACGTTGAGGCGATATATGCCTGCACGACGAATCAGTTTCGTAAACTTTAAAGGCGGTGTCGGGAAGACATCGTTGGCCGTAAATGTCGCGGCCTGCCTGGCTCATGATTTGAACCAAAAGGTACTACTTGTTGATTGCGATTCTCAGAGCAATGCGAGCATCTGGCTCATGGGTATAGCGCGCTGGAACGTTCGCAATAGCACCGTGGGATCATCCATCTACGGAGCGTTTCTGCCAAACTTGCCGCCCGTGATCAACAACATCGTCCCTAGCGTGGTCGAAAATGATCGGGGAATGATCCTCATTCCTAATCTCGACCTTATGCCCGCAACGTATGAGTTGATGGACTTAGAGGAAGAGTATCAGGACAATCAAGGTAATCCCTTTTACTACCGGTTCTACGAGCACCTGCGAAGCCTTTTCAATCAATACGATTACATCCTCTTCGATTGCCCCCCGAATATCTTTCGCGCGAGTAAATGTGCGATCTTCGCCAGTGAGGAAATATATGTCCCGTGCAATCCAGATAGGCTGAGCCAGATCGGTTTGGCTTTGCTTGTCACCAAAATAGACAGGTTTCACAAGCAAACAACCCTTCAACAGCAACTGATCCCAGGTTTTGCTCCAGCAAAAATTCGCGGGGTTGTTCTGAACGACGTTGACGGTAGGGCCAAAGTTGATGATGCCGTGTGGTACATGGGAATAACAATCGCCAAGGCGCGATTACATCACGTTGTTTCTGATGATGCCAACGTCCTCACGCAACGAATCCGAAAGGCCGTGTTTGCTGCAAAAGTCGTTGACGCATATTTGCCAGCAACTGTTGCGGAAGGCGACCAAGGTATCAAGGATGATTATCTCAATCTTGCCCGTTATATTCACAACACTCCATTAAACAGTAGGGGAGATGCTGATGGAACTCAAAGACAGGCTCGCGCGCCTCGTCGCGCTGCTCGACAAACACCCAGAAATTGAAAGAGAGGCCAAGTTGGTACCCTTGGCTGCAAAGCTCTCAAAAGCGATTGTTGACTTTCTCGCTAAGGCCGAAGCATCCGTCTATGGAAATAGTGCGGAATACCCAGAGCTAATCGGGTTGATCACAAATAAGGAATTGAACACTGTCGTCACTCTCGATTGGCTAAATACGCGTGCGCCCGCAGGCAAGAAGCTGGCTAAGGCCACGAAGAAGGAGAAAGAACAATTCGCTATAGAGATGGTGAAAACCGGACGCGCAGGAGAGTTGATCCGAGAAATAAAGGACACTCCACGGCGCCAAATGGAAAATGAAATGAGCGCAATGGTTCTGTCGGATGACGCCGCAGTCGCCGCCAAGATCAAGGCGATGAAGCCCGCGCAAATGAGACAACTCTGCGAGCATTACGGCATTCCAGTTGTCAATAATGCTAAGGGTGCTGTAGATAAGAAGAAGACTCAGCCAAACCTGCTGAAAAAGCTGAACGAATTCCGTGAACATGCTAAGTTGACGAAATTGTAATTTATGACGAGCGAAAGAGACCTTGAGGACCTGCTTACCTATCACCCCTACCTGATTGACGAAGAATTTGTGGGGATGCGAGCGCGGCGTCAGTTGAAGCGCGGTAAGAATCGCCTCGATCTGGCCTTTGAGTTGCCCAACGGTTTTTGCATCGTTGAGTTGAAGAAAACGCCTCTGGTGGTGGCAGACGTGCGCCAGCTTCTACGCTATTGTCGCGCTTGGTCGCGGTGCCCATTGGCCAAGTATCATTACCTGATCGGTAAACGTCCCCATGATGAAAGCGTTTTGCAGGAAGCCATCACGAATTGCGGATTTGGGATCAAGATTTTATACATCGACGAACACATCCCAACGCTGCTGGCGTGGGACGAAGCCGCGCGGCGTTATGTTCCATACGATTCAAGCCGATATACGTCGGTTGTAATCAGTTTGATTTTTTAGTACTCCGTTATCGCGAAACAACCCTTTATCCCTAGCGCCCTGTCCTGGCGCAGATCGAGGCCGACGCGAAGACTCATCCAGATAAAGACGCTCAACGGCGCATTCTCTTCGCAGTCAACCGCCTTCGCGAGATCGCGCAAGGAAACGTGGGCACAAACACCATTAGTGCCGATAATATGGCAATTACTTGAAGGGTTGCCCTTCCCCATTAAGCCAGAGCGGAAAGGGCGAACAATGAGTTATTGCCACATCATGGCTTATTGCCCAACAGCATATGATGGGGGTGGCTGATATTCATTAGCACATAATTAGTGAGTTCTGGAACCAACCTTCGAGTGGTGAGGATGATTTGCCAGTCTGGCTCGGCCAATTGTGACCCATCCTTATCGATTTCATCACTTTCTGTCTTCTTCGCCAATTTTGCGAAATACCTAAGCAACTTGTCATGACTTTCATCGTTCAAGTCGCCAACTGCTGGCGAATCAATGACCAGCATCCGAGGAAAAAAAGTCTCCTGTGTGCGCGCCAGTTCAAGCATGGCGAAATGGTATGCCACCGTAGCGAGCCCTTTCAGAGCCGATCCATAATGGATATATAAATCACCATTGATATAGGGCATAAAAGTCTGCGGATCTATGGAGCAATCACGAAAGCCAGGGAAGTCTATATCCATCAAAACGCGTTCGTAAATCTGACGGAATTCGTTTAGTCGCTGCCTGTTTGGCTTGCGCGATTCTTTGAGCAGATCTTCAAGCCTCGCCTGTTCTTGCTTAAGGCCATTAAGCTGTTCCCTTATAGCCTCTAAGGCCTGAGCCTGATCAAGCAGAGATTGCGCCTTAGCGAGGTCAGCCTCCCGCTGCGCGACTTCGTGGGCGCGTGCCAGCAGAGAATCAACTGCCGGGGACACGTATACCTGCGACTCCTTGTTAATTATTTGCCCTATCTCCTGCTCCTTACCCTGGAACTGGCTCAACTCACGCTGCACACCCTCAATCTCTTTGCGAACGTCTTTGAGAACAGATTTGGCCTCATTGATCTGCATATCAATGTCATCCAACTTTGGTGTCGCTCTAGGCGGCGCGTCGGAGGTAGTGCGCATTGGGCGATTACATAAGGAGCGTCGCGCATGCTGTTCCCTCAGACGCATCTCGTCTGTAATCTCTAAGAGACAACGAGGACAGATGGCGAATTCCACACTACTAAGGATCGTGTTTGAAGACCTGAGTCGCTGCGCCTTTTTACGGTCATCCTCCAATGAGTGGAGAACTTCAGATAACCGCTCCTCTTCTTTTCTCAATCCGATGAGGTGTTGTTCTGTTGCCCTCACCTGAGCTTTCACCGCAAAAAGCTGAGTGTGTAAATCATCAATTCTCCCAGGCTGTTTTTCAGATTCTTTTTTGAGAGCATCTTCACGTATCCGCATTTGGAGGTTTCGTTGTTGCTCAGTGGCAATAGCTAGTTCTTCCCTGGCTTTGGTTACTCGACTGTTCGCTTCAAGCAAAGTCGGGACTCCGTTCTGCTGTAAAAATTCCTGCACGGACCTGAAATAGTTTTCTACTGTTTGCACTTCTTGCTGCGCTTTAGCAAGCTGATCTTCGATGGTGAAACGTTCGACAGGAGTAATTTTGGTGAGAAAGCCAATGACATCTGCGCGACGCTGATCGGGTTGCATCTTATCAAGGATGGCTCCGAAGCTGTCCTCCTGATGTAAGACAAACGCCCGCATCAGAGTTGGGAAAGTGAGCGGGAATAACTCGCCCGCAAATGTTTTCACGGAAACCTCAGGAATATCGAGCGCGCGCAGCAGAACTGAAGATAGATCTTCGACTGACACCAGTTCGCTAGGTATGGCTTCAATACCGCGCACATATTCGCCTTCTCGAATACGGACACGCGCGGTAATTTCCCGAAGCGAGCGTTCGATAGTGATGATTTCTCCGTTCGCTTCGATTTCAAGCCATAGGGTCTTTATCTCATCAATGATAGGCGCAAAGTGGAACTCTTTCTTAGACGCCTGCCGACGCCCAAGCCCGTGTTGTATTAACTCTACTAGCGATGTCTTGCCACATTTATGAGTGGATTTCAGATCGTCGTTCGTCGGGACAGCTTGAACTATATTGAGACCGCGATCAAAAGTCAGATCTAACGACAGATTCCCATCTACGACGACCCTTCGTATGATCAATAACGGTGATGGCATAACAATTCCCTAAATGGTCTCCCCGAGCTTGCGATTGACGACCTCTGGGAAATTATCATAAATGAAATCCTTTAAACGATTTCCCGTATACTTATTGAAAAGCTTGTAAACAGTCTCAGCTCGGCGTACCAAGTCTTGATAGGCGGCATCTTTCGAAAGCCTATTAGACACTTCACGACCCTGTGGGGTGATGCGAAAAATGTCGGCACCACGAATGGTCTCTATAACGATCAACCGCTTCCCCACGAGATAGGCAAGAGCAGGATAATAAATATGGTCCCAAGGGCCATACCGGTAACGGACCATGCGGGACTCAACGGATATTGCGCCTCTCTCTCCTGTTAATGCTGCGTCTTCATCACTTATTTTCTTCTGCAAAATCTCTGCAGCCTTCACGAGGTAATTGGGGTAACGTAGGAAGAAGTCCAGCTTGGCGAGCAGAGTTCGTCCCTCGACAGCCGGAAGCATGACGGCGCGCGCTCCGCGTGGCTTTCCGCAATATGAGATAAGCAGGAGAAGGCGGGCCGCATGATACGCAATGTTTTCTGCTGCGGGGTTAATAAGCCTCACGTAGTAACCTCCTGGTCGCCACAATCTAGGCTATGCCACCAGACATGACATGAATCCGTTTCTCGCCAAAGTAAGCCGAGGCAAAATTGTTCGTTTACTTCATCATCTTCAGGGAAAAAAGCCCTGCCCAACGCTGAGAGGGATGGGCGGACCTGCTCCAGAATAAACGGCCCAGTCCTGCCTACAACTTTTTGATTGCGGCAAAGATGATGCCTGCGCTCTCCCTGTAGATCGACAAGGGCGACTGAGAGGCGCTCCAAAGACTGCTGCAATCCCAAATTTTCAAGTTTGAGGACAGTCCCCCCAGCAAGGACTTTCTGACGGTGGAACCTCGGCCATTCAGTCGGGTCAAATCCGCCCAAATACAATTTCTTATCCAAAACGGTATCGCCAGGAACTTTGTTTAGGTTTGGACGCCCTTCTATTGGATAGGAAGACGCTCGACAACTCAAGACATCCTCATGTGTGATCCGGCGATCTGTTAAACTGACGCCGTCAATGATTCTCCTCGCGATTAAGACAAGGAGACGACAATACATCTCTTTGATATGATTATGCGAAGGCGACGGGACACCCTGGAAAGCCTCTGATAATGCCTCGCCCAATTCAATCAGGTTTTTGCTTGCAGCATCACGCAGTGCCAAGCAGTCCGTCTCGATCCAAGTGTTGTGAAGTAGGCTTTTCGCCATTGCCTCATCCACATCTTCTTTATGTTTTTCCCGGCAATGCTCTTGAATCTTCGGAATCAAAATGGATTCGAGTTCATGTAGTTCTTGCTGCTCTTCAGATGTCAAAGATTGTCCATCGTGCTCGATTGCCAGTAAGAATTTTAAACGGTACAGGCTGCCAAAAGAATTTTTGCTGCGCTTCTCATTATCAGCTCTTTGATCGGAGACAAAGTAGAAGCGACAACGCCCTGAGAATGCCCTTCGCCGATGATATTGCTGGCAGAGGATCGGCAGGACATTAGCGATTGTCCACATGCCATGACTCTCGTTTCGTGTTTTCACCTGGTGAAGCTCAATAACGCCGTCGCGTTCAATCACGAGGTCTTCGACGCCTTCTGGCGTTACAGCATCAATCTTCTCACCCTGCCAGAGCATCCGTATGCACCAGTAAGCGGTATATTCGAGCTGGGTGAAGTATGCCCGGAGTGTCTCCGCCCCATCATCACCAAACTCTCGCAGCACTTGTTGCTTGATTCTGCTCATACAGAATGTAGGGGGCAGCAGCCAGCGGCTGTTGGTTGTTAACAAACAGGATTAGCTATTAACTCTCTTAACTGACTTGGTTAGGCCCAGAATAAGCTGACTTTGCTTTTGCCTCGCGGATTCTACAAGGATCATTGCGAACAGACAAGAAATTCTCTTCGAAAGAGAAAAGAAGGCGTCGGGTTCAACTATATGTCGCAATGCGGGCAGCCAGCCAGCTAAAAGGATCCGCAACGCTTCCCAATGGCCTTTGAGGTCGTCAATTTCCACGATCTGCCGTAGCAGTAAGCGAGGCGGAAACAGCCATTCACACCCGATTGAAAGCCATTTATTGAAAACAGACCGCGCCAACGCTCCGCCGCCCATACACTATGGCCGGAAATTTCTTTTTCCGTTCACCTGGCAAAGAAAGAAATAGGAGAATGGAAAAGGGCCGAATTTGTGCCACAATCGCCCCAGATTCGTTCCAGAGGTTCAAATCGCGCCGGCCCCCGAACGCGCAACGAAGGCAGGAAAGCGCGCAAGCACGGCATGCACTATGCGCGAATAGTGGCGCGTGGAAGACCAAGTCTTAGCGCCGGTCACCAATAGACGCGAAATATTTCCGCCTAATGGGCGATTCTGCCTCTCATTCCCGCCTGTACAGATGAGCGGCGGCCAGCCTCGCAGCCGAGGATGTGGCGGCGCTGTTCAACGTCAACATTCAATAGAGAAGGACAAGTATGAATATCAAATCGAACGTCAAGGCGGGTGCGGTCATAATCCTCGAGTTGAATCCGCCCCCACCCCCTGAACCACCCTATGTTCCAAGTAACCACAATCAGACCATTGCTCGCGGCTTAAAGGTTAAGACGAACGTCAAGGCCGGTTTCGAGCCTAACAAGACTGATCCGCAGTCCAAAAATCACAATCAGACCGTGACTCGTGGCTTGAAGGTCAAGAGCGGCGTCAAGGCCGGCATCATCGCCATCTAACAATAGGGATCAGAACAGCCAAGCCGATCAGAAAAAGTCCGGTCCTGACGGCAGCAGGCGCTCAATTCCGCGTCTTTATAACTTGTACCATAACCGATACTGGTACGCTGAGGCGGAGGACTATCCTGCTGGGGGGAGTTTTCCGCTTTCAGTTTTTATTACGCCACTCACGAACTGCTGCTGGAATTTCTCCGGTATTGAGGATGTTATCCAACCTGAGACGCCTCTCGGCCCCTGAATCCAAACGAGACCTCATATTGCATGGAAAGGATCCGCTCCAATGCTCGCTCTCATCATCCTTCTATCCTCGGACACGCCGCGCGAGGCGTCCGCCATCACAAGCCTGCTGATTTTTACAGCGGCCTTCTTGATCACCTGGTCCCCATCGCTAGCTGCCAGGCGCTGGATATTCAAGGAGCCGACGCAGCGGTGGGTCGGTCTACTGATTGCCTTTTTCACGTTCCTTTTGGGAACAGCCGTCGGGTCATTGTTGACCGGGGCTGACCGGCCAGGAATTCACGGGGCCGCCGCAGTCTGCGCTTACTTCACTGTTACCGGGAAAGGGATGCCTGAAGAATGAGGCGGGCCGGCCAGGTGTGGTTTCATTTCTCAGTTGAGTTGAAACGGTAATGGCGGGGCTTTCGCCACCGCCGATCCGCAGCTCCTCAGCCATTAGGGTATTTTCGCTGCGAGTTGATTGGATTGTGAGTCGAGTAAGAGACTGTGTCAAGATCAGAGAAAGACTTCCGCTTGCGCTATCAGCTTCGATAAGTTTTGTGTTCCTGCCAGCGTGCAAGGTTTTCTTTTCGCTCCATTCCTACAGACAGAGCTTCCAGAGTCATTCAAGGAAAAATTTCGCCGGCCAGGGCACATCCGCCGGCGGACTGCGTCTTTATAACATGAAGACAATAGTAAATTGCTCTTGAACTCTCACATTGAATGTGCGCGACAACCCTCGTGCGTGAGGTGGGAGGGGCCTTTTCGATTCGTTTTGAGATATGCGGCCAACCGGCTGCTATATTGTCGCCATCAAACGCCCCTCAATTTCTTTCCCAATTAAAATATGGTGTTTTGATCAAGGCGCAAGGTGAATTGATCTTTGCTCTAATAGCTCGCATCTCGCTCGAGGCGTTAGCTTGCCCAATCGAAGCGCGCCTCGACCGAGGTATGACCTGTGATCTCATAGGCTTTGCTGTAACACAAATTAACAGACCCGCCATTACTGGCAGGTAACATCAAGAAACCCAAGGCAAAATCTCTGCTGTGTGCGGTGGTGCGCGCGATGGTGCGCGTCCTGTCTTCAAATGCGGCAGATTTCAGTAACAGTAATAAGGAGCGCGCTTTATGTCATCCACCAGCCGCAATATCCCTGCCAAATTGTTCAGATCAGCATCTCTGGTCATCTTTTTCATCATCGCTCTTTCCAGTCTGCTGGCTCATTTCATCAAGCATAATGGCGTGAAATGGCTCAGACCGGCTTGTCTGGTTATCCTTTTCATCATTGCTCTTTCCAGCCTGCCAGTTCATCCCAATCATAATAGCGCAAACGCGCAAGGCTCCGGTGGATTGAAAAGACAGTTTCCGCCTTATTACAAGCTACCCAACCTCGACAGCCTGATCACCGAAGGGAAGAAATCGAAGCGCGCTGATGTGCCGCTCCCGCCTTTGAAACCACCCACGATTTGCGACTACCGCGACGAGCCGTGCAAGAAGAATAAGGAGAGAGGGAATAAAGTCGGACGGAATTTTACGCCGTCGAATGAGAACGCCGCACAGGTGTTTGATGACGTGGCGCGGAAGAGCGATAGCAATTGGCTGGGAGGTTTCGGGCGCGTCTTCTCTAAAATTCTCCCCGGTATAACTTCGGTATCGGCTAAAGGCAATTCGTTCCTCGCTTCGGATTTGGGTACGAACGCCGGAAACACCGCGCCTGCCGCGTTCAAAAATATGATCGCCGGCGCTGTTCCGGCGATGCCGCCGCCGACTTTCGGCTCTCTCATCGAGGCCAAACTCGATCCGCGTTATCGAATTGGCGGGACGGGCGTAGACCTGTTTTCGGGCAATTACAATTTCACTTTCTCGCTGGTCAATCTGCCGGGGCGCGGCGGATTGGATTTGAACATCACTCTGAGCCTCAACTCGGTACTCTGGTACAAATACGGCAACGTGATCTCCTACGATAACGATCACTACCCATCACTCACGACGGGGTTCAGGATAGGGTTTCCGGAAATCGCTGGGCCGTACTTCGTCAACGGCGCGAACGCTTATGTTGTGAACCTTCCATCAGGCCGCCGCGTCGAGATGCGGCAGGTGGCGACAAACAAGTACGAGGCGATTGATTCGTCTTATCTCTACCTCGATGTCAACGCCACAGACCCTAACAAGATGACTCTGTATTCGACGGACGGAACTCAGTACAAATTCGAAATCCCGCCGATTACCAACGCCAATCGGATCGCCTGCACTGAGATCAAAGACACCAACGGCAATTACATCACAATCAACTACAAAATCATCGGAGTCATCGGGTTTCACAAAACGGTGATCGCCAAGATAATAGACACGCTGGGTCGCGAGATCGTTTTCAACTACGACGACCAGTTTGGTGGAACTCTCCGCCTGATGACCATTACACAGAACCGGAACGGGCAGCTTCCTTTCTTGTGGGCGCAGTTCGAGTACGGCCAGAAACTTGTCGCGCCAAATTTCGGAAGCCTCAGTGTGGACGGCCCAAATAACATTAACATGCCCGTTCTCACGCGGGTCATCACGGCGGACCGGGCGCAATATGTCTTCGATTACAATTCGTGGGGGCAGGCGTACACAATTACGAGCGCCGGTGAGGTGGGTAATGCGAGATCGCAGACGGTTTACGCCTTCCCGGACACGAGTTCCCAGCAATCTGACTGCCCGCGCTTCTTCCAGCGCAATGACGGAATCTACGAATGGCCGGGCCAAGATGGATATTTCGATGAGACCACCCGATTCGGCTGGGCCGTCAATTATTTCTACTT
>Ga0126377_10000964_pt1 | contig 18455 bp, 19 predicted proteins | sample PanSoiMetPlot_22_FD_92647 | JGI IMG/M metagenome (GOLD analysis project Ga0126377, IMG submission 92647) | Tropical forest soil microbial communities from Panama - MetaG Plot_22 | ecosystem: Environmental > Terrestrial > Soil > Tropical forest > Bulk soil | place: Panama | collected 2016-02-17 | reverse complement strand
GAACCTGCTCTGGCACGACGAGACCGTCGAGCCCGAGTACTCGCAGGTGGTCGAGCTCGACCTCGCCTCGGTCGAGCCGAGCCTCGCGGGCCCGCGCCGCCCGCAGGACCGCGTGCCGCTGACCGAGGCCAAGGAGTCGTTCCTCGACTCGCTGACGACCTTCGGGCGCGACTACGGGAACGGGACGATCGACCGCGGCGTCGTCGACACCTTCCCCGCCAGCGACCCGACCGTGTTCCAGGAGCCGGGCGCCCACGAGATCGACCCGGATCCGGATCCCGTCGCCGCTCCCGTCGCGACCGCCGACCGCCCGCAGCTGCGCACCGCGAACGCCCAGCTCGACGGCGACGAGGTCGAGCTGCGCGACGGCTCCGTCGTGATCGCCGCGATCACCAGCTGCACGAACACGTCGAATCCGCAGGTGATGATCGGCGCGGGCCTCGTCGCGAAGAAGGCGGTCGAGCTGGGCCTCGAGCGCAAGCCGTGGGTCAAGTCGTCACTCGCGCCGGGCTCGCGTGTCGTCACCGACTACTACGAGCAGGCCGGCCTGACGCCGTACCTCGAGGAGCTCGGCTTCCACACCGTCGGCTACGGCTGCACGACCTGCATCGGGAACTCCGGGCCGCTGCCCGAGCCGATCTCGGAGGCGGTCGAGGAGGGTGACCTCGTCGTGTGCTCGGTGCTGAGCGGCAACCGCAACTTCGAAGCCCGCATCCACCCCGAGGTGAAGGCGAACTACCTCGCCTCGCCGCCGCTCGTCGTCGCGTACGCGCTCGCAGGCCGGATGGACATCGACCTCGACAGCGAGCCGATCGGGACGAGCCGGGACGGGAACGACGTGTTCCTGCGTGACCTCTGGCCGAGCGCGGAGGAGATCGAGAAGTCCATCGCGGCGTCGCTCGACGGCTCGATGTTCCGCAAGCAGTACGCGGACGTGTTCACGGGCGACGAGCGCTGGCAGGCGCTGCCGGTCCCGGAGGGCGACATCTACGCGTGGGACGAGAGCTCGACCTACATCCAGCGGCCGCCGTTCTTCGCCGGGATGCCGCGCGAGCCCGAGCCGCTCGAGGACATCGAGGGCGCTCGCTGCCTCGTCTCGCTCGGCGACAGCGTCACCACCGACCACATCTCACCCGCGGGCTCGATCAAGCCCGAGAGCCCGGCCGGGCAGTACCTGATCGAGCGCGGCGTCGAGCGGCGCTTCTTCAACTCCTACGGGGCGCGCCGCGGCAACCACGAGGTGATGGTTCGCGGCACCTTCGCCAACGTGCGCCTGAAGAACCTGCTCGTGCCCGGGTCGGAGGGCACGTGGACGGCGCACTTCCCGGACGGCGAGGAGATGACGATCTTCGACGCCGCCGAGCGCTACCGCGCGGACGGCGTGCCGCTGGTCGTCCTGGCCGGGAAGGAGTACGGGTCGGGCTCGTCACGCGACTGGGCGGCGAAGGGCCCGGACCTGCTCGGCGTGCGGGCGGCGATCGCCGAGAGCTACGAGCGGATCCACCGCTCGAACCTGCTCATGTGCGGGATCGTCCCGCTGCAGTTCATGGACGGCGAGAACCGGGAGAGCCTCGGGCTGACCGGCCGCGAAGAGTTCACGATCACCGGCCTCGAGAACGGCGAGGCCGACGAGGTGGCGGTACGCGCGGACGAGAAGGAGTTCCGCGCGCGCGTGCGGCTGGAGACGCCGAAGGAGCGCGACTACCTCCGCCACGGCGGGATCCTCCAGTACGTGCTCCGCCGCTTCCTGGCAGAGACCTAGCCACCATCCTCTCCCGCTGCGAGCGTTGCCAGCCGAGCATCCACGCAGTTGAATCAGTAGCCATGCCTGCAGGTCTTCAGCTCTATGCCAAACGTCTCGCGCTCTTTCCGCCGGCGTCCGGGATCGCGCTCGTCGTCGGCGGCGCCGTGAGAGTTCCAATTTGGAGATTCGACGAAGAGATGAGTCGAATCTACGAAGAGGCACGCAAGAGTGGGGCGCCGTCCCTCGACCCGCTGCCGACGAGCCGACAGGCTCTGCGACTGCAAGCTGCGATCGGCGCCGCCGGAGGTCTTGGCTTCGCCATCCTGAGACCCGCTCTACCGAGACACCCCGAGGCTGCAGCGCTTGTCTACGCGACCCTTCTTGCCTTGACGGTCTGGGCGGCGCTCGCGGGGATCGAACGCGCGATTCGCGCCGAAGGGCAAGACGCGGGGTTGCACGTCTCGGCCGACCGAGCCTTGCGAAGCTCTGCGGTCCCCGTTCTCGGCAGCGCTGCAGTCATCGCTGCGATCGAGCGAGCGATTACTCGCTCGGCCTAGTCGCCTCAGGGGACATTCCCGCAGGCCGATCCAGTCGAGCCCAACTTAAACAGGGCCCTCTCCGCAGGCATTCAGAATGGCCACGTGGCGTTCGACTACCGCCGCTTCTACGCGCTCGGCGAGCGGTTCGCGCGGGGAACCTTCCGCGTGCACGCGCTCGGAGATCTTCCTGGCGGAGATCCCCTGGCGCTGACACGTGCGGAGGTTGAGCCGGAAGAACCAGTGCGCTTCCACCACAACGAGGGGTCGCGCATCAAGGACCACATCGGGACGACGTGGGCGACCCTCCACCTCGTCTCGGACCGCTTCATCAGCGTCTTGGATGCGTTCAGCGGTTGGCGCATGTATCCAGTCGACGTCTACGCCAAAGACGGCGACCTGATCCGTGGCTATCACGGGCTCGCAGTCACGGGGCGATCCGGTGAGATAGACGACGACCTGAGTCCGGTCATGGTCCTCCCGCCACATACGCCTGGAGGCGAGGCGATGCCGCACCGAATCGGCGTCCGGTTCTGGCCCGAGACCTGGGACGGGAGCGACGTGTTCAGTCCAGAGGGCACTGGGTTCGTGCTCGTGACGCAAGAGGTTCGTGACGCGCTGACGGCCGCGACGATCACGGGTATCGAGCTACACCGCATCACGGAGGTGGAGCTGCTCGTGCTCGAATAGCGCGCCGGTTCCTCGCCGGCAGTCGGCACCAAGCTCGAGCAACGTACCGGCACGGTGGCCACCGGACCGCTTTGGCCCCAGAATGGCACCTGTGACCGAGCCTCCCCTCGCCGTCTTCTCGATACCGGACCGATTCGAGGTCGACGGGCCTGTCGTCGCCCGTCACGTCCAGGAGCGGGACGTCCCCATTGTCGCGCCGGCGTTTCGTGACCCGGGCATCGGCGGGGAGAACGGGATGCCCCCGTTCGACGAGGACGAGTTGCGCGCTGCTCTGCGCACGCGGATCCCCGAGCTAAGCGCGCGCGGCGTCCTCGTTCCGTACGTCATCGAGGACACGGCCGACGGATCGATCCTCGGCGGCCTCACCCTTCGCCACTTCGACCCGATGCGAGCCGTGATCGAGGTCGGCTACTGGCTCTTTCCAACTGCGCGCGGCCGTGGCCTGGCCACGCAGGCCGTGCGCGCGGTCGCACGCGAGGCGTTCGCGAGCGGGCTCTGGCGCGTCGAGGCCCAGGTGCGCGTCGGCAACGAGGCCTCGGATCGTGTCCTCGAGCGCGCCGGCTTCACCCGCGAAGGCGTCAAGCGCCGCTTCCTCCGCCACGGCGGCGAGCGCGTCGACGCAACGCTTTTCTCACTGCTCGCGGACGACTGACGAGGGCTCGCCCCGGCGCCAGGGCGAGCCCGTCTCGACGCGCCTACGCGCTCGCGCCGCTCGACGGCTGCGGCGCACGGCCGGGCCGTCCAGGCATGCCCGACTCGACGCTCACGACGTCGAACTGCTTGTTCACGTAGACGGTCACCGGCGTGCCGTCGGCCTTCACCATGTGGGCCTCGTAGGCCGAGTTGCCGTCGGCATCGGTCTCGACACGGACGATCGTGCCGTTCGGGACCTTCGCCTTGGCGGCGGCAGTGACCTTGCTCAGCGCGTCACCGCTCAGCGGGGTCTCGTCGCTCCGCTGCGGGCCCCACGGACGCTGAGCGCTCGGGGCCGCGGACGCGGCGGGGGCCTGGCCCGAGCCCGACCCGGTCGCTGCGTTGGCGATCCCGTACGTCCCGGCGGCGACGCCGAAGGCGATGGCGGCGAGCACCACCACACGCTCCGGCGTCCACCGCCGTGCTGTCCTGTCCATCGGGTGTGCCTCCTTCCGTTGCTGACGGAAGGCACGGTCGCAGCCCGACCTGAAAGAACGGTGTGAGCGGCTTGAGAACCCCGTAAGAGTTGGACGCGCTCAGGCGCCGCCGTGCGCGCGCTTGGCCTCTTCTTCCATCTGCTCCAGGCGCGTGTAGTAATCGGGGAACTCGTTCAGGTGCGCGAGCGCGATCTTTCCCGTGACGATCGGATCGTCGTCGCTGACGTTGGTCGCCCCGTCGTGCAGGCCGTGCTCCAGCTCGACGTCCATCCCCATCCGGAACTGCTCGAGGTCGAACGGAGCCGACGCCCAGTCGATCCCGATCTCCTCGCCGACGCGCCGCGCCTCCTCGGCGGTGAAGCTCGTGCGTTGCTCGGACATGCCGGGATGCTAGTACGCTGCCCGCAATGAGCGCCGCCACGCTGCACACAAACCAGGGGCCGATCGCCCTCGAGCTGCACGACGACGACGCGCCGAAGACGGTCGAGAACTTCCGCAAGCTCGCCGGCGACGGCTTCTACGACGGCGTCATCTTCCACCGTGTGATCCCGGACTTCATGATCCAGGGCGGCGACCCGACCGGCACCGGCACGGGCGGCCCCGGCTACACCTTCGAGGACGAGTTCAACGACCACAAGGTCGAGCGCGGCGCCCTCGCGATGGCGAACGCCGGGCCGAACACGAACGGCAGCCAGTTCTTCGTCGTGACCGCCGAGGCGACGCCGTGGCTCGACGGCAAGCACACGGTCTTCGGCCGGGTCACGGACGGCATGGACGTCGTCGACGCCATCTCGCAGGTGGAGACCGACGCGAACGACAAGCCGCGCGACGCGGTCGTGATCGAGCGCGTCGAGCTCGCAGACGCGTAATCGGCGCGTAGGCAAAACCTGACCGATTGCCTGTTGAACTCGGGCACCTGCCCGGTTACGTTCAACACACCGGAAGAGGGCAGGGAAAACGGAGCGTCGTCAGGTCATCGAAGAGCAACGGCTCGCGGAGGAGCCGCGCCGAGAAGGCGCGGACGACTTCTTTCGCGAGGTGAACGACCGCATCGTCGAGCTGGACGAGCGGTTCGGCTTCCGCGAGGACGTGCTCGAGCTCATCTGCGAGTGCAGTGACCCGTCCTGCACCGAGCGGGTCTTCGTTCCTGCGGCGAAGTTCGCCGAGCTCCGGAACACCGTCGGCCTTCACCTCGTCTCCGCCGGCCACGGGCATCCGGGCCGGGTCGTCGAGGGCGCCGAGGGCTACGTCGTCGTCGCCGACTGACGACGCCGCTTCACGTACCAGCGCACGAGCTCGATCGCGCCCGTGACGGCGAAGGCAATCGCGAAGGCGAGCAGCAGCCCCTTCCACGGCGCGTCCTCGAACGCGGCGCCGCCGAAGTAACCGAGCCCGGCCGCGTAGGTCGCCCAGACGAAGCCGGCGATCGCGTCGAACAGGATGAACTTCCGCCACGGGTACTCGAGCGTCCCCGCGCTCAGCGTCACGACGGTTCGCCCGCCGGGGATGAAGCGTGCGATCACGATCAGCTCGCCGCCGCGTTCCTCGACCTGGCGGTGCGCCCACTCGACCCGCTTCTTCGCCTTCTCCGAGGTGAAGAAGCGGTCGTTGATCTGCCGGCCGAAGCGCCACCCGAGGAAGTACGCGATGTTGTCGCCTGCGATCGCGCCGCCCGCGGCGAAGAGGATCACCAGCGGCAGGCTGAGGTCGCCCTGCGACGCGACGACCCCGGCCGTGATCACGGAGGTCTCGCTCGGGACGATCGGGACGATCGCGTCGAGCAGCGCGAGCACGAAGATGATCGCGTACGCCCAGCCGGAGGCGTCCGAGACGAGTTGCGTGAAGTGGTGGAACACGCCCGCGCGAGGGTACTGGCGGGCCGCCCGGGGCGGCCCGCCAAACGATCACCTACGAAGCGCGGTAGAAGATCCAGGCGTCCCGCATGCGCTGGGTCTGACCCGCCGTGAACTCCGTGTAGCAGCTGTCGTAGGAGTAGTCCATGTAGTTGTGGATCGGGTCGAGCCCGGTCGCCGAGCAGGTGTCCTTCCCGGCGGGGCATCCCGAGGTCGGCGTCTTCTCGGCCGGCGTGTCGGCGACGAAGTCGCCCTTCGCGTTGCAGCCGCCGTAGAAGGTGTGCTCGAGGTTCAGCCAGTGCCCGGCCTCGTGCGTGACGGTCTTGCCGAGGTCGTAGCGACCGGCGAACGTCGTGGACGCACCGGGGACGGTCTCCCAGTTGAAGACGATCCCGTCGAGGTAGGCCTGCCCCGGCTTCGTCGTGATATCCGGCAAGTACGCCCAGCCGAGGTAGGGGCCGGCGGTCGTCGAGTAGAGGTTCAGGGCGTCGTCGCCGCCCTGGTGGAGCGCGTGCTTCATCGAGTGCTCGTCGGTCCCGCCGGGGCCCGCGTAGAACCAGGCGGCGTTGTCGGTGCGGGTGACGCCGGCCAGCGTGAAGCTGAAGCCGGTCCCCGAGCCGCCGAAGTTCTGGTTGATCACCGCCATCTGATCGGAGATCTGCTTGCCGGTCAGGCTTCCGATCGACCCGTCGGTGACGACGTGGAAGTACACCGGCACCGTCGCGCGGAAGTTCGGCCCGGCCTTGCCGATCGCCGAGGCCGGCAGGTCCGCGGCCGTCTTGTCGAGCGGCTCACGCTGCTGGAAGCCGCGTCCGTACTGCGCGGGCGTCAGCTTCGTGTAGACCGAGAACAGGTCGCCTCCCGCCATCGCCGGCACGCACGGCGTCGACTGCGCGAGCGTCCGCGCTCCCGATGCGGCCGTGACGGTCACTCCGGTGTAGAGCGCGACCGCCAGCACCGCCGCGAGGAACAGCTTGACGTGCTTCATTGGCTCCCCCCTGGGTTTCGGGCGCCCCTCCTCCGCGAGGCGCAAGGAGGCGCAGCCTACTGCGCGCGCGTGCGCGCGTCGACCTAAGTCAGGCGAGGGCCGTTCCTGCGCATGCGCTGGTACGCGTACGCGCCGGCGAGCAGGAACAGGCCGAGCACGACGAACGACAGCACCCGGTAGCCCTGGTCGAGCGCGGCCATGTCGTAGAGGAAGACCTTCCCGACCGCGACCGCCAGCAGTGCGAACCCGGCCAGCCGCAGCGCCCGCAGGTTCCGCCGCAGCCCGGCCCACAGCAGGCCCACGCCGAGGACGCTCCAGAACGCGCTCAGCAGCGCCTGACCCTGCTCTCGCACGGTGAGCTTCCCCGTGTCGAGCTCGACCGACCCGGGCTGGAAGGCGCTGACGATCCCGACCGAGGCGACGTACACGAGCGAGGTGCCCGAGACGAAGCAGAGCAGCATCCGGTCGTTCGGGAACAGCCCGATCGTGCGCGTGGCCGCGAACGCCGCGGCGAGGGCGATCGCTCCGAACGCGACGAGCGCCTGCCAGAACGGATCCGTGCCCTCGACGAGCGCGTCGGGCCGCGCCTCGAAGCTGAACGCGTGCAGCGCGGCGAGCAGTAGGAAGCCGAACACGCCGGCCGCGGACACACGGTGCGCGAAGCGCTTGCCTGCCTCGGCGAGCAACGCCGCCTCGGCGGCCCACGCAACTGCGAGCCACACGCCGTCGAGCATGACGACGGTGCCGTACGCGACAGCCGCGAGCGCGGTCGCGTCGGTGACCGCCTTCCAGTCGACCTCCTCCGCCGGCGTGATCCTGGCGACGATGAAGGCGCTGGCCGCGATCGCGAGGATCGGCCAGAGGTCCGAGAGCCGGCCGTGCGAGAGCGCGTCGAGCGGCGCGTCATACGCGAGCACGTGGGCAACGGCCAGCAACAGCTGGCCACCGACTACGGCATACACGAGCAGGCGGCTGCGGGTGACCGCGCGCGCCGGCATCGCGAGCGCCGCCGCCGCTGCCGCCCAGCCGATCGGGATCGCGACGCCGCTGACGAGCGTGACGAAGGCCAGGTTCAGCGCAACGAGCCCGATGCCGAAGAGGCACGTCGCGATGACGCGGTTCAGCGGCTGGAGGCGCAGCAGCGCCAGTCCCGCGAGCACGTGCACGAGGCCGAGGCCGGCGAGCCACCAGCCCGCCGTGGTCGTGGAATAGCCCTCGTATTCGGACCCGTAGGCCAGGACGGCGCCGAGCAGCGCGAGCACGGCCGCGTTGCCGACCACGATCGTCGCCGAGGCTGCCGCTCCGCCGGCGCCGCGCCGCAGCTCGTAGCCGGTCCCGGCGGCGAGGTTCAGGAGCCCGAAGAGGGCGAGCACGGTGAACCCGCGCGCGGTGGAGGGCTCGGCGGAGAGCACCCAGCCGGCGAGCTGGCCGAGCACGAGCGCGACCGCCGCGACTCGCAGCCAGTTCCAGCGCCGCCAGAGGAGCACCGCGACCGCGGCCGCCTCCGCGACCGCGAGGAAGAGCAGCGACGCAGCGTCGTCGACCGCGCCCGTCAGCAGGGGCGCGGCGAGCGCGCCGAGGATGCCGAGGCCGCCGATCGGCGTCGCGTCCCACCGCACGGCGAGCGCGGCTCCGACCGCGCCGAAGACGAAGGCACCTGCGAGCGCTAGCTCGATCGGCACCAGGTCGTAGAGCACCGTCGCCGCGGTGAGCGACAGGAAGAGGCCGGCGAGCCCCGTGCCACAGGCGGCGAGGGAGGCCTGCGTGCGTCCGCGCCGTTCGTGGAGCCAGGCGCCGAGACCGAGCAGTGCGGCCGAGCCCGCGAACGCGAGCGACGTCCGCGCCGCCTCCCCTAGCCATCCCCGCTCGACGGCGAGCGCGACCAGGAACGCGAGGCCGACGATCACGGCGATGCCGCCGGCGAGCGCGAGCAGGCGGCCGCCGAGCAGCTCCTCGAGATCGAGCTCGCGCCGCGGAGGCGCCTGCGCCGCGGGACGCTGAGGCCGCGGGGCAGTCGGGCGGGCCGGAGGTTGCGGGCGGACGACCGTCGTCTGTGCAGTGGGCCTCGACCCTTCCATGCGCGCCAGCCGTTCCTCCAGCTGCCAGAACCGCTGTTCGAGTCGGGTGAGTCGTTCCTCGGTGGTGCTCATCATCGACCTCCAGGCGCTCTTGGTATCTCTAGTCTGCTATATACCACGTTTGCGATAGGAGTCAAGTCCGCCGCGACGTCTGGTGTACGTTTGGGGCGGCCGCGGAAGAACCCTGCGGACGTCGACGAAAGGACCCCGAATGCCCGGACGAAGCAGGAGTCAGGCGATCAAGGACAACGCCGTCAGCAGCGGGGAGCTCGCGCTCGCCCTGGCGCGCGACCGGAAGTTCCGCGAGCAGCTGGGCGCAGCGATTGCGCACGGCGTGGCCGCACGGCGCAGGGCCGCCTCGCGCATCGGCTTGATGGCCGCCGCCGCGCGGCTCGCGGCCGACGAGGAGCTTCGCAGCGAGCTCACCGCGACCATCGAGGCGATCCAGGCGGCGCGGCAGCGCGTCGACAAGAAGCGGTCGGGCTCGATGCGCACCACCCTGCTCATCCTGGCGGGAAGCGCCGGTGTGATCGCGCTCGTCAAGTTCCGCTCGAAGCTGCCCATGAAGCGCGGAGCCGGCGAGACGACGCCGACGCACGAGCCGGTCACGCCCGCGCAGCCGGTCGCGGCGACCGACGCCCAGTCCTGATGCCGAACCGACGCGAGGTCGTCACCGAGCAGCTCGAGGAGCTCAAGACCGACCTCGATGCACTCTGGGTCGCGCTCACGCACGACCCGAAGAAAGAGGCGCGCAAGGCGCGCGCGTGGACGATCTTCGTCGGGATCTGCGGCGCGGTCGCGGCGGTCGGCGCGAAAAAGGTCGCAATGCGTACCTGGGACGTCCTGACCGGCGAGCCGCCGCCCTTCCCGCAGGGCCGCCGGCCACAGCCTCGGCGTTAAGGGCCACCGCCCGGCACGCCGCTTTCGTCCCATCGGGACGATGGCGGGCGACCGGGCCACCCCGTACGCTCGGTTCGATCGTGACCCTGCCGGGTCGACGCGATGTCGCCCGGGCGAGTACGGAGGTGATTGAGTGATCGGAGCGGACTACCCGTTCCTCGACGTTCTCTGGACACTCTTCGTGATCTTTGCGTGGGTGATCTGGTTCTGGCTCCTGATCGTGGTGTTCAGCGACCTCTTCCGCCGCAAGGACATCTCCGGCTGGGGCAAGGCCGCATGGATCATCTTCGTGATCATCCTCCCCTACCTCGGCGTCCTGGTGTACCTGATCGCCCAGCATCAGGGCATGGCGGACAGGCAAGCGGAGCAGGCTCAGCAGGCCCAGTCACAGTTCGACGACTACGTCAAGGGCGTAGCCGCAAGCAGCGGTCCCGCGGGGGAGATCGAGAAGGCGAAGCAGCTGCTCGACAGCGGAGCGATCTCGCAGGCGGAGTTCGACTCGCTGAAGGCAAAGGCGCTCTCCGCGTAGCGCCGCGAGGGAAGGGACGCGCACGGCCACGGCCGTGGGCGTCCTTTCACCGCCTCGCGATCCGTAGGATGCCGAGCCGTGGACAGTGAACCCGTAAACGGCGCGGTTGCATACGACGTGCCGCAGCGGCGCCTGGAGCTGGCAGGCGTCACGCTCTCGCGCCGGCTGGAGGACGGCAAGGGCGTCTGGCGGCTCGAGGCGCCGCGACTCCATGGCGAGGAGCCGCTGGTCGTCGAGCGGCTTGGCGGCCCCGTGACACCGCCGCGCGACGTCACGGCTGTCCTGCCCGCCTTCCTGCGCGGCTCGAGCGTCGAACAGGTCCAACCCAGAGCGGAGCCGGAGGCGGGCGAGCCGACCGACGCGATCGAGCGCCTGCGGACGATGATCGAGCAGCAGTACGCCCAGATCCTCCTGCACGACCCCGGCGTGCGGCTGGACCTCGACCCCGAGGACGTTCACCGCGTGCGCGTGGCGGCGCGGCGGGCACGCGCCGTCCTGCGCGCCGCGCGGCCGCTGCTCGATCCCGAGTGGTCGGAGCCGCTGCGCGACGAGCTCAAGTGGCTGGGCGGCTCGCTCGGGCGCCGCCGCGACGTGGACGTGCTGATCGCGCACCTGGACCGGGAGATCGAGCAGCTCGAACAGCCCGAGCGGGACGCAGCCGCGTCGCTCGTCGGGCGGCTCGGCGAGGAGCGCACGACCGCACAGGCCGTCGCGCTCGACACGCTGCAGAGCGAGCGCTACTACCGCCTGCTGGACGCGCTGGAGGGGGCGGCGCGGGGTCCCCGTGTCCGCAGAGGGCAGGTCTCGCTGAAGGAGCTCGCGCAGTCCGAGTTCCGGCGTCTGAGCCGGATCGCGAAGCGCCTCGGGCCGGACTCGAGCGACGACGAACTGCACCGGGCGCGGATCGCGGGCAAACGCGCCCGCTACACGGCGGAGCTCGCGGAGGACGAGATCGGCAAGCCCGCGCCCCGGCTCATCGAGCGGGCGAAGGAGCTGCAGGACGTGCTCGGAGCACACCAGGATGCGATCGTCGCCGAAGCCCGGCTGCGGGGGCTGCTTGCCGACGCGCCGGGGTCGGGTGCGGCCTTCGCGACCGGCCGGCTCGTGGAACGCGAGCGTGCCCGCCGCGACCAGGCGCGAGCAGAGCTGCCGAAGGCCTGGCGGAGGCTCGACCGGGCCGCGTGTGCAGCGTTCGGATGATCGTCTACCTCGTCCGCCACGCGACTGCCGGACACCGCCCGAGCTGGGAGGGCGACGACCAGGTGCGCCCACTCGACGACCGAGGCGTCCGGCAGGCGGAGGGCCTGGTCGAGCTGCTCGGCCGCCTCGACTTCGCGCGGATCGTCTCCAGCCCTGCCGTCCGGTGCGTCGACACCGTCGTCCCCCTCGCGGACGGCCGCGGGCTGAGGGTCGAGCTGTCGGAGGCGCTGGCCGAGGGCGCCGGTCGCGAAGCGGCGCTGGAGCTCTTCCGGGCCGCCGGAGGGCCGCTCGTCGCCTGTGTCCACGGGGACATGGTCGAGGAGCTGACCGGCGACCACGCCCAGAAGGGCTCGACGATCGTCCTGGAGGTCGGCGAGGACCGCATCGAGGTCCTCGAGCGGCTTCCCCGTCAGGCGTAGGCGGTCGCGCTCTCGCGGAAGAGGGCGAGCGCCGAGCCCTCGCGGACTCCTCCCCGCGCGACGCCGAGCGGCAACCCGAGCCGCCGCTGGGCCTCGCCGAGGAGGATCGTCCCGGCGAGCAGCGTCGCCGCACGCTGGGGCGGCATGCCGTAGCGCTTCGCGATCTTCGTCCGCTTCAGGCCGGCCAGCTCGCCGATCGCCTCCTCGAGCCGGTCAGCGTCGATCGTCCCGACGACGCGCCGCAGCGCACGGGCGGTCCCGCCCGCTGCGAGCCCGAGCCGCGCGACCGGCGGCACCACCGGCGCAAACACCTCCGCCGCCGCGGCACGAGCCGCCTCCAACGCGTCAGGCGAAGGCGGATCGTCGGCGAGCAGCCGCGTCGTCAGCCGCAGCGAGCCGAGGTCGACCGAACGCATCCAGGCGGGGCCACCGCTCAGCGTCCCCACGACGAGCTGCGCCGAGCCGCCCCCGACGTCGCAGACGGCGACGCTCTCCGGCGGATCGTCGAGCGCCGCCACAGCGCCGTCCCAGGCGAACGCAGCTTCCTGCTCACCGCTCAGAATCCGGACCGGGACGCCGGTCCCGTGCACGAGCGCGTCGGCGAACTCCTCGCTGTTCGCGCTCTGGCGGCCGGGCGAGGTGACGACGATCTCGATGCGCTCGCAGCCGAGCTTCCTGGCCCTGCGCGTCTGCTCGCGGGCGGCCGCCACCGCATCCGCGCACTTCCGCGCCGAGATGTAGCCGAACCGCTCGACCTCCTCCCCGAGGCCGAGCTGCTGGCGCTCCTCGTGCACGGCAAGCACCGAGCGGCCGTCGGGGACGGCCACCAGCAGGCGGAGCGTGTTCGCTCCTACGTCGACGATTCCAACACGCACCTCGGCGATTGTGTCCAGCGCGTCGGCTGGATAATCAGCGGCTGCGTGAGACGGTGCTCGCACGCCTGCCCCGTGCGCGGGCTCGCCGCATGAGCGCGCCGTGGAGACTTTGTGACGCCTTTCCCTTCTTGCCGCGCACGCGCTCCCATGTGCCGTCGGCGCGCAGCGTCCACGACCAGCGGGTGTCCTCCATGATCGAGTCGAACGTCCGGGTGAGCTCGCGCTGCGCCCGCCCGTCCTCGATCGGGACGAGGATCTCGATCCGGTGGTCGAGGTTGCGCTGCATCAAGTCGGCGCTGCCGAGCAGGAACGTGCTCTCGCCGTCGGCCTCGAAGATGAAGAAGCGGCTGTGCTCGAAGAAGCGGCCGAGCAGCGTCCGGACCCGGATGTCAGGCTTGCCGGCCTTTCGACGCGGCCACAGCGTGCAGGTCGTCCGCGCGAAGATCTCGATCTCGACACCCGCGTCCGACGCCGCGTAGAGCTCCGTCACGATCTCCTCGTCGGCGAGGTGGTTGACCTTGATCCTGATGCGCGCCTCCTTGCCTACGTCCGCGGCGGCGGCGCAGCGACGGATGTGCTCGATCAGCGCGGGGCGCATGGTGAACGGCGCGACCAGCAGCTTCCGGAACGCCTGCGGCCGGCCGAAGCCGGTCAGGTGGTTGAACAGGTCGGCGAGGTCGGCGGTGATGTCCTCGTCGGCTGTGAAGAGGCTGAAGTCCTCGTACAGCCGCGCTGTGACCGCGTTGTAGTTGCCGGTGCCGATGTGCGCGTAGCGGCGCAGCCCGTCGGCCTCGTGGCGCACGACCAGCGTGCCCTTCGCGTGGATCTTGAGCGAGGGGAAGCCGTAGACCACGTGGACGCCCGCCGCCTCCAGGGCGCGCGACCACTCGATGTTCCGCCGCTCGTCGAAGCGCGCCTTGAGCTCGACGAGGCAGACGGTCTGCTTCCCCTCCTCGGTCGCCTCCATCAGCGCCGGTACATGAGGCGAGTCGTCGCTGGTGCGGTAGACCGTCGTCTTCACGGCGGCGACATGCGGGTCGCTCGCCGAGGTGCGGACGAACGCCTCGAAGGTGCGACCGAACGAGTCGTACGGGTGGTGCACGAGCACCGACCCCTTACGCAGCTCGGCGAAGAGCGCCTCGCCGTCGTGGGCCGCGAAGCGCGTCGGCACGACCGGGACCCACGGATCCTCCTTGAGCTCGGGCCGGTCGAGCGCGACGAACTCGTTGAGCTCCGACAGGTCGAGCAGGGCCGGCACGAGGTAGATCTGGTCGTCCACGACGTCGAGCCCGCTCTTCAGCTGCTCGAGCATCCGCGCCGAGCACGAGCCGGAGACCTCGACGCGCACGGGCTCGCCGAAGCGGCGCCGGCGCAGCTCGAGCTCGACCGCCTCGAGCAGGTCGTCCGCCTCGTCGGAGACGGCGAAGTCCGCGTCACGCGTGACGCGGAAAGGCGTGCACTCGACCACGTCCATCATCGGGAAGAGCCACGCGAGGAAGTGCCTGATCACGCGCTCCAGCGGGACGAACAGGCCGCGCGAGCCGATCGACAGGAACCGCGGGAGCAGCTCCGGCACCTTCACGCGCGCGAACCGCTCCTCGCCGGTCTCGGCGTCGCGCACGAACAGGCCGAGGCTGAGCGAGAGCCCGGAGATGTACGGGAACGGCTGGCCGGGCCCGACGGCAAGCGGCGTCAGGATCGGGAAGATCTCGCTCTCGAAGACGCGTTCGAGCTCCTCCAGTTCCTCCGGCTCGAGATCCTCGATCTCGGCGATCACGACGCCGGCCTGGGCGAGCTGCGGCTTGAGCTGGCGCTTCCAGAGCTTCGCCTGCTCCGCGGCCAGCTCGATGGCGCGCGCGCGAACCTGGGCCAGCGCCTCCTGAGGCGTGAGCCCGTCGGGGGACCGGCGCGCCACCCCCGCCGCGACCTGGTCCATCAGGCCCGCGACGCGGACCATGAAGAACTCGTCCATGTTCCCGGAGAAGATCGAGCAGAAGTTGACGCGGTCGAGGAGCGGCACCGACTCGTCGGAGGCGAGCTCGAGCACGCGGCCGTTGAAGTCCAGGTGCGAGAGCTCCCGGTTGAGGAAGCGGGGGCGTGATTCGGCTGTCGCCGCAGTCATTGACGGCTCATCCTCTCCATTTCAGAACGGGCGGTGGGTTACGAACGTGCTGCTAAGTGGTAACACGCGGCGGCCTCACGCACAGCATCGACACCCCGCGCGAACCGAGCCGTAACCCACCGTCGCCACACGCTCTCGTAACGTCGCCGCGGGAGCGCCGGCACCTACGAGGTGGTGCCCACAGGCTGAGCAACGAGTCTCCGCGCACCCGCCGCCAAGGCCGCGGGAGCACGGATGGCCGGGAGCCCGTTTCGCCGACACGGGCTCCCGGCGACTACGCCGCGTCGCGGCGCCGGAGGATGCGAAGCGCCCGCAGCGTGTTCCAGCGGCTCTCACCGCCGGGCTTCTCCATCTCCACGAGCAGCGTGCCGGGAATGCGCTTCTGCAGGGGCCAGCGTCCGTTTGGCTTCCGCCGCTCGCGCAGCAGCTCGACCGCTTCCTCGATCCGCTCGTCCCCGATCGCGGGCGTCAGGCGCAGGTAGTCGAGGCCGCGCAACACTGTGTAGTGCCAGTGCCAGGGGTAGTTGAGGTGCGTGAAGCGCTCACTGATCACCTCGCCGGTGCGGTCCGAGCGGAAGAGCCGGTGCTGGAGCATGAGCTCGGCGGCTCGTGCCTCCGCCTCGCGGAACCTGGGCTCCGGGATCGCTCCTCGCGCCGCCGCGATGCGCAGGCCCTCGAGCACGTTGAACGTCGTGTGAAAGGAGCTGTGGCGCGTGGCGGGACGGTTCCGCACGTGGCAGTTCCAGCCGCCGTCCTCGAGCTGTGCCCCGAGCACGGCCTCGGCGAGCGGCCCGACCCGTGGATCGCCGTCCAGGAAGTAGGCGCCTAGCCCGGACCAGAAGCCGAGGTGGCAGAGATCGACGCGGCGGAGCAGAAAGACGCCGTCGACCTCCTCGCCGCGGGGCATGAAGCGCCCGAGCAGGCCCTCGAGCGGCGCGCTCGCCGCCGGGTGGCCCTCCGGGAGGCCGCACGCGACGAGCAGCAGGAGCGTCCAGGTCGACGCGGTCCAGCGGCCCTTCGGCCACTCGCCGTCGGAGCCCTGACGGCCGAGGAGCTCCGCCGCCCAGCCGGTCTCCGCCGTGCGGCGCCGCTCACGCTCCCACTCGTCCGGCGGCGCGTCGAGGAGGTCCCGCAGCACCTGCCAGCGGATCGCCGGGTCGCCTTCGAGCAGCCACCCGATCACAGCTTCGTCGCTCGCCGCCACGACCAGGCACTATCCCGCACGTGACCCCGCGAACGCTGACGCTGGGCGACACCGAGGTCGCGCGCATCGGGCTCGGGACGAACCGGCTGACCGAGGCGGCGGAGAACGTCGAGTTCGTCAGACGGGCGGTCGCGGCCGGAATCGGGCTGATCGACACCGCCCACCTCTACACCGGCGGGCAGAGCGAGGCGACGATCGGAGCCGCGTTCTCGTCTCCGCCCGACGGCCGCATCGTCGCGACCAAGGGTGGTTTCCGGCCGGGCGAGGGACGGCCCGACGTGCTTCGGCGGCAGATCGAGGACAGCCTCCGCCGCCTGCGAACGGACGCGATCGAGCTCTACTACCTGCACCGGGTCGACCCCGAGACGCCGCTCGAGGACAGCCTCGCCGTGATCAAGGAGTACCGCGACAAGGGGAAGATCCGGCACGTCGGCCTCTCCGAGGTGGGGGTCGAGCAGATCGAGCGGGCCCGAGAGCTCCTGCCGATCGTCGCGGTGCAGAACCACTACAACCTTTCGGAGCGCACGCACGACGAGGTCGTCGACTACTGCGCCGGCGAGGGGCTCGTGTTCGTGCCGTTCTTCCCGCTTCGCGGCGACGGAGGCCCCGCGCTCGCCGAGATCGCGGACGCACACGGCGTCACGGCCGCCCAGGTCACGCTCGCGTGGCTCCTCCGGCGCTCGCCGGCGATGCTGCCGATCCCCGGCTCGCTCTCGCTCGCGCACGTCGAGGAGAACCTGGCCGCGCTGGAGATCGAGCTCAGCGAGGCCGAGTTCGAAGCTCTCCAATAAACGAGTGTCGAATTTGCGGACTTTTTCTTTCGCCGGGCCCTTGCACCCGAGGCCGCGCCCTCGTAGATTCCCTCACGCGCCGAGCACGGAGCGCAAGTAGGTCGAAGCCGATCTCGAAGGCAGCAGGCGGAAGCCGATGGTCAGCGAGAGTGGTGGACGAAAGCGAGACCGACTCGGCGAACAAAGGAGCCCCTCCGGGGGCTCCTTTGTTTTTGCCTGACGCTGTCTAAGCCGTCGCGAAGAAGTCGATCAGCAGCTGGTTGACGCGGTCGGCCGCGTCGTGGTGGACCCAGTGCGACGCGTCGTCCACGCGCTCCACCCGGTCGAGGTTGGGCACGTCGTCGGCGTGGGGCTCGGCGAGGTCGGAGCCGAGGTAGGAATCGCCCTCGCCCCAGATGACCAGCGTCGGCGCCGAGATCGGCCGAAGCTTCGCAGCGGCTTCCTTCTGGGACTGCCGTACCGAGGCGCGGTAGTAGTCGATCATCGCGGCCGACGCCCCTTCCTGCGACCACGCCTCGACGTACCGCTCCATCTCCTCCGGCGTGTACGGCGGGTTCGCGTCGTGCAGGAAGTGCCGGTAGAAGTGCCAGTCCCTGAGCTGCACAACCTCCTCGGGCAGCCCCGGTGTCGCGAAGAAGAAGAAGTACCAGGACTTCCGGAGCTGGTCGGGATGGTGCAGGCCCTCCGAGAGCTTCCGCGGATGGGCCGCGTTCAGAATGGCGAGCCGGTCGACCACCTCGGGGTGGTTCATCGCGACGGTCCACGCGATGCTGCCGCCCCAGTCGTGACCGACGAGGAACGCGGACTCGGCGCCGAGCTCGCCGATGAAGCCCCGGATGTCGTCGGCGAGCAGGTCGACGCCGTACTCCTTGAAGCCCTCCGGCTTCGACGACAGGTTGATGCCGCGCGTGTCGGGGGCGACGACCCGAAAACCCGCCGCCGCGAGCGGCTCGATCTGCTTCCGCCAACCGAACCAGAACTCCGGGAAGCCGTGCAGCAGGACGATCAGCGGGCCGTCACCGGCCTCGACGTAGTGCAGGCTCTGATCGCCGACCTCGGCGTAACCCTCCCGTAGCTCGATCCCGACGTCAGGAAGCGCGCTGGTGGTGGTCATAGGACCTCCCGTGGGTAGGGGACTCGGGCGCGAGACTACGCCCGCACGTCTGGACAAGCAACACGCCGAGGCACTTCACGGCGCCGGCACGGCCACCCGGTTCGCCGGGACGACCTGCGGCTGGAAGGCGAAGACGTCGCGGCTCTGCGGGTCGACGAGCGCCTTCACCCAGTGCACCTCGTTCGTGTCCCAATCCGGCTGCGCGCTTAACGTGTGGTCGCCGAAGGTCTCCACGCGCGTGAAGTTCTCGACGCGCCGGCCGTCGGCGTCGAGCAACGGCTT